>Ga0315278_10000851_pt1 | contig 26441 bp, 23 predicted proteins | sample YL17G06_0_MG_FD_203880 | JGI IMG/M metagenome (GOLD analysis project Ga0315278, IMG submission 203880) | Sediment microbial communities from Yellowstone Lake, YNP, Wyoming, USA - YL17G06_0 | ecosystem: Environmental > Aquatic > Freshwater > Lake > Sediment | place: USA: Wyoming | collected... | reverse complement strand
GCGGTTGCCGAACGGATCGCGGACGTGGCACCGGTGGTACCCCTCCAGCGCGACATCGTCGGTCACTCGGTATCCGGCGGCTTCGATCCGCTCGCGCAGGGTCTCGAGGTCGTGCACGAGGAAGGCTGGGTGGGCCTTCACGGCAGGCATGAATGGCTCCTCGATGCCGAGGTGGATCTCCAGGCCCTCGTCGCGGAACCACGCGCCGCCACGGGGCGCGAGCTCCGGCGGCTTCGGCACCTGTGTGAGCCCGAGGATCATGCCGTAGAAACGAACGGCGGCCTCTTCCTCGCCCGGGGGCATCGCGAGCTGCACGTGGTGCAGGCTCCGGATCCGTGCCCCGCCCTCGTCGTTCATGTCCCCAGGCTACCGGGCGTGAGCACGGCTACGAGCAGCCGCTGGTACTTCCACAACTCGAGCACACGTAGCACGAGCCTGCCGGTTGCATCTTGGAACCGCACGAGTAACAGAGCGGAGCGTCCGACGTCTTGGCCCCGGCCCGCTCGCCAACGTCGATCAGCACGGGCGTGCCCTCGTTCTGGGCGGCGCTCACCGGCGCCTCGGATAGCTCGGGCTCGGTCTTGGCGCCCGCCTCCAGCTGCGCCGTTTCCGTGCGCTCCGAGATCGAGCGGATCCCGATCCCCTCGCGGGTTTCCGGGGGCAGGTTGTCGAGCGCGAGCCGGCGGAACACGTAGTCCAACAGGGACGAGGCGAACCGGATGTCCGGATCGTTCGTCATCCCGCTCGGCTCGAACTTCATGTTGATGAACTTGGAGACGTAGGTCTCGAGCGGAACCCCATACTGCAGACCGATCGAGATGGCGATGGAGAACGCGTCCATGACCCCGCTGAGCGTTGACCCCTGCTTCGAGGTCTTCAGGAAGATCTCTCCCAGGCCGTCGTCGGGGTAGTTGCCGGCGATGATGTAGCCCTCGGCGTCGCCCACCTGGAAGGACGTGGTCTTGGACGGACGGGACATGGGGAGGCGCTTGCGTACCGGATGTGCCCGCTCCGAAGGCTCCTCCGAGGTGGCGGAGGCACCCTTCTTCTTGTCTGCCGACAGCGGCTGCGCCACCTTGCAGTTGTCGCGGTAGATGGCCACCGCCTTCAGGCCGAGCTTCCACGACTCGACGAAGAGCTGCTCGACCTCCTCGACCGTCGCCTCCTCGGGCATGTTCACGGTCTTGGAGATGGCGCCGGAGATGAACGGCTGGGCCGCGGCCATCATCCGGACGTGGCCCATGTAGTGGATGGGCTCCGCGCCCATCGCCGTGTCGAACACGGAGTAGTGATCAGACGTGAGGTGCGGCCCGTCGACCACCGAATTGTGCTCGGCGATGTACGCCACGATGTCTTCTATCTGCGCCTGCGAGTACCCGAGGCGATCCAGCGCGCGCGGCACCGTCTGGTTCACGAACTGCATGGTGCCGCCACCGACCAGCTTCTTGGTCTTGACCAGCGCGAGCTCGGGCTCGATGCCCGTGGTGTCGCAGTCCATCATCAGCCCGATGGTTCCCGTGGGGGCCAGCACGGAAGCCTGCGCGTTGCGGTACCCGTGCAGCTCGCCGAGGCTGATCGCCTCGTCCCACGCGTGCTTCGCTGAGGTGAGCATGCCCTCGGGCACCAGCTCGGCGTCGATCTCGTCGGCGGCCGCGCGATGCTTGCGGATCACACGGAGCATGGCGTCAGCGTTGGGCGCGTAGCCCTCGAACGGCCCCATCACCTCCGCCACCCGCGCCGATGTCCGGTACGCGTAGCCCGTCATGATCGCCGTGATGGCGCCGGCCCACGCGCGACCCGCGTCGGAGTCATACGCCACGCCGCGCGCCATGAGCAGCGCGCCGAGGTTGGCGTAGCCCAGTCCCAGCTGGCGGTAGTCCCGGGCGTTGTCGCCGATCTTCTCGGTGGGGTAACTGGACTCGGTCACCAGCATCTCCTGGGCCGAGAACACGATCTCGACCGCGTGCTTGAAGCTCGCCACGTCGAAGGACCCGTCCTCGTTCAGGAACTTCATGAGGTTCAACGACGCCAGGTTGCACGCGCTGTTGTCGAGGTGCATGTACTCGCTGCACGGGTTCGATCCGTTGATGCGGCCGGAGGCCGGGCAGGTATGCCACTCGTTGATGGTGGTGTCGTACTGCATGCCGGGGTCGGCGCACTGCCAGGCGGCGTCGGCGATCTGACGCATCAGGCCTCGCGCTCGGATGGTGGCGACCGTCTCGTCCGACGTGATCGACTTCAGCTTCCAGTCCTGATCCTGTTCGAACACCTGCATGAAGGCGTCGGTGACCCGCACCGAGTTGTTCGCGTTCTGGTACTGGATCGAGGCGCTGTCCTTACCGTCGAGGTCCATATCGAACCCGGCGTCACGCAGCGCGCGTGCCTTCTGCTCCTCGTTGGCCTTGCACCAGATGAAGTCCTCGACGTCGGGGTGATCGACGTTCAGGATCACCATCTTGGCGGCGCGGCGCGTCTTGCCACCGGACTTGATGGTGCCGGCGCTGGCGTCGGCGCCGCGCATGAAGCTCACGGGTCCCGAGGCGGTGCCGCCGCCCGCGAGCGACTCCTTGGACGAGCGGATCTTCGACAGGTTGATCCCCGAGCCCGATCCGCCCTTGAAGATGGTGCCTTCCTCCACGTACCAGTTGAGGATGGAACTCATGTGGTCGTCGACCGCGAGGATGAAGCAGGCCGAGCACTGCTGCGGGGTGTCGGGCACCCCGACGTTGAACCAGACCGGCGAGTTGAACGCAGCCTTCTGGGTGACGATCAGGTGCGTGAGCTCCTCGGCGAAGATCTGCGCGTCCTCGGAGGTGGCGAAGTAGCCGTTCTTCTCGCCCCAACCCCGGATCGTGTCCACGACACGGCCCGCGAGCTGGCGAACGGAGGATTCGCGCTGCGGCGTCCCGAGCGTTCCACGGAAGTACTTCTGCGCCACGATGTTCGTGGCGTTCTGCGACCACGCGGTGGGGAACTCGACGTCGCGCTGCTCGAAGGCGTTGCCGCCCTCCTTGTAGTTGGGGATCACCGCGTCGCGGATCTCCCAGTCGACCTCGTCGAACGGGTGCGTCCCCTCGCTGGTGAAGTATCGCTTGAACGTCAGGCCCTCGCGGATGACCTCGACGTCGCCCTCTTTCGTCGCCATTACCCCTCCTCCTCTATAGCTCCGCGGCCGCTTGGGGAGGCGAGCCGCGGATGTAATTACGAGCGCGTGATTCTCACTCTGCTGGGAACCGACGTCAAGTGATTCAACACCATTTCTTGCGTCTATCTTCCCCAGGCACCACAATATCTAGTAGTTGCGGTCGGAACCCGATCGGATCCACTCCGTCCACATCGACGCTACCGCCGGGCGATGTGGACAGACAGCGGAAAGCCGGTGGGAAGCTCGATCGTGTCGCTCTTTCCGCGCGGGCTCGTTCAGGCGCCTCAGTCGCGGGTTCGACGCTTGGCAGGCTCCTTCTTCCGCAGCGACGTGAGCTCTTCTTGGAAGTCCGAGATCCCCTGGAAGTCCTTGTAGACGCTCGCGAACCGGATGTACGCCACCTGGTCGAGTTTGGCGAGGTCGGCGAGGACCGCGACGCCCACCTGCTCCGACGTGACCTCCGGGCCCTTGCGGCGCATCCTCTCCTGCACCCGGTCTACCAGCTGATCCAGTTGCTCGGGGGTGACCGGGCGGTTCTTCAAGGCCTTCCGAACGCTGCCGGCGACCTTTTCCCGGTCGAAGGGCGCCTTGGATCCATCGCGCTTGATCACGACCAGTCCGACGCTCTCCACTCGTTCGAACGTGCTGTACCGACGCCCGCACGCCCGGCAGGCCCGGCGCCGACGGATGGCGGCGCCGCCTTCCGCGGGGCGTGAGTCCACGACGCGATCGTCGTCGGCACTGCACCATGGGCATCTCATATGGGTTGACGCCACAAGATGTTGTGGCGGCCCAAACGCTACCCGCACGATGTAGGTGCGTCAAGGATGCCCGCCGTCAGCCGAGGCGCGGCACGAGCAGAACCTGCCCGGGGGTGAGCGAGCCCGGGTTCACGTGGTTGGCTTCGAGGATCTGCTCCACCACCACGCGGGGGTCCTGCGCGGGCGCGACATGGCCTGCGATGTCCCACACGGTGTCTCCCGATCGAACGACGTAGCTACGCTGGGCTGCCGGCTCCATGCCGGACCCAGCCATCGCCCGGGAAACCGGGCCCAACAACGCCATGGCCACGAGGACCGTGGCGAAGGTGACGGTGACGCGGCGACGACGAACATGTGTTCGACTCATGCGCCAACTCTGCCCGAACGCCTGTTCGGTGTCAAGCGCAGAATCGAACATATGTTTGCATCCCTCCCGGCCGGCTGCTAGCGTCGCGCTCACCCGAAGGAGGCTAGCGAGCATGACTGACACGACATCGATCACCCCCCGCCAGCAGCGGATCCTCGACGTGATCGCCGCAACCGTTCGCGACCGCGGCTATCCCCCCACCGTGCGCGAGATCGGTGAGGCGGTCGGCCTCACCTCCTCCTCAAGCGTGCACGCCCAGCTCGCCAACCTCGAGCGCATGGGCTTGCTCCACAAGGACCCCACGAAGCCTCGCGCCATGGCCTTGGATCGGCCGAAGGTCGAAGCGATCGCGGTCCCACTCGTCGGCCGCATCGCCGCAGGGGCCCCGGTCCTGGCCGCGGAGGAGATCGAGGAGTACGTCGCCGTCCCACAGGGCTTCGCCGATGACACCGAGCACTTCGCCCTCACGGTGGCCGGGGACTCCATGATCGGAGCCGGGATCTTCGACGGCGACCTCGTGGTGATCCGAGCCCAGGACCACGCGCGGGACGGGGATATCGTGGCGGCGCTGCTCCCGGGCCCCGCCGAGGAGGAGGCCACGGTCAAGCGCCTGGGTCACGAGGGCGACCGGGTGATGCTGATCCCCGAGAACCCCGCCCTGGAGCCCTTCGAGATGACGGATGGACGGATCCTCGGCAAGGTGGTCGCCGTGATGCGCAAGCTCTGAGCCCGAACCCGCCAACGAAGAAGGCCCGCCCGGGATCCCGGGCGGGCCTTCTTGTTACCGAGATCGATCAGCCGTCAGAGCTCACACCCGGTCACCAAGTCGCCCGGGTCCGCCGTGCAGGTGTCGGTACCGTCCTGGCCGCGAACCTTGTCGCCTGGCTGTCCATCTACGCCGTCGAGAGAGTCGTCGCCGAGGCCGCCGTTCAACCGGTCGGGCTCCGTTCCCCCGATGATGGTGTCGTTGCCGAGACGCCCGTTCAGGGTGTCGGATCCGGCGGCGCCGCGGATCGTGTCGGATCCGTCACCACCGATGATCCGGTCTCTCCCGATGCCACCGTTGATGATGTCGTCGCCCTTGGAGCCTCGCAGCGAGTCGCCCTTGGTCCCGCCGAACAGGACGTCGTCGTCGAGCCCGCCCACGACCACGTCGAAGCCGTTCTCGCCCAGCAACCGGTCGTCGCCGTGGTTGCCCATGACGTGGTCCTTGTTGTCGCCGCCGCGAAGGATGTCGTTGCCTTCGTCACCGATGAGCGTGTCGTCGCCACGGCCACCCTTGATGGTGTCGTTGCCGATCCCACCGTTCATGAAATCCTTGCCCCGGCCGCCCACGATGATGTCGTTGCCTCCGCGGCCAGCGATCTTGTCGTTACCGGCGAGGCCGCAGATCACGTCGGCCCTCGCGGTGCCGTGCAGAACGTCGTTGCGGGGCGTGCCGGTGATCGTGCACTTCCCGCGGGCCGCGTTCTTCTGTGGAGCCGCGCCGGCCGCGACCGGGAGCGCAAGCATCGCCACCAAACCAACCACCAAGACCGCCGATCGAGTCATCCGAGCACGAGCCATCCTTGCCGTCCTTTCGTCTGGGTACACCGGTACCGACGGATAGCGTAGGTATGACGGGGGACAACGGCAACCGTCAAGGTCAGAGCCCCTGCCAACTGAGCGTTCCGACGGACGAACCGCCGGCGCTCTAGGCTGGGCCCGTCCACGACCCCTGAGCCAGGAGGCACCATGACGACGGAGGAGACCCAACTCGAACGAACGATCCGATCCCAGCCGGAGGAGCTCCGTCGCATCCTGACATCGGGCGAGGTGCAGGCCCAGGTGCACGCGACCGCCCAGGGGCTGCACCGAGCTCATCGGATCTGGCTCGTCGGGACGGGCACCAGCCAGCATGCAGCTGAGCTCGGCGCCGCCATGCTTCAAGAAGCCGGCCGAGCGGCGCAGGCGATCCCGTCCATGCATTTCGTCGAGTGGGCGCCGATCGTGGGGCCTCAGGACGGGGTGATCGTCATCACCCACACCGCAGAGAGCGCCTTCGCCCTCGCCGCCCGGGCCGCCGTCTTCGCGGCGGGACTCGGCGTGATGATGATCTGCCGGCGGGGCACCGGGTTCCCCGACGCGATCGAGACCGTGGATCGAGAGACCTCGGAGACCTACACGACGAGCTACACGGCCACCCTCACCGTCCTCGCGATGCTCGCCCAGCAGCTCGGCGCCCAGAGCTTCGCGCCGGACACCCTCACCGACCTGCCCGAGGCCGTGGCCGCGGCGATCGACGGACCCGGCATCGACGGCGTCCCCGCCGATGCGCGCGTGACGGTCTTCGCGGGTGCCGGTCCCGCCTCGGTTACCGCCCGCGAGGGCGCGCTGAAGGCGAGGGAAGCGGCGCGGGTCCTCGCGGAGGGATACGACGTCGAGTACCTGCTCCACGGGATGGCGGTCCCGCTGGGAGCGGGCGATCACCTCGTGACCCTCACCCCGCCCGACGCCGGTGGGTTCCTAACAGACGTGGGGAACGCGGCGCGCGCGCAAGGCCTGGGCGTGACCGACCTGCACGAACCCTGGCCGCTCCCGCCGATGCTGGCCCAGATCCCGCTCACCGTGCGGCTCCAGATGCTGGCCCTGCGACTCGCCAAGGAGCGGGGCCATGATCCCGACAAGGTGATCGCCGGAGCGTGGGAGTCTTCGGAGCTCTGGGCGCATGGACGCCCGATCGCCTGAGGCTCAGGTACCGCCCCGCCGCTCCGTTCGGACGAACTCCCGCACGGCCGCGAGGTCGCGCAGGCCGACGCGGGCATGCACCGAGGTGCCCTCGTCCTCATGGACCGTGGTGAGCACCTCGGCGTTGCGATAGAGCCGGGCGATCAGGTCCTCGCGCCCGTACGGAACCAGGAGCGTCACCTCCACGGGGGGGTGAGGCAACGCCGCATCGAGTGTCTCGAGAAGTCCGCGCATCCCTTCGCCGGTCAGGGCTGACACCGGCACCGATCCCGGATACCGACGCGCCAGCCGTATCCGATCGGAGCCCTGGAGCCTGTCGATCTTGTTCAGGACCAACACCTCCGGGATATCACCGGCGCCGATCTCCTCCAGCACGCGACGGACCGCACCGATCTGCTCGTGGAGCTCCGATGAGGCGGCGTCGGCCACGTGCACGATCAGCTCCGCCATCGTCACCTCCTCCAGCGTGGACCGGAACGCCTCCACCAGGTCGTGCGGTAGCTTCCCCACGAATCCGACCGTGTCGCTCACGGTGCAGCGGCGTCCGCCCGGCAGCTTGAGCCGCCGCACCGTGGGGTCCAGCGTGGCGAAGAGCTGATCCGCCACTAGCACGTCCGCGCCGGTGATCGCGTTCATCAGGGTGGACTTGCCCGCATTCGTGTACCCGGCGATGGAGGCCTGCGGGATGCCGCTGTCCTGCCGGCGGGCCCGCTTCGTCTCGCGGGTGGCGGCCATGGATCGGATGTCGCGGCGCAGCTTGGCGATGCGCTTGCGGATGTGCTGGCGGTCCACCTCCATCTTCGTCTCGCCCGGGCCGCGGGTGCCGATGCCGCCGCCCAGGCGGGACATCGCCTCCCCCCATCCCCGGAGGCGAGGAAGGAGGTAGTTCAGCTGCGCCAGCTCGACCTGCGCCTTTCCTTCGCGGCTACGAGCGTGCAGCGCGAAGATGTCGAGGATCAGCGCCGTGCGGTCCACCACCTTGACGCCGAGACGTTCCTCCAGCGAGCGGAGCTGTCCCGGCGTGAGTTCGTGGTCGAGGATCACGGCGTCGGCGCCGGATCCGTGGATCGTGGCATGCAGGTCGCCGAGCTTCCCCTTGCCGATGAACGTCGCGGGATCGGGCTCACGCCCCTGGATCACCCGCGCCACGGCCTCAGCGCCGGCGGAATCGGCCAACGCCGCGAGCTCGTCGAGATCCTCCTCCGCGATCCCCGGCCCCACACCGACCAAGACGGCCTTCTCCCGGACGGTGGGACGCCACGTCGCCGACAGCGGCGACTCGAGCACCTGGCGCTCGAGGGACGAGCGCGAACCGGAGGCTCGGGAAGGATGCCGCTCACTCATCAGCTCATCGAGACGCCGTGATCGCGCAGCAGTTCATTCAGCCGTACCTTGTCGTCCGTGTCCTCGGAGCGGTACCCGATGATGAGCCCGCACGGCAACCCGTAGGAGCCGGCCGGGAACTCCTTGGGGCGACTGCCGGGGATCACCACGGCCCGGGCGGGAACCTCACCCCGGTATTCGAGCGGCCCGGCCGCCGTTACGTCGATCACGGGCGTGCTCGCCGTCAGCACCACCCCGGTGCCGATCACGGCCTCGCGCCCCACGCGCACCCCCTCTACCACCACGCACCGCGACCCGATGAAGGCGCCATCCTCGATGATCACCGGCGCGGCCTGCAGCGGTTCGAGCACGCCGCCGATACCAACGCCGCCCGAAAGATGTACGTCCGCGCCGATCTGAGCGCACGATCCGACCGTCGCCCAGGTATCCACCATGGTTCTCGGCCCGACCCAGGCGCCGATGTTCACGTAGCTCGGCATCATGACCACGCCTCGCGACAGGAACGCTCCGTAGCGCGCAGTGGCAGGAGGCACGACCCGCACACCGGCGGCTTCATAGCCCGACTTCAGCGGGAGGCGGTCGTGATACTCGAACGGCCCCACCTCGGTGGTCGCGAGTCCCCGGACCCGGAAATAGAGCAACACCGCCTTCTTGGCCCACTCGTTGATGCGCCAGCCGTCGCCCTCCGGCTCTGCGACCCTCACCTCTCCACGGTCGAGCAGTGCGACGACGGCCTCTACGGCCTCCGGGTCCATCGCGTCATCGGGGTCCTCGAACGCCCGATCGATCCGCTCGGCCAGTTCCGCTTGGCTCACGCCGTCACCCCTTCGCTCAGCAATCCTTCCAAGATGGTTGCCGCCCGCTCGCAGTCGGCCAGCTCGGGCACGAGTGCGAGTCTCACGTAGCCCTCCCCCTCCGGCCCGAAGAACGAGCCCGGGGCCACGACGATGCCTCCTCGCTCCAGCAGTTCGAGGGCCCACGGCAGAGACGCCCGAGCCCCCGGCACCTTCACCCACAGATAGAACGTCGCGACCGACCCGGCAACCTCCAGACCCAGGCGTTCGAACGATCCGAGGAACACGGCGCGTTTTGCGGCATATCGTTCCCGGTTCTCCGCAACGTGCTCCTCGTCGTTCCACGCGGCGACGGACGCCCGCTGCACGAAGGCCTGCGGCGTCACCCCCGCGCTGGGGCGGAGCGAGCGAAGCGCCCGGATCAGGTGCGGGTCGCCCGCCGCGAACCCGCTGCGGTAGCCGGTCATCGACGATCGTTTGGACAACGTGTTGATCACGACCACGTTGCGCTGGTCGCCGATCTGGAGCGCGCTCGGCGGTGGCCCTCCTTCGAACCACAGCTCGCTGTACGCCTCGTCGCAGGCGAGGAGCACGTCGTGGTCGCGGCTTAGCCTGGCGGCCTCACGCAGGAACGCGAGGGGGGCCACCGCCCCCGTGGGGTTGTTCGGATAGTTGAGCCAGAGCACGGCGGCTCGATCCCAGGTCGCGGCGGACACGGATGAGAGATCGGGGAGGAAGTCACGCTGCGCGGTCAAGGGGAGCCTGAGCACATCCGCCCCCGCGTACCGAGCGCCCCGTTCGGGGATCGGATAGCCGGGGGCGGTCACGACCACGAGGTCCTTCCCGGCGGCCGGATCGAGCACAGCCTGAGCGAGGGAGAAGACGAGCTCCTTCGACCCGAGCAGGGGCAGGACCTGTTCGTCGGCGTCGACCTCCACGCCGAAGCGGCGGGTGAGCCACCCGGCGATCGCGCCGCGGAGCTCGCGCAGACCCGCGGCGCGCGGGTAGCTCGAGATGGGTTCCACCGCCTCCCGTAACGCCTCCCGGATGAACGGTGCCGTCACCTCGCGGGGATCGCCCACGCCGAGATCGATCAGGTCACGGCCCTCCGCGAGCGCGGCGGCCTTCCGCCGATCCAGTTCCTCGAAGGGGTAAGGCTCCACCGCCCGGATCCCGGGAGACAGGTGCACCATCTATGCCTCCATCGGTGCGCCCATCAGGAACGCGCGCAGCACCGCGTCGCATCTCACGAGCGACGCCACCTCGACGCGCTCATCGTCGCGATGAGCGTACTGCGGGTCGCCGGGGCCGAAGTTCACCGCAGCCACGCCCACCGCCGCGAACTCCGCCACGGGGGTCCACGCCTGCTTCGCCTCCACGGCCAGATCGGCCGCCCGCTGCAAGCGTCCCACCAGCGGATCGCGAACGGTGACCGGGCCCGGCGGTGCGTTGCCGATCACTTCCAGATCGACCGGGTGATGCCCGAGGAGCTCTCGCAGCCGCGCCTCTGCCTCGTCGGGCGTATGGGTCGGCGCGTAGCGGTAGTTCACGTGTGCCTCGACCCAGTCCGGAACCACGTTCGCTGCGACGCCCCCATGGATCGTGGTCACGCTCACCACCTCGCGATAGGTCAGCCCGTCGATCTCCACGTCGCGGATCGGCAGGTCCACCACCGACGCGAGCGCCCGGATCGCGGCATGGATCGCGTTCTCCCCGAGCCACGGACGCGCGCTGTGAGCCGCGATCCCGTGCACCACCACCCGGGCGTTCAGGTTCCCCAGACACCCCACCTGGATGGCGTTATCGGTGGGTTCCATCACCAGCGCGAGATCGACGGTACGCGCGATCGCGCAGCGTTCGAACAACGGCAGCAGCGCGCTCTCGGTGATGGGGAGCTCCTCGCGTCCGAAGAACAGCAGACCGACGTCGAGGTCGCTCGCGAGGCCCTCGCTCAGCGCTCCCGCCAGTTCGAGCATCACGGCGATCGCCCCTTTCATGTCGGCGGCGCCCCGGCCGACGATCACGCCGTCTTCCCGTAGTCCCGGCACGTTACCGGCGATCGGCACCGTGTCCATATGGCCTGCCAGCAGCACGAACGGCGCCCCAGGGCGGCGGACCTCCGGTGTGAAGAACAACGTGGCGTCGCCCGCATCCACGAGTTCCCAGCCTGTCGAGGGCATCTGTTCCCGTACCAGTGCGATCAGCGCCGCTTCCTCCCCGCTCACGGACGGCACGTCGATCAGCGCGAGCGTCCTGCGAGCGAGGCGCTCGCCGAGGCCGGCGTCGTGGGCCGTGCTCACGCCGCTGCGAGGTCCATGGTGCCATCGAAGACGTGGCGGACGGGACCCCCCAAGATCACCCGGCCGTCCTCGCCGCGCTCAACCTCGAGCGTGCCGCCGCGGAAACGCACGGAGACGTTCGCGGGAGCGCGGCCGGATTCGCTCGCGGTCACTGCAACGGCACATGCCCCCGTCCCGCACGCGAGCGTCTCGCCCGCGCCGCGCTCCCACACGCGGACATCGATACCGTCCTCCCCCACGCGGGCGAACTCCACGTTGGTGCGTTCGGGGAACCACTCGTGACACTCGAGCGCCGGCCCGATGTGCTCCACGTGGAAACGCTCGGGATCCTCGTCCAGGAAGAGCACGAGGTGCGGGTTGCCCATCGACACGGCGCTCGCCCTCACCACGAGGCCGCCACCCAGTTCGAAGGGCTGATCCAGGAACGTCTCCCACGCCGGGCCCATCATGGGGATCTGCGCCTTCGTGAACCCAGGGCTCGCCATGTCCACGCGGGCGCTCGTGACGCGCCCCGCGTCCACCTGGAGCCACACGCGCCGCGGACCCACGGGCGTCATCACCTCGAACTCCTGTCCGGGCGCGATGCCGCGGTCGTGCGCGTAGGCGCCGAGGCACCGCATCCCGTTACCGGACATCGCGGCGTTCGATCCGTCGGCGTTGGTGAGATGGAAGCCGAGCGGGTCGCCGGCACCTCCGGTGACGCGGATCACGCCGTCGGCACCGACCCCGATCCACCGATCGCAGAGCGCCTCCGCCGCTTCGGGGGAGATCGGACGACGGTCCTGCGGATCTGCGACCAGCAAGAAGTCGTTCCCGGCCGCTTCGTACTTGGAGAACGCGAGTTCGCTCACCCAGGCTCCTTCAGGTACGCCTCGATGCCGTCGAGCGCCTCGATCGCGCCTCTCGGGCCCACGGGGAACCAGCGGATCCGCGGGTCGCGACGGAACCAGGCCATCTGGCGACGGGCGAGGTTCTTCGTGCGGCGCACGGTGCGGTCGACGGCTTCCTCCAGCGTGAGCTCTCCGTCCAGGTGCTGGGCGAGTTCAGCGTAGCCGATGGCCTGGGTCGCGGTGAGCCAGGCTCCGAACCCCCGCTCTACCAGTCCCCGTACCTCCGCGATCCAGCCGCGATCCACCATGGCGCGCACCCGGAGTTCGATCCGCTCCGCGAGGATCTCCCGCGGCTCGTCGATGCCGGCCACGCGAACACCCGCTGGCCGTCGCACGTCCCAGGCTGCGGCGAAGTCGCTGAAGCGCCGCCCCGTGAGCGCGGGAACTTCAAGGGCCCGCACGACCCTGCGGAGGTTCCCCGGCTCGATCTTGGCCGCCGCCTGCGGGTCCGTCTCGGCGAGCCGTCGGTGGAGCGCCTCGGCCCCGATCACCTCCCCCTCCCGTTCGAGCTCCGAACGGATGCTCGGATCCGTTCCCGGAAACTCCAGGTCGTCGACGAGCGCGCGGAAGTAGAGACCGGAGCCGCCCGTGAGCAGCGCGCGGCGTCCCCGAGCCCGGACGTCTCGCAGCGCCGATCGTCCCTGCTCCTGATAGGTGGCCACGCTGAAGGCTTCGGATGGATCGGCAAGGTCGAGCAGGTGGTGAGGTACCCGCGCGCGTTCGGCTCGCGTGGGCTTGGCGGTCCCGACGTCCATCCCGCGATACACGACCATCGAGTCGACGCTCACGATCTCGGCGTCCAACCCCTCGGCCAGCCGCAAGCTGAGCTCCGTCTTCCCGCTCGCGGTGGGCCCCACCAGGCCCAGCAGCGGGCGCGCCGCCGGCCGCTCAGCGTGCGAGGACATCCGCCGTGGCCACGACCTCGCCCAGGAGATGATGCGGTGCGGCCGAGGTCACCCTGGCATGCACGAACGTCCCCGGATCCAAGGGGTCGTCCAGGTGTACGATCCGATTCGTCCGGGAACGGGCCTGAGTGGACCGCCCTCGCCGGTCGCCCCCCTCCACGAGGACCTCCATCGTTCGGCCTACCTGAGCGCGAGAGGCCGCCAGGCTGGCGCCTTCCTGGAGCACCTTGAGTCGCTCGAACCGCTCCTGGACCACGGACTTAGGGACCTGTTCCTCGAAGGACGCCGCGCGGGTGCCAGGACGCGGCGAGTACTGGAACATGAAGGCGCTGTCGAACCGCGCGCGCTCGACCACCTCCAGCGTCTGTGCGAAGTCCTCCTCGGTCTCCCCCGGGAATCCCACGATGACGTCGGTGGAAACGGCGACGTCGACCACCGCCGCCCGGATGGCCGCGAGCCAATCGAGGTAGCGTTCGCGGCGGTAGGAGCGCTGCATCGCCTTAAGCACCCGGTCGGAGCCGGACTGCAGCGGGAAGTGGATGTGTTCGCACACCGTGGGGGTCTCCGCCATCGCCTCGATGACGTCGGGAGTGAAATCGTGCGGGTGGGGGCTCGTGAACCGGACCCTGCGGATGCCGTCGACCGCGCCGACCTCGCGCAAGAGCCGGGCGAACAGCGGACGCCGCGACGAACCCGGAACGCTGACATCGCGACCGTATGTGTTCACGTTCTGACCGAGCAACGTGACCTCGACCACGCCGCGTTCCGCGAGCCCCTGAACTTCCGCCAGGATGTCGACGGTCGAGCGTGAGCGCTGGGGACCACGCACCAGCGGCACGATGCAGAACGTGCATGCGTTGTCGCACCCCGGCGCGATAGAAACCCATGCGCGGAACGTGTCGAGACGGGCGGCGGGCAGGGCGCTCGGGAACGTCTCCGTGTGCTCGCGAACGTCCATCTGTGGGCCGTCTGCTTCGGCTTCGCGCAAGAGTTCCAGCAGGCGCGGGAGCGCGTGGGTACCTACCACCACATCGACCCAGGGGGCCTTCTCCTGGATCAGCCCCTGATCCTTCTGGGCGAGGCATCCGGCCACCACGATCCTCAGGTCGGGGTTGCGGTCCTTAACCGGCTTCAGGTGCCCGAGATTGCCGTACAGCTTGTTGTCGGCGTTCTCCCGGATCGCACACGTGTTCAGTACGATCACCCTCGCAGCATCCACGTCCTGGGTGGGCATCATGCCGTCAGCCATCAGCAGTCCGCCGATCCGTTCGGAATCGTGCTCGTTCATCTGGCACCCGAAGGTTCGGATGAGGTACTTGTGTTCCATGACACCGAGGGTAGCCGACCGACGGAGGCACGATCCGCACGTGAACGACGTAAAGACAAAGCCGCGAGTGCCGATTGACCCAGTGGGACCCCGTCGACCCGTCCCCGCAGACCGATGAGCAAAGCCTCGAAGCGCCAACAGGAACTGGAATCCGCCCTCGACGAGACGCAGCGGGACCTGACCGCTGCCCGGGACCAGCTCACCGAGCGGACCTCATCGATCCAGGAGCTGACCGCGAAAGCCGACGAGCTCACCTCACGACTGACGGAACTGGACGAGGAGCTCGAACGACGTCCCCCCGCGATCGACCTCGCCGAGGGCGCCGACCCGGAAACCGCGTTGCGCTTCGAACTCCAGTCCTCGATGGAGCGCGAGGCCCAGTTGGCGCGTCGGATCGCCGAACTCGAGGCGCTCCGGGTGATGGCCACGGTCGACGAGGACGCCGCTCTCCCTCTGGAGCGGGCGCGCGAGCTCGACGAACGGATCCAGGCATTGGAACTCCAGCTCGAAGCGGCTCGCAGCCGCGAGGACGCGCTCGCGGCGCGCACGGTGCACGCCAATGCCGTCCTCGCCGACGTCGGCCAGCGGCTCGCTGAGCTCGGCGACCAGGCCGACCGCGCGGAGCGCCTCGACGAAGATCTCGCACGCGTCACCGTGGAGGCGGCGGCCTGGAAGACCGCGGCGGAGGACGCGAGCGAACGCCTGAACGGTCTGGAAGCTGAGCATCTCGCAGCGTTGGAGCGCGCCGACGAGACGGAGCTCCGCGCCTCGACCGCCGAGCGCCGTGTTGCGGCGCTTGAGGCCGAGCTGATGGCCGCCACGGCGGTGCTGAGCAACCTCGAGGAGATCTACCGCGTGATCCGAAGGCGCGTCGATCCCGACCCGGCCGACGCGGTGAACCAAGATCCGGAGCCCTTCTCGTTGCCCGCCGCCCAGCACGCCTCCGAGGCCGTGCCCCCGCTGGTCGAGCACGAGGCAACCGACTTCCGCTACCTCACGTCCGCCGACCTGGTGGCCGTGGCCACCCGTGAGATGGGTTCGGTCGTCCCGGGCAACATGGCTGAACTCGAGGAGATCGCAGCGCTCCCCTCTTCGAGCAACGATGAAGGTCCCATGTACCCCGGGCTCCACGTGAAGGCGGCGGTCCTGCTGGCGGAGCTAGCGCAGCGTCGCCCCTTCGACCGGGGGAACGAGCCCATCGCCCTGGCGGCGGCCAGGACCTTCTTCGAGATCAACGGCCACACCGTGGTGGGAAGCGATGAGGAACTCGCTGAGCTGGCGACGCTGGTGAGTGGCGGCCAGCTCCCCCTCCTGGGGATCGCCGCGGCTCTGGAATCCGCCACAGCCCGAACGCCGGCACCCGGCGGCGGAAGTTCGCCAGATGCAGTGAAGTTCGCTCCCTGACTGCCGATGACCCAGGAGTAACGGATCCCCACCGAGACATCCCGGACACGATTGGACGCGATAGGAATGGCTTCCGAACGACGACGCAGCTTGGAGACCGCCATCGACGAGGCTCGGCAGGAGCTCACCGAGGCCCGAGCCGAGGCGGCCGAGATGACGGCCTCGACCCAGGCTATGAAGGCACGCATCGAGGAACTCGAGGCGCAGCTGGCGGATCAGAGCCGCGGGCTGGCTGGATTGGATCTTGCCCAGATCGACGAACCTCTCCTCGTCCTCGATCAGCAGCTGAAGGAATCGATCGGGCGCGAGCAGTTCCTCGCTCGCAGGATCGCCGAGATGGAGGCTCATCGGATCGACACCCCTCAGGAACCGGATGACTCCGATTCCTCGACCGCCCGCCTGCGGGAGCTCGCCGAACGCGTCGAGGCCCTGCAGCTGCAGCTTGACGCCACCCGCACCCGGGACGACGAGATGACCGCCAAGGTCGTTCACGCCGACACCGTGCTGGCGGATGTCGGCCAGCGTCTCGCCGAGCTCGGCGAGGCCGCCGAGCGCGCCGAGGCGATCGAGGCCGAACTGGCCGAGACCCGCGCCGCGAGCATCGAGTCCGAGGCGATGCTGGTCGAGGTTCGTGCCCGCGCAGAGGAACTCGAGTCGCGTGTGATGGAGCTGGGATCGGCGGCCGTTGAAGCGGCCGACCGCCTCGACTCGGCCACGGAGCGCGCGAGCGCCGCGGAGCATCGCGCCGTGGAGATGGACGACGTCCTCGCCGTGACCACCCTCGAACGCGACGGTGCTCGGAGCGAAATGATGCGCCTCATGGAGGATGAGCAAATCCGCACGTCGCAGATCAGCACGCTGGAACTCGAGGCCGAACGTGTCGTTTCCGAGGGGGAGACTGCGCTCGCCGAGGCCCGGCAGGAGACGGCCCTGGTCCGCGAGGAGCTGGTCACGACCCGGACGCAGCTGGAAGCCGAACTGGAGGCCGCTCGGGCGTCGGTCCAAGAGGCCTCCGGAACCCGCGCCGCGCTCGAGAGCGAGGTCGCCGAACTTCGTGAGCAGGCAGAAGCTGCCGACGAGCAGGTGCGAGCCATCGAAGCAGGCGCCACCTCCTTGCACGAGCGGATCGAGGAGCTCACCCGCGCACAGAACGAGGCCGCCGAGACGCTCGAGTCGGCCCAGCGGGAGACCATCGCCGCGGGCGATCGGGCACTCGAGTTGGAGTCTCTCGTTCGAGAGGCCAAGGAGCAGGCCGCAGGATCAGAGGTTCGCGCCGCCGAAGCTGAGATGCGGGTCGCCGCCGCCGAGGAGCGCCTGACATCCCTCGCGTCCTCACAGGAGGCCGTTGAGGCGTCTGCGCGCGCCGCTGAAGCGCGTGCCGAGACGTTCGAGGCTCAGGTCATCGGGCTCGGTGGTGAGCTGGAGGAGCTCCGAGGCCAACTCAGTGAGATCGAACCGCTGCGACTCGCCGCCGAGGAGCGCGCGGTCGCTGCTGAGGAGGCCGTGCGTGTGGCCGAGGAGCGCGCGGCCGCCGCCGAGGAGGCAACCGTGCGAGCAGTCGCCGCCGCCCAGGAACGCCAACAGGCGACGGCTCAGGAGGCGGTCGGCGTGGCCGACGCCGCCGTGCGAGCTGCAGAAGCTCAGGCGGAGGCCCTCACGGTGGAGCTTGCTACGGTCACCCACTCGCTGCTGGAGACCGAAGCGGCCCGCGCCGCGGCCGACGAGCGCGCCGAATCGGCCGCCGGAGCGCAGCAGGAGGCCCTGGATCGCATCGCAGCCATGGAGCGGGACACTGAGGCAGCCGCGGCCGTCGATGCCGAGGAGCGTGTCGCCGCGCTGGAGCGTGCGCTCGCCGAGGCGCACGATGCCGCGGCTGCAACGGGTGCCGCCGTGGCTGAAAGCCAGGCACGCATCGACCAAGCCGAGCAGGCGGTCTCGGACGCTCAGGCGCGCGCCGCCGAGGCCGAGGCCCTGGCTCAGGACGCCGGCTCCCGCCTGGAGGCGATGGGATCCGAGCTGGCCGCCGCCCGCAAGGCCGCCGAAACCACCCCTGCCGTGGAGGCCGGGGATGCAGCATCACCCGCGGTTCAGGCCGAGCTCGATCAGGCGCAGGCCCGCATCGCCGACCTGGAGCGTGAGCTCGCTGAAGCCGCCTCGGCCCCCGCACCCGTCGCTTCCTACGATGGCGCGTCCGGCGACGATGACCAGGCGGCGATCATCGCCGACCTCGAATCGCGTCTCGAGCAGACCGAGGTCCGTGCGCGGCGCGCGTACGCGGCCGCGGAATCGGCTGAGGCCGCACTCCGGTTCGCCAAGGAGCGCGGCGAAGTCATCGCGAGCGATCCGGCGATGGAACAAGAGGTTGTGCGCCTCCGCGAGAAGCTGGGCAAGGCCATGGAGCAGGCAGCAGAAGCCGAGGCGGCCGCCAAGCGCGCCGAGGCCGACGCCGCCGCACTACGGGCCGGAGTCGAACCCAACGCGCTCGTAGATCCCCTCGCCCAGGTCTCGGCCGCGCCCGTGGAGCCGGCGAACGACACCGGTGCACCCGATGAGCCCATGGGCTCGCCCCCGGACGAACGACCCGATGACATGGACGGGTCCGCGGGTCGAAGCTTGCGGAGCCGCCTCGCGGCCACGGCCCTCAACAAGAAGCCGCGGCCTTCCTCGCCCGACAGCGGCGCCAACGAGTGGCGCTGAGCTAGACCGAACACCATCCCCCGGCGAGCCGATGCCCCATGAAGGACCGGGCTATCGCGCGAACTCGGTAGCCCGGGTCTCTCGAACCACCGTGATCTTGATCTGCCCTGGGTACTGAAGCTCCTCCTCCACCTGCTTCGCGATGTCCCGAGCGATGACCTGCGCCTGTAGGTCGTCTACGTCCCCAGGCTCCACCATGACCCGGACCTCGCGGCCCGCCTGCATCGCGAACGTCTTGACGACCCCCGGGTGGACCGTGCAGATCTCCTCGAGGCGCTGCAGGCGCTTCACGTAGGTCTCCAAGGACTCCCGGCGGGCACCGGGACGACCCCCGCTCATCCCGTCGGCGATCTGAGCCAGAACCGCGTGTACAGAATGCTGCTCGACCTCGCCGTGATGGGACTCGATGCAGTGGACGACCTCCGGGTCCTCCTTCATCCTGCGCGCGATCTCCGCCCCGATGATGGCGTGGGACCCTTCGATCTCGTGCGTCACGGCCTTCCCGATGTCGTGGAGGAACGCGCCGCGCTTCGCGATGGCGGGATCGATCCCGATCTCAGCGGCGAGCGCGGCCGCGATGAACGCCGATTCCACGAGATGCCTCAGCACGTTCTGACCATAGGAGGTCCGATACTGGAGCCGCCCGAGGAGCTTGATCATCTCCGGGTGGATGTCGGCGATGCCCACCTCAGCGACCGCATCCTCCCCCGCACGCCGGATCTGCTCCTCGAGATCCCGCTGAGATCGCTCGTGGATCTCTTCGATCCGCGCGGGATGGATCCGTCCGTCCGCCACGAGCTTCTCCAGGGTCAGTCGGGCGGCCTCGCGTCGCACCGGATCGAAGCAGGACAAGACCACGGCCTCGGGCGTGTCGTCGATGATGATGTTCACCCCGGTCACCGATTCGAACGCCCGGATGTTGCGACCCTCCCGTCCGATGATCCGGCCCTTCATGTCTTCCGATGGCAGTGCGAACACGCTCACCGTCGATTCCGCCGTCTGCTCCGACGCGACCCGCTGGATGGCGATGGTGACGATCTTCCGGGCCCGTTCTTCGCCTTCCTCCCGGGCGCGCTCCTCGATCTCACGAACCTGGCTCATCGAGGCCTTCTTTGCGTCCTCCACGATCGTTCCCATGAGCTGATCCCGCGCCTCGTTGGACGTGAGCCCTGCGATCCGCTCCAGCTTCGCGCGATGAAGCTCAGTGGCCTTCTCCAACTGCGAGCGGACGTAGGTCAGCCGCTCCTCTCGCTCGTCGAGCTCCGCGCCGCGCGCCTCGACCCCCGCCGACTTTTGCTTCAGGTCGGCCTCCGCCTCGGTGATCCGACGCTCCAGCCGCGCCACCTCGTCGCGCCGAGATCGGACATCTTCATCCAGATCGCGGCGCATCCCGGCGATCTCCTCCTTCGCCTCCGCGAGTGCTCGCCGAGAAGTGGCATCCGCCTCCCGCTCGGCGTCCAGGAGCATCTTCTGCGTCCGGGACTCCGCGCTGCGCGCCTGGGAAGCGGCGACGTTCTTGCGGTACAGGAACCCGCCGGCGGCTCCGGCGAGGAGACACATAACACCAACGAGAACGGGGACCATGGTTCCTCCCAGCGATGTATGAGAACGCTTATGAGAGGACCGCTTCCGGTCCGGTGCCGTATCGAGGCACTACAGCCGGGTCAGGGGGCGCCACGACATGGCGAGGCGGCGCCCAGGTTCAGGGTGAAGTTCGTCTCATCGGTTCGGGTCATGCTTCTCGGCTGCTTTACGTGAACGTCGGTTTCGGAATCGTTCCTCTCGTGTTCACGATGCTACGGTGGCCGGCGCCCCGAGACAAGACCGCCGAAGGGCTACTCCTCGCCGTCCCCGAGCTCGAGGGCCCGTCGCGCCGCCCGACGAGCCGTTTCCGGGCCGTAGCCGCGGCGCATGAGGAGGGACGACAGCCGCTGGAACGCCTTGGCCGGCTCCACGGATCTCAGTCGGGCGGCCCGGGAACGCGCGAGCGCATCCGCCCGGTCCTCCTCGCCCTCGCCCGCGTCCCCGACGATCTCGGCCACGAGCGCGGGGGCGACACCCTTGGCGAGCAGCTCGTGGGAGACGGCCCGGACGCCGGACCGCTTAGTCCCGAAGCGATGATCGGCGACCTGGCGAGCGAAGGCGGCGTCATCGATCAGGCCGACCCGCTCGAGCCGCTCGAGCGTGTCGTCGATCTCGTCGGCAGCGAACCCAGCTTGCCGCAGGCGCGTCTCGAGCTCCCGGCGGCTGCGTGAACGCACCGCCAGGAGCCCAAGGGCCCGCTCATGACAGCTCTTCGGGTGTTTCGCCGTGCGGGTCACGGCGGCCGCTAGGCGTCGGCCTTCTGGGTCTTGGACCTGGCAGGCTCCTTCACATCGTCTTCGAGGACTAGGTCGGGAACGATCTCGATCGGGGTGTCCTCGCCCTCATCGCCGAAACTCGTCAGCCCGACGGCCTCGCGTATCTTGCGCTCGATCTCATCCCGCATATCGATGTGCTCGGCGAGGAACCCACGTGCGTTCTCGCGGCCTTGACCGAGTTGCTCACCCTCGTAGGTGAACCAGGCCCCCGACTTCTTGATGATCTCGAGATCGACCCCCACGTCGATGAGGGAGCCCTCCTTGGAGATGCCCTTGCCGTACATGATGTCGAACTCACACTGACGGAACGGCGGGGCGACCTTGTTCTTCACCACCTTTACCCGCGTGCGCGATCCCACGACCTCCGTGCCGTCCTTGAGGTTTTCGATCTTCCGCACATCGAGGCGGACGGACGAGTAGAACTTGAGGGCGCGGCCACCGGGAGTGGTCTCCGGGCTACCGAACATCACACCGATCTTCTCGCGGAGCTGGTTGATGAAGACCGCCGTGGTGTCGAACTTGGAGAGGGAACCGGACAGCTTGCGCATGGCCTGCGACATCAAGCGCGCCTGGAGTCCGACGTGGGTGTCGCCCATCTCTCCTTCGATCTCGGCTCGCGGCACGAGGGCGGCCACCGAGTCGATCACCACGATGTCGAGCGCCGCGGAGCGCACCAGCATGTCGGCGATCTCGAGAGCCTGCTCCCCCGAGTCGGGCTGGGAAACCAGGAGCTCGTCGATGTTGACACCGAGCTCCCGCGCGTACGTCGGGTCGAGGGCATGCTCGGCGTCGATGAACGCCGCGATCCCCCCTTTGGCCTGCGCCTCCGCGATCATGTGGAGACTGACCGTGGTCTTGCCGGAGCCCTCCGGGCCGAACACCTCGATGACGCGCCCCCGAGGGATCCCTCCGACGCCGAGCGCGATGTCGAGGGCGAGCGAGCCCGTGGGGATAACGGTGAATCCCGCCCCCGCGGGGTGCTCGCCGAGCTTCATGACGGCTCCCTTGCCGAACTGCTTTTCGATCTGCTGGAGCGTGACGTCGAGCATCTTGTCGCGATCCACCGTTCCCTCCTTCTGACCCGCGGTTCCCCCGGCGGGGAGGTGCCGACGAACCTGCATCCCTGATGGTCCGCGGAGATTAGCGAGCGGGTCTGACATAAGTTACACCCCTGTCGTTCGGCCGGTATCTGAGCCTCGAAGGCTAATCGAACAGATGTTCGGACGCAAGTAGCCCCCTGAGATCCGTCCGTGCCGGCCAGCTAGCTCGGGGAGCCCAAAGCGAACAGTTCGAGACGCTCGTAGCGGGGGCCGCCGACATCCGCCTTGCTACGGAACAGCGCGAATGTATCGACGAGCCAGTCTGCCGAAGACCCCGGCCTCTCGAGGAGCCGCCGCGGGAGTTCCACCGGCCGGGGGCTCCGAGCCAAGGTGATGTGCGGCACGAACGGTTCCGGCCCAGCCGTAACCGGGCCTGGAAAGGCCTCGCGGACCGCGGACGCTAGCCCGCTCCATCCACCCTCCGGATCGTCCAGCCCAACCCAAACGACGCGAGCGCCGGCTGCGTTCGGGAACCCCCCGACCCCCCCGAGACTCGTGTTGAATCCCGAGCGAGTCCGAGCCACGCGATCGAGCCGGTCCGTGAGCCCGGGCACGGCCGTGGACGCGACGTCGCCGAGGAACTCAAGCGTCACGTGCCGATCCTCGGGTCGGGACCACCGCAGGGGCGGGAGCCGACCCCGGCACGCGTCGGCGACGGCCTGAACGGCGCCGGCCGCGGCGACCGGCAGCTCGACGCCCACGAACAACCGCAGCGGGCCCTCCGAACCCATCGGGTCAGATCACGCGATCGCCGCTCGGGAGCTCGGCGCCCTGGAGATAGCGGCGAACGAGGTCGAGCCCGCTCTGTTGCGCCCAGCGCCGCACACGGTCACGCTCACCCGTGGCCAGGTAACCGCGCGTGTGCCGGGTCTCGTCGGCGTCCAGCGCGAGCCAGACCGTGCCCGGCGGCGCGCCCCCGTGGGCGCCGGGCCCCGCCGCTCCGGTCAGGGCGAGTCCGATGTCGGCACCGAACACGCGGCGCGCGCCCGCCGCCATCTCCAACGCGCACTCGGCGCTCACCACGCCCGGTCCGTCCAGCGTCGCCTGGGTAACCCCCAGCAGATCACGCTTCGCCGCCGGCGAATACACGACGGCCGACCCACGGAAGTAGGTCGAGGCCCCCGGGACGTCGGTCAGGCGCGCCCCGACGCTGCCGCCCGTGAGCGACTCCGCACATGCGAGGGAGGCACCGGCGGCCCTCAACAGCCGACCGACCGCCTGTTCGAGGGTCTCGTCCTCATCGGTGAAGACCACATCGCCCAGACGCGCGCGGACCTCAGCGGCGAGCGGCGCGATGAGAGCTTCGGCTTCTTCGTTCGTTTGCGCCTTCGCGGTGAGCCGCACCTTCACTTCGCCGGCCGACGCCAGATACGCCACGGACGGATTCGCCGATCCCTCGAACAGATCCGCGACCAGCTCGGCGACCCGCGACTCGCCGATGCCCACACACCGAAGCACCCGCGACCGCACCACGCCGCGCCCGGCCGCTCGCACCAGCTCGGGCAGGATGGTGCCCTCCATCATCTCGACCATCTCGCCGGGCACCCCCGGCATCGCGTACACGGGAACCCCCAGAACGTCACCGATCAGGCCCGGAGCCGATCCCTGCAGCGGCATGATGGTGCGAGCTCCCTCAGGGACGTCGGCCTGCCGCAGGTTGTTCTTGGGCATCTCCCCGCGTCCGAAGCCGGTGAACCGCTTGTGAAGGAACGCTTCGATCCGAGGATCGCGCACCATCCCCACCCCCATCGCAACGGCGAGCGCGTCACGGGTGATGTCGTCCTGGGTCGGCCCGAGGCCCCCCGTGACCAGCACGGCATCGGAGCGCCCGGCCGCGAGCTCCAGGACCAGGACGATCCGGTCGAGGTTGTCTCCAACGGCCTGGTGGTAGATGACGTCCACGCCGATCTCCGCGAGTCGTTCGGACATCCAGCGCGCGTTCGTGTTCGCGATCTGCCCGAGCAGCAGTTCCGTCCCGACCCCGACGATCTCAGCCCTCACGCGCCACCTCCCAACCTCGGTTCCCGACTCAACCCGACGGCGACGCCACCGACGATACGGTCGGCGATGGCGAGCCCGACGACGAAGGATCGACCGTCGGTGACGGCGAGGGCCAGGCGCTCACCTCCGCGAACGTGAACGTCCGGCTCCAGGTCTCTCCCGCAACGCCGGGGGTCCCGAGGTCGCGCCCGGCAACTACGACCTCCACCGACCCACCCGAGACGACCTCGATGCGGAGCTCCTCGATCGGCAGGAACGACCGCTCCTCGCCTCGGGTCATCGAGAACGTTTCGGCGATCCCGTCCACGGTTACGGTCACCTCTGCCGGCGATCCTGCGGTGAGCGTGGCGTCGAACGCCTGGTCACTCGGGACCGCAGAGGGTGTGTCGGTGGCGATCGCCGCGGGAAGCGGTGCGGAGTGATCGCGCGACAGGAATCCGAAGACGATCAACACGAACACGACGACGGCCGCGGCGATCAGCAGGAACCGTTGATTGTCCCGGATCCGCGTCGCCGCGATCGCGCGCTCCACCCGACCCATGCGCTCGGGGGGCTTGGGTGGTTCGGGATCTTCAGCGTGGCGGGCGTAGATGCCCATCACCTTCTCGGGCCGAAGACCGAGATAGCCCGCGTACGTGCGCAGGGACGCCCGCGCATAGACCTCGCCCCCGAGCGCCTCGAAATCCTCGTCCTCGAGAGCCTGGAGCTGATCCGTGCTGAGCTTCGTGTCTCGGGCGGCCTCCTCGAGGGTCAGTCCACGCAGGACGCGGGCCTTCCGCAGGGCGGGTCCGACCCCGATCACGGCATCGTGGGAAGGTTGGCGGGTCATGGGATCCTCGCGATGATAGCGGTCCCCCACTGGCCCCACCGATACACTCACCCACCATGGACCGTCGCAGCGAAACCCTCACCGTGGTCGTGGAGATCCCCAAGGGGTCCCGCAACAAGTACGAGGTGGATCACGTCAGCGGTGAGATCTACCTCGACCGCATGCTGTTCACATCGATGCAGTACCCCGCCGACTACGGCTTCATCGATGGCACGCTCGGCAGCGACGGCGACCCGCTCGATGCACTGGTCTTCGTGGGCGAACCCACGTTCCCGGGCTGCCGGATCCGGGTGCGCCCCGTCGGGCTGTTCCGTATGCAGGACGAGAAGGGCGAAGACGAGAAGATCCTGTGCGTGCCGTTGCGCGACCCATTGTGGTCCCAGGTGGGCGATCTGCACGGGCTGCCCACACCCCTGCTGAACGAGATCGAGCACTTCTTCCAGGTGTACAAGGACCTGGAAGGGCACAAGGTCGCGACCGACGGCTACGAGGATCGTGCGAGCGCCATGCGGGTGATCGACGCCGCCTTCGATCGTGCCCGGGAACACGCGGAGGCGTGACGGATCGGGCCCCGATCCCGGAACCTCGCGTGCGCCTTCGGCCGCCTGAGGAACGCGACCGGGTGGCGTTCACCGCAGCGGTGCGGATGTCGGTGGACCTGCACGGCATCTGGCTAGAACCCGCAGATCCCGAAACGTGGTTCGATCGGCTGCTCCAACGAGACTCCTCCGAGTCCGACCGATCCTTCCTGGTGATCCGAACCGGCGACGGAGCTCCCGTGGGGGTCTACAACCTCTCGCAGATCACCTACGGGCCGTTGTGCAGCGCCATACTCGGCTACTACGCGCTGGCGCCGCACGCTCGGAACGGGTACATGCGCGAAGGGCTGGAGCTCCTCCTTGAGCATGCGTTCGGGCCCCTGATGCTGCACAGGATCGAGGCCAACATCCAGCCAGGCAACGCGGCCAGCCTCGCCCTCGTCCGGGGAGCCGGATTCCGACGGGAAGGGCTCTCCCCGAACTACCTGCGGATCCGGGAGGCTTGGCGCGACCACGAGCGGTGGGCGATCGCGGTCGAAGACCGTCGGCGGGATCCTCCGTGGGCGTCACCTGAGCCCTAGGTCGCACGCCCCGAACTTCGGGCCTTCCGGCCCCTTTGCGCCCCCCGAACGGGTGATTACTGTGCCGCGAAGAGGGGGACGCCGAATGGAGCCCGAAGTGAACGACCTGAACGATGTGAACGGCCTCACCTGGCAGGTCTCACCCCTTTCCTCCGTACACGAACCGCTCACGCAGCCGAGCGCCCTATCCGAGGGACCGGTGAAGTTCCTGCTCGTCTCCGGGCAACTGGACGACGGACGCTGGGGCCTCGTGGGTGCGTACTGGCTCTCGATCGACGCCGATCGCGGTGGGTTCGTCGTCTCGCCGGCGGCCATCTGGTCCGGCAGCGAACTCGTCAGGAGCTTCCGCAGCGCCCGATCAAGGGAGTGG
>Ga0315278_10000850_pt1 | contig 26460 bp, 22 predicted proteins | sample YL17G06_0_MG_FD_203880 | JGI IMG/M metagenome (GOLD analysis project Ga0315278, IMG submission 203880) | Sediment microbial communities from Yellowstone Lake, YNP, Wyoming, USA - YL17G06_0 | ecosystem: Environmental > Aquatic > Freshwater > Lake > Sediment | place: USA: Wyoming | collected... | reverse complement strand
TCCGACGGCGGCGGACTGGCTTGGATTGCGTCGCAAGCTCGACTACGGCATCCGCATCGACAACCTGATCCGGCAGCCGGAGTTCGTGGAATACGTTGCCGAGGGTGGCAAGGGCGCGGGACCGCGCATCCACATGCCCAACCTCGGTGATCGCTGGTTCGCCTTCAACCTCGTCACGACCAGCGCGCGTGACCTGCAGTTGCTGATCGTCCGCGACGTCACCAACGAAGCACGACTCGAAGGCATGCGGCGTGATTTCGTGGCCAACGCGTCGCACGAGCTGCGCTCGCCGCTGACCGTGGTGCGTGGCTACCTCGATACGCTGGCCGAAGATCCCACGCTGGACGAAACCTGGCGGGAGCCGGTGCGCGAGATGCAGCGTCAGTCGGAGCGCATGCACAACATCGTGTCCGACCTGCTGGAGCTGTCACGTCTCGAAGCCGGTGGGGGCGAGGCGGAAATGGAACCGGTCGACGTGGCCGGGCTGGTCTCGTTGATGCGGAGGGAAGTCCTCTCACGTCCCGACCACCCGGCGAAGTTCGACGTGTACCTCGAGTCGGACGCGCTGCTGCTCGGCGCCGAATCGGAACTGCACTCGATCTTCCAGAACCTGATCACGAACGCGGTCAAGTACACACCGCCGGAAGGCACGGTGTCAGTGCGCTACTGGACGGACGGCCTCGGCAGTCACGTCGCGGTCAGCGACACGGGCATCGGCATTCCGGCCGTGCACATCCCGCGATTGACGGAGCGCTTCTACCGTGTCGACGCGGGCCGTTCGCGCAAGCTGGGAGGCTCCGGGCTGGGACTCGCGATCGTCAAGCACGCACTGCAGCGGCACGGCGCGCAGCTCGAGATCACGAGCGAAGAAGGCAAAGGCAGCTCCTTTGCGTGTCACTTTCCTCCCGCGAGAGTCCAGCTGCGTGAAAGTCCGGTGGCCGCAGTCGCCCAGCTTCGTTGACGTCGCCGCCCCGACCGGGACAACGGCAGGCGTGGCCTCGACGCGCCGTCACCCACCGGCAACTGAACCTCAATTGCGCGTTCCGGCCGCGCGCTGTGCAGTAATACTGTCGCTGCACTGAAACCTGCCTGTCACATACCCGGCGTACAACGTGCGCCAAGGAAACGTCGGGTGGGTGCTCTCGAGCACGGTGCCCGGCGCAGCCGAAGCTAACAGGCAAACCACCGAAAGGGGATTAATGTGAAATCGACCGTGCTTGCGACGGCAGTCGCCGCCGTGCTGACGCTCAGTGCCGCGGACGCGTCCGCGCAGACCAAGGGCGCGGCCACCAAGGCCGACGTTCAGTCCATCCAGTCGCAGATGCAGGCGCTCGCCGAGCGTCTCAACCGTCTCGAATCGGCCAATGCCGAACTCAAGACGCAGAATTCGGAGCTGCAGTCGCTGGCTGACCGCCGCGAGGCAGAGATGGACTACCTGAAGTCCCAGACCAAGGAGCTGCGCGAAGAAGGCGCGGTGGCTGCCAATGAAATCTCGAAGGTGAAGGGTTCGGACTGGGCGGCCAAGATCAAGGGTCGCGGCGACCTCCGTTACCGTTCCGAGAACATCTGGACGGAGCGCGTGGTCGCTGCCACCCCGACCGTACCTGCCTACGTCGACGACGCGGCTGACCGCTATCGCCAGCGCATCCGCGCGCGCCTTGGCTTCGACGCCAAGATCACGGATCACGTCAACGGCACGATCCTGTTCGCGACTGGCGCCGACGATCCGCGTTCGTCGAACCAGACGCTCGGCGCGCAGAGCACGCGCAAGGCGATCGGCCTGGACATGGCCTACATCGACTGGAACGCGCTGCAGGGCGTGAACATCGTCCTCGGCAAGCAGCCGTGGCCGTTCTGGCGGCCGGGCAACAGCCTGTTCTACGACGGCGACTACAACCCGGAAGGCGGCGCGGTCAAATTCGATCGCGGCATGCTGTTCGGCAGCGCCTACGGCTGGTGGCTCTCGGAGCAGTACAATTCGAACCCGGTCGGCGAGAACAGCGACGGCAACGTCGTTGGTGCCCAGCTGGGCCTCAAGTTCGCCCTGTTCGGCGGCGAGACTCGGGTCGCGGCGCACTACTACGACTGCGGTGCTTGCCAGGACCAGACTTCGATCCTGTTCGGCAACACTGGCAACGGCAACACGACCTACCCCGTTCGTGTCACGACCACCGTGGGTGCAACCAATACGACACCCGCCGTGTCCGTCGTTTCCACCACCAACGCGAATTACCTCAAGTACGACTACGAGATTCTCGAATTGAGCGGCGAGATGGGTTTGACCGTGTTCAACCAGCCGCTTTCCTTGTGGGCGAACTACGCCGAGAACATGGCGTCGGGCGTCGATGAAAGCACCGCCTACGCCATCGGCGCTTCGCTGGGTCGCGCCAGCAACCCGAAGACGTGGAGCGCCGCGCTCTGGTACCAGGAACTCGACGCCGACTCGCTCTTCGGCCAGTTCGTCGACTCGGACTTCGGTGACGGACGCACGGACACCAAGGGCTTCGTGTTCCGCGGTGCCTACGCCCCGGTGCGCAATTTCAACATTCAGGCCACGTACTTCCTGAACACGTTGAACAAGAACGAGACCAGTGACCCGTATTTCGCGGTGAACGACAGTCTGAGCTACGACCGGCTGCAGCTGGACCTGAACTACAAGTTCTGATCCGACGGTCCCCCGTGGAACCCTCCCCCGGGCCCGCAAGGGCCCCCCTCGCCAGCATCCCCCCGGCGAGGGCGCGGGGAGGGTGTTTTTTTTCCCGGCCCGGTTGAACTTGTTTCAGTCCGGGCCGTCCTGTACAAGACGGCAGCTTCGGGAGATCAATAACCGTGATGGACACCTCGGACCTTTCCCACCACATCCACAGCCGCTACAACGCGGAGCTCGAAGGCATCCGGACCGGCGTGCTGCAGATGGGTGGCCTCGTCGAGCAGCAGCTCCAGAACGGGGTGAAGGCGATCGTGGGTGGGGACAGCCGCCTCGGCGAGGAAGTGGCCCGGCAGGACCACAAGGTCAACGCGATGGAAGTCGCGATCGACGAAGACTGCAGCCGCATCCTGGCGACGCGCGCGCCAACGGCCTCGGACCTGCGCCTGATCGTGGCGGTCATCAAGACGATTACCGACCTGGAACGCATCGGGGACGAGACTGAAAAACTTGGACACGCCGCGGCGCGCCTCTCGAACTCCGATCGCACGGCTGATCGCTACCGCGAGCTGAAGCACATCGGCGAACTCGTCGCTGACATGGTGCACGGCGCGCTCGATGCCTTTGCCCGTCTCGACACCGAGGCGGCGCTCAGCGTGGCTCGCCGCGATCGCGTGATCGACGAAGAGTACGAGGCCATCCAGCGCCAGTGCATCACGTTCATGATGGAAGACCCGCGCGCGATCCGACGCACCCTGGACATCCTGAGCCTCGCGCGCGCGCTCGAGCGCGTGGGCGACCACGCGAAGAACATCTGCGAGTACGTCGTCTACATGGTGCTCGGCAAGGACATTCGCCACCTCTCGATCGAGGACGTCGAAAGGCAGATCCAGGCGGCGCGCGCGACGAAGCAGGGCTGACGTTTCCAGGCGAGTGACGCGGAGGGCGCGTTTGAACCTTACCTTCGATTCCCGACAGCCCTGGTGGCTGCAGACCCGCACGCTGAACCTGGCGGGATTCCTCTGGTGTGCCGGCCTCATGGCCTACGCGCTGTTCGTGCAGTACGGACTGCGGGAAGAACCGTGCCCGCTCTGCATCCTGCAGCGGGTCGCCGTGATCGCGACGGGCGTGATTTTCCTGCTCGCGTGGCTGCAAAACCCTGCCAGCGCGGGAATGCGGCGGGTCTACGGCACGTTGATCGTGCTCGCCGCACTGGCCGGTGTCGGCGTCGCGGCCCGTCACATCTACGTCATCAATGCTCCGCCGGGCGCGGTCGCGGAATGCGGCGCGAGCCTCGAGTACATGATGGACGTGTTGCCGCTGCACGAAGTGCTGGGCAAGGTGCTGAGCGGGTCGGGAGAGTGTGCCAAGGTCACCTGGCGGTTCCTCGGGTTCAGCATGCCGTTCTGGGTACTGCTCAACCTGCTCGGTCTCGCTGCGATCGGCGTGCTCGCCAACTTCCGCAAGCGCTGAGTCGGCACCTCTCCCGCTTTTGCGGAAGGGGTTGTCTAAGGGCGGGTAAGTATCTGGCGTCCGATCCGGCATGTCCTGCCGCGCTTGGAAAGGCAGACACGCGCGCGCCAGGACATGCCGGATCAGTCGCTTGAATGCAGCGTGTGTCTGCCTTTCCCAGGTCCGGGCCAGGTCCCAGGAGCGAATGCCCCGACCGTCTCCAGCCGCAGCGGGCGGGGGCGAGGGCGTCAGGTCAACAGCAATTCCATGATGCGTTCGTAGGCGAGGCTCAACGTATCGACGTCCTCGATCCGCACGCACTCGTTCACCTTGTGGATGGTTGCGTTGATGACGCCGAGTTCCACCACCTGCGCACCGGTCGGCGCGATGAAGCGGCCATCGGAGGTGCCGCCGGTCGTCGAGAGCTGGGGGCTGCGTCCCATCGTTTCGCGCACCGCCTGCTCCACGGCGGCAGTCAGCGTGCCGGGGCGCGTCAGGAAGGGCAGGCCGGACACGAACCATTCCAGCGAATACTTGACGCGGTGACGGTCGAGCACTTCGAGCACGCGCTGCTGCAGCCGTTCCACGGTCTGTTCCGTCGAGAACCGCAGGTTGAAGCGCGCCTTCAATTCGCCGGGTACGACATTTGGCGCGCCGGTGCCGGCCGAGATGTTGGAGACCTGGAACGTCGTCGGCTGGAAGAATTCGTTGCCTTCGTCCCAGTGCGTCGCGACCAGTTCGGCCAGCGCCGGTGCAAAACCGTGCACCGGGTTGTCGGCAAGGTGCGGATAGGCGATGTGACCCTGCACGCCGTGCACCGTCAGGCGACCGGAGAGTGAGCCACGACGCCCCACTTTGATAGTGTCGCCGAGCGCCTCACTGCTGGTCGGTTCGCCGACCACGCACCAGTCGATCTTTTCGTGGCGTGCCTCGAGCACCTCCATCACCTTGCGCGTGCCGTCGACGGACGGGCCTTCCTCGTCGCTCGTGAACAGGAAGGCGAGGGAGCCGGCATGGTCTGGATGCTTCGCGACGAATCGCTCGGTGGCGGTCACCATCGCGGCGAGGCCGCTCTTCATGTCGGCGGCGCCGCGTGCATACAGCACGCCATCGACGATCACGGGCTCGAATGGATCGGTGCGCCAGTCTGCGCGCGGACCGGTCGGCACGACGTCCGTGTGACCGGCAAAGCAGAGCACCGGGCTGCCATTACCGCGCCGTGACCAGAGATTTTCGACCGGACCGAAACGCAGGCGTTCGTTGCTGAACCCGAGTGGCTCGAGCCGGGCGCAGATCACGTCGATGCAACCGTGATCCTCGGGGCTCACGGAGGGCCGGCGCAGCAGGTCGTCGGTCAGGGCAAGGGTGGGGGACATCGTGCGGGGTTCGCCTTTGGGATCGCTGCAGGGCCCGGGCCGGGTCCGGCATTAAAGCCATAGAGGCCCGTCGGATCAAGCACTTGCGTCATCATTACCTTTGTCATACAGCTGTCACAGTGGGGCGGCAGACTGCGCGGCATCCAACAGGGGCAACCGCCCCCAGCCGACCCCACAGCAGAGGATGCCTTTCATGAAGCTTTCCTGGCAGCAGATCACCCTCCCGGCCCTCGCGCTCGGCCTCCTGGCCACGGGCGCCCCGGAGCGCGCGCACGCGCAGGCCGCGATCAAGATCGACGGCTCCAGCACCGTGTTCCCGATCTCCGAGGCTTACGCCGAAGAGTTCCAGATCCAGAAGCGCGGCAAGGTCCGCGTGACCGTTGGCGTCTCCGGCACCGGCGGCGGCTTCAAGAAGTTCTGCCGCGGCGAGACGGACATGGCCAACGCCTCGCGTCCGATCTCGGTCGAGGAAATGGAAACCTGCCGCAAGGCTGGCATCAAGTACATGGAAGTGCCGGTGGCGTTCGACGCGCTGACGGTCGTGGTCAACCCGGCCAACACCTGGGCGAAGTCGCTGACCGTGGCCGAACTCAGGAAGATGTGGGAACCGGCTGCGCAGGGACGCATCACGACCTGGAACCAGGTCAACCCCAAGTTTCCGAAGGACAAGCTGATGCTGTTCGGGCCCGGCGCCGACTCAGGCACGTTCGACTACTTCACCGAAGCCATCAACGGCAAGGCGAAGGCGAGCCGTGGCGACTTTACCGCCAGCGAAGACGACAACACGCTGGTGATGGGTGTCGAGAGCAACAAGAACGCGCTCGGCTACTTTGGCTACGCGTACTACGCCGCGCACAAGGACAAGTTGACGGCGGTCGCGATCGACAATGGCAAGGGCAAGGGTCCGGTGGGTCCGAGTCTCGAGAACGTGACCAACGGCACCTACAATCCGCTTTCGCGCCCCCTGTTCGTCTATGTGCGTGACTCGGCCGCCCAGCGTCCGGAAGTCCGCGAGTTCGTGCAGTTCATGTTGAACAACGGCGACCTGGTCAGCGAAGTCGGCTACCTGCCTTTGCCCAAGTCGGCCTACGCCCTCGCCTGGAAGCACTTCCAGGACGGCAAGCTCGGCACCGTCTTCGGTGGTCACCCGCAGGTCGGCATCACGATCGAACAGTTGCAGGCGCTGGAAGGTAAACTCTAACCGGCAAACCCCACGCGGGGCTGGGCCGGGATCGCAAGGTCCCGGCCCGTTCGTATCTGACACGGAGCGCCTGCCAGGCGCCGGATTGGGGAAGGGCTCATGTCGGCAACGACGACATCTGGTTCGGCTGCGATGCGGAAGGGGGCGTTCTCATCGCTCGCCTACCGCAAGAACCGCGACCGGGTCATCGAACTGGTCCTGATGGCGGCAGCGCTCGTCGCGGTTTTCACGACGCTCGCGATCGTCTTCATCCTGTTATACGAGTCGTCGTTCTTTTTCGAGCACGTGTCGATAAAGGACTTCCTGACCGACACGCAGTGGACGCCGCTGTTCGACGACGCGCACTACGGCATCATGCCGCTGGTCTCGGGCACGCTCACGGTGACGTTCGTCGCGCTGCTGGTCGCCATCCCGCTCGGCACCATCATTGCGATCTACCTGTCGGAATTCTCGACGCACCGCACGCGCGAGACGGTGAAGCCCGTGCTGGAACTGCTCGGCGCCGTGCCGACCGTGGTCTACGGCTACTTTGCGCTGCTCATGGTCACCCCGTTCCTGCAGCAGTTCATGCCTAACCTGCCGGGCTTCAACATGCTGAGCGCGGGCCTCGTCATCGGTCTGATGATCGTGCCGTACGTCGCTTCGGTGAGCGAAGACGCAATGCGTGCGGTGCCGCGCTACATGCGCGAAGGGTCCTACGCGATGGGCGCCACCAAGCTGCAGACCGCGCTGCGTGTCGTCGTGCCGGGCGCGTTCTCGGGCATCGCGGCCGCTTATATCCTCGGCATTTCACGTGCCATCGGTGAAACGATGGTGGTCGCCATCGCGGCCGGCATGCAGCCGACGCTCACGTTCAACCCGACCGAGCCTGCGGCGACGATCACCGCCTACATCGTGCAGGTCAGCCTCGGCGACCTGCCGCACGACAGCATCGGCTACCAGAGCATCTTTGCGGCGGGCCTCGTGCTGATGCTCATGACTCTGGTATTCAACGTGGTCGGATTCTTCCTGACCCGCAAGTTCCGGGAGGCGTACTGAGATGTCCGCCGTGATGACCATCGAGGAACTCCGCCGCGGCCTTTCGTGGCGCAAGAACCTCGACAAGGTGTTCGTCGTCGTCGGGTTGCTCATCCTGATGAGCTGCCTCGGCCTGCTCGCGTTGCTGTTTCTCGACCTCGTGCGGGACGGTGCCTCGCGCTTCGGCTGGGACTTCCTGACGCAGTTCCCGTCGCGCAAGGCGGAGCGCGCCGGCATCCTGTCGGCCTGGGTCGGCACGTCGATGATCATGCTGGTGACCGCGCTGGTGGCGCTGCCCGTCGGCGTTGCCGCGGCCATCTACCTCGAGGAATACGCGCCGAAGAACTGGTTCACGGGCGTCATCGAGATCAACGTGACCAACCTCGCCGGCGTACCGTCGATCGTGTACGGCCTGCTGGCGCTCGGCCTGTTCGTGTACAAGTTCGGCTTCGGGCAGAGCGTGCTCGCAGCCGGCCTGACGCTGGCGCTGCTGATCCTGCCGATCATCATCGTCGGCACTCGCGAGGCCTTGCGGGCGGTGCCGAAGGCGATCCGCGAGGCGGCCTACGGACTCGGCGCGACGCGCTGGGAGGTCACCAAGGACCACGTGCTGCCGTATTCGACCGGCGGCATCCTGACGGGCCTGATCCTCGGCCTCTCGCGCGCGATCGGTGAAACGGCGCCCATCATCACGATCGGCGCGCTGAGCTTCATCGCCTTCCTGCCGGGGTCGCCCGTGACCAGCGAGTTCCCGTTCGTCAATTTCGAGTGGCTCAGGAGCGAGTTCACGGCGATGCCGATCCAGATCTTCAACTGGGTCTCGCGGCCGGACCAGGCGTTCCAGCAGAACGCAGCCGCGGCGGCGGCCATCCTGCTCGCGATGACGTTGGCGATGAACGCCGTCGCCATCTGGATTCGCTATCGCTTCCGCAAGAAGATCAACTGGTGAGTGGCTCCCACATGAACACGAACGTCGTCCACAAGGCGGAAACCCCCACGCTCTCCATCACCATGGAGGAGCGCAAGGCGTTGCGCGCGACTCCGGCCAAGGCCATCGCCGAGAAACTCGACTTCTGGTACGGCACCAACCAGGCGCTCAAGAACATCAACCTGGTGATCCCGGAGAACCAGGTCACGGCGCTGATCGGCCCGTCGGGCTGCGGCAAGAGCACGTTCCTGCGCTGCTTCAACCGCATGCACGACCTGCAGGCGGACACCCGCTATTCGGGCAGCATCATGCTGCACCCGGAGAGCGTGAACCTCGTCGGCAAGGACGTCGATCCGATCGAAGTCCGCATGCGGATCGGCATGGTGTTCCAGAAGCCGAACCCGTTTCCGAAGACTGTATTCGAGAACGTGGCCTACGGCCTGCGCCTGCGTGGCTTCGGCAACCGCACGGAACTCGCTGAACGCGTGGAGAAGGCCCTGCGCGGCGCAGCGATCTGGGACGAGGTCAAGGACCGGCTGACGGACTCGGCGCTGGCACTCTCGGGCGGCCAGATGCAGCGTCTGTGCATTGCGCGTGCACTCGCGACGGAACCGGAAATCCTGTTGTTCGACGAGCCGACCTCGGCACTCGATCCGATCGCAACGGCGAAGATCGAAGAGCTGATCACCGAGCTGCGGCAGCGCGTCACGATCCTGATCGTCACGCACAACATGCAGCAGGCAGCACGCGTATCGGACTTCACGGCGTTCATGTACCTCGGCGAACTGGTCGAGGTCGACGCGACGTCGAAAATCTTCACCAACCCGTCCAAGAAGGCGACGGAAGACTACATCACGGGCCGTTACGGCTGAGCCGGGTGATGGAGGCCGTCGTCATGCAGGCTTCGGATCCGACAGAGCCGCACACGTCGAGCACCGTCGACCAGTCATTGGCGGGCCTGCGGCTGCACGCGCTCGAGATGGGCGCGCTCGTCATCGAACAGGTAGCCTGCGCGGTCAAGTCACTGCTGGAACGTGATCCGGTGCTGGCGCAGGCCGTGTTGGCGCGCGAGAGCCGCGTGGATGAATACGAGAAGCGGCTCGACCGCGACAGCCTGACTTTCATCGCCTTGCAGCAGCCCGTAGCAAATGACCTGCGGCTGGCACGGGCCATCGTCCGCATCGGACGCGAGCTCGAGCGAGCGGGGGACGAGGCCAAGAAGATCGCGCGGTTTGCGCTGTCGCTCGACCACGCCAACGATGGCGATCCCGTACTCGCCGTCGGGCGCCAGTTGCGTCACATGGCGGCGCTGTCCGGCTCGATGCTGCGCAACGCCGTGCGGGCGGCCGACGAGATGGATCCCGGGCTCGCACGCAGCGTGCTCGAGCGCGATGCCGAACTCGATGCCGAATTTGCCGCGGCGCTCCGCCTGGTGATGTCGTACGTCCTGCAGGATCACCGCTTCCTGCGGCCCACGATCGACACGATCTTCGCGCTGAAGGGCCTTGAGCGCATCGGCGACCACGCCAGCAACATCGCAGAGCAGGTGCTCTACATGATGGGCCAGGACGGCAGGCAGGCCGACGCGGCTTGAGCCACGTCGTTGGTCCGGCGTCTGGACTCAGTCCGTGCTGCGCAGTAGTTCGTTGATCCCCACCTTGGCGCGAGTTTGCGCGTCGACGCGCTTCACGATCACGGCGCAAGCCAGTCCGTACTTGCCGTTGGCCGCCGGTAGCGTGCCGGGCACCACCACCGCGCCGGCCGGAATGCGGCCGTAGCTCACTTCGTCGCGCTCGCGATCGTAAATCCGTGTGCTCTGGCCCACGTAGACGCCCATCGACAGCACGGCGCCTTCCTCGACGATGACTCCCTCGACGACCTCTGAGCGCGCGCCGATGAAGCAGTTATCCTCGATGATCGTCGGGTTCGCCTGGAGCGGCTCGAGCACGCCGCCGATGCCGACGCCGCCGGAAAGATGCACGTTGCGTCCGATCTGGGCGCAGGACCCCACCGTGGCCCACGTATCCACCATCGTGCCTTCGCCCACGTGGGCGCCGATGTTGACGTAGCTCGGCATCAGCACGACGTTGCGGGCAATGTGCGCACCGCGGCGGACGACGGCCGGCGGCACGATACGCACGCCCTCGGCCCGGAAACGCTCGGTATCGTGCTGCGCATGCTTGAGCGGCACCTTGTCGTAGAAGCGCGTGTACCCGGCATCGATCGGGACGTTGTCGAACAGGCGGAACGACAGCAGCACGGCCTTCTTCAGCCACTCGTTGACCTGCCAGCGGCCAGCGACTTTTTCGGCCACGCGGGCCGCGCCGGAATCGAGCAGGTCGAGCGCCAGCCGCACGGCCTCGACGATGTCGGGCGGGGCGTTGGCGGGGGTCAGCGTCGACCGCTCGTCGAAGGCGGCGTCGATCTGGGCGGCGACGTGGGCATGGGCGGCCTGGAGCGTCATGTGCATTCCGTCATGAGAGGGTAAGGAAGCCGTCACACTGCAACAATCCGGTAACGACGGCGGTAGATTCTATATGCTAATTACCTGTTACCGCCCGATTCACCGGCCGGCATGGGCGCCGGGGGATTCCCGTCGAGATGGAAGCAAAACTGCGAGCACGGATGCTGAAGGAAGCCTGGTTCGACCGGGACCTCAGCTGGCTCGAATTCAACCGCCGGGTCCTGGCGCAAGCCGTCGACGAGCGCGTGCCGCTGCTCGAGCGGATCAAGTTCCTGGCGATCTTCACCTCGAACCTCGACGAGTTCTTCATGAAGCGCGTCGGTGCCATGCGCACCCGCGCCTATGCGAGCGGCAATAGCGCCGTCGTCGAGGAATTCAACTCTCACGTCCATCGCTTGCGCGAGGCGCTGAATCCGTTGCTCCTGCGCCGTGCTGCATGCTTCGGCGAGCTGCGCCAGCGGCTGGTGAAACATGGAGTGAGGCTCGCGACCTGGGACCAACTCTCGTCGGCCCAGCGCGACGAAGCACGCGAGTACTTCGAGCGCCACGTATCGCCGGCGCTCACGCCGCTGACCCTCAACCCGTCACACCCGTTCCCGTTCATGTCGAACCTGTCGACGTCCTGGGGCTTCGTGCTCAAGGAAGCCGACACGGGCGATCGCATCCTGGTACGGGTCAAGGTGCCGTCACAGTTGCCGCAATGGCTGCCGCTGCGGGCCGACGTCGAGACCGGGCAGCGTTGCTTCATCTCGCTGCAGGAACTGGTGCAGGTCAACGCGGCCAGCCTGTTCCCTGGCGTCGAGATCGAAGGAACCACGCTGTTCCGCGTCTCGCGCAATGCCGACATTGCCATCGAGGAAGACAGCGACAACAGCATCAAGGAGATGGTCGAGGAGCAGGTGCGGCAGCGGCGTTTCCAGCCGGTCGTGCGGCTCGAATTCGGGGAGGGCCCGAGCACTGAGATCCGCGACAGCCTCGCTGCGCGCTTTGGCCTGCGCGAGAGCGACGTCTACGAATTGCCCGACATGCTCGACTATTCCGGCCTGTTCGAGATCGCCTCGCTGCCGGTCAGCGAGCTGCGCGATCCGCCCTGGGCCCCGCAGCCGCCGTACGGCATCGATGCCGACACCGACATCTTCTCGGCGATCCGGGCGGGCGATGTGCTGGTGCATCACCCGTACGAGAGCTTCGATGCCTCGGTCGAGCGCTTCATCCGCGACGCGGCCGACGACCCGGGCACGACCACGATCAAGATGACGGTGTACCGGCTCGGCGACGACACGCCGTTCGTCCGCTCATTGATCAAGGCTGCGGAGAACGGCAAGCAGGTGGCCTGCCTGGTCGAACTCAAGGCGCGCTTCGACGAGGAGCGCAACCTGCACTGGGCCGAAGAACTGCAAAAGGCCGGCGACCACGTCATCTACGGTTTCCGCGGCCTCAAGACCCACACCAAGCTCGCGCTGGTCGTGCGCAAGGAAGGGGACGGGTTGCGCAGCTATGTCCACATCGGCACGGGCAACTACCACGTCAAGACCGCGCGGATGTACACGGACTTCGGCCTGTTCACGTGCGACCCGGTGCTGACGCGCGACGTCGTCGCCTTGTTTCATCACCTGACCGGGTATTCGCGCTCGCCGCGTTTCGAGAAGCTGCTGGTCGCGCCGCTCAACATGCGGACCCGCTTCATCAACCTGATTGCGCGCGAGGCCGCCAACGCTCGTGCTGGCCGTCCGGCGCGGATCATCGTCAAGGTGAACCAGCTCGAGGACGGCCCGATTTGCGAGGCACTCTGTGATGCGTCGAATGCGGGCGTGCCGATCGACCTGATCGTGCGCGGCTTCTGCTGCCTGCGGCCCGGCATCGCTGGCCTCACCGAGAACATCCGGGTGCGCTCGATCATCGGCCGGTTCCTCGAGCACGGCCGGGTGTTCCATTTCGCGAATGGCAGCGAAGATCCGCTCGCCGGCGACTTCCTGCTCGGCTCCGCGGACTGGATGGATCGCAACCTGTCCCGTCGCGTCGAGGCAGTCGCGCCGGTCGAAACCCGTCATCTGAAAGAACGGCTCTGGGAAGTGCTGCAGCTGCAGCTGGCCGACCTGCGCAATGCCTGGATCATGCAGGCGGACGGCAGTTACGTGCAGTGCACCAGCAACAGCCGCGCACCGAAAGTTGCCCGCGACGGCACGCACGTCACGCTGATGAAGCGCACCAAGCAGCGCATCCACCGCTGACTCCTGCGCCCTCATCACAAAGGGTTCTCGCGGCATTCATCGTTGGTTCACTGCCCAGGCTCATGCTCGCGACAGCGACGCCTGGCTGCCGCAGGCCAACGGCGTGCTGTGCACGGGGGTCAGAGCGGCCAGAACAACAGCATGCCGCGCGCGAGACCGGCGCCGATCAGCGCGCCGGCCAGAACGTCAGTGGGGTAGTGCAGGCCGAGCACCACGCGCGAGGCTGCGATCAGCAGCGTGAACGGGACGAGGATCGGCGCCAGTCCCGGTACGTGCGCCGTTGCGACGAGCGTGAAACAGACGGCGTGCAGCGTATGGCCTGACGGGAAGTTGTACCGGTCGAGCGGGGCGGCGCAGAGGCTGATGCCAGCGTGCGAAATAAAGGGTCGTTCCCGCACCAGTCGGTGCTTCAGTTGACGGTACACGGCAGTGCCCACGATCCCCGTCAGCGCCAACTGCGCGGCCACGCCAGCACCCTGCGGGCCACTGAGCGCGAAGGCCAGGATCAACAGATACCAGAACACGCCGTCGCCGAGCCGACTGATGACGGCAAAAAAGCGCCGGATGGGTGCATGCCGGGAGCTGCGATTGATGCGCAGGCACATCGCGTGCTCCGCGTGGTCGAAGCGGTGCCACAGACTGGTCGCGCCGGGCGATGCCATCCGATGCCTCCTGGTCTGGCACGGCAGGAGCGCCGGCCTACTGCGCGCAGTCTGACGGGCGGGTGCGACGGGGAAATTGCAGTCGGATGAAAGTGCTGTCATCCAACCTTCACGAGACTGTCACTGTTGCCGCAGATACTCCACGGGTTTTTGGGTTGTGCCAAGCGGCCGGATGTCCGCGCGGAAACAGAACCTGACGGAGAGCAGTGACATGACGACCGACGGCAGCAACTGGAACGCAATCATGCAGTACTCATTCCTGCGTGTGTTCGCCAACGATGGCCTCATCGACCGCGACGAGTTGCAGATGCTCGAGCGTCTCGCCTTGCAGGACGGCATCGTTGACGACAAGGAGAAGGACGTTCTCATGCGCGTTTTTGCCCGTGCGAATCCGCAGACCGTCGAGCCGGCCGTCTGGGACGAAATCCAGCGCTTCAAGACGCAATTCGGCATTCCCTGAGGCAGGGCGGCTCGACGCCGCTCAAGGTGTCGACGTTGCTCACGGGCGGGTGGGCAGTGGGTTCGATACCCGGCACCCGCTCCGACGTCGGTACCGGTAGACTGCGATGCGGGGCAAAAGCCGGCGCGAGCGCGGCGAAACGTCCTCCGATCCGTCACCAAAGCAGGAACACGCCGTGTCTACCAGGACCTTCATTGGCCGATCTGTCCGGAGCGCGGCCGCCGGGACGGTGCTCTACCTGGTCGGGGCTGCGTTGTTTGCCGGGTGTGTCCAGGCGAAGACCACGGTCAAGGGCACCTGGCAGGAGGGCGCGCCGCGCAAGCAATCGTTCACCCGGGTGCTCGTCGTCGGCGTCAGTCCGAACGTCAATCAGCGCTGCGCGTTCGAGTTCTTCATGGCGTCGCAGCTGCAGAGCGAGTCAGTCCAGGTTATCCGCAGCTGCGACGCGGTCAAGGAAAAGAACCCGCTGACTCTCGAGAGCATCGAGCAAGCGGTCGCCGCGGCTAAGGCCGATGCCGTGCTGGCGACCAGTCTCGTTTCCAGGGAGATCGAATCGAAGGAAGGCGGCAGCAGGGATACGCGCGGCAACGCGTCGTACAAGGCCACGGATGCGGGATTCGCGACCGGGTACTACGGCGTCTATGGCGTACCGGTCGTCTACGGTGAGTTTGTGACTGCGCCCGCGTTCACGATCGCCCAGGGCGCAGCCCGGGTCGCGTCGAGGTTCTACCAGACGCGGGACAGGGCGCTGATCTATACGCTGGATACGCAAGCGACCAAGCTCGAGTCGACCGATGCTGCTTTGCATGACATCGCCGCTGCCATTGCCGATAAATTGCGACGTGAAGGGCTGACCCGATAGCGGGCAGCAACATGCCGGCACGCGCTCGAGCCCGCTCGCCGCAGCGTCACCAGCGTGGCTTGCGCCGGGGTCAGCGGCGGGAGTCGCTGGCGAATTCGGCGATGCGGCGCGCGGCTTCGTCGCAGTCGTCGAGACTGGCGACCAACGAAATGCGGATGCGGCCCAGGCCCGGATTTCCAGACTCGGTCTCGCGCGCAAGGTAACGGCCCGGCAGTACCGTCACGTGCTGCTGCACAAACAGGCCGCGCGTGAAGGCCTCGTCATCGCCGACGCGAGGCCAGAGATAAAAGCCGCCCGCGGGGATCGCGATGTCCTGCTGCAGGGCTGTCGCGATCACGGGCGTGACGCGCGCGAACTTCTCGCGGTACAGGCGACGGTTTTCCACGACGTGCGCTTCGTCGTTCCAGGCCGGCAGGCTCGCGAGCTGCGTGTGCACGGGCACGGCACAGCCGTGGTAGGTGCGATAGAGCCGGTAGCGCGCGAGGAACTTCGCGTCACCCGCGACGAACCCGGACCGCAGCCCCGGCACGCTCGAGCGCTTCGACAGGCTGTGGAACACGACGCAGCGTTCGAAAGCCGTGTTGCCCGCGCGGAACGCCGCCTGCAGCAGACCCGTGGGCGGTGACGCTTCATCGAAATACAGTTCCGAGTAGCACTCGTCCGATGCGATCAGGAAGCCGTGGCGGGACGAGAGTTCCAGCGCGCGCCGCAGGTATGCGTCCGGCATTACGGCGCCGGTGGGGTTGCCGGGTGTGCACAGGAACAGCACCTGGCAGCGACCCCAGGTAGCTGCGTCGACTGCGTCCAGGTCGGGCAAATAGGCATTCGCGTCGGTGCAGTCGAGGAAGCGCGGCTCGGCGCCCGCGAGCAGGGCCGCGCCCTCATAGATCTGGTAGAACGGGTTCGGCATCAGCACCAGCGGTCGCGAGCCACGCGCGGCGGATTCGGCATCGACCGCCGCCTGCACGAACGAGAACAGCGCCTCACGCGTGCCGTTGACCGGCAGCACCATGTCATCCGCGCGCACGGTCTGCGCGGGCAGGCCGAACCGTCGCTCGAGCCAGCGTGCGATCGCCTCGCGCAGTTGTGGCAGACCGAGCGCCACCGGATAACTGCCGAGCGATGCGCCGAGTGCGCGCACCAATGCCGCGGCTACGAAGGCCGGTGGCGTGTGCCTGGGTTCGCCGATGGAGAGCGGTATGGGGAGCAATGACGCCGGCGGCAACGCACCCGCGAGCAGCGTGCGCAGTCGCTCGAACGGATAAGGCTGCAGCAGGTCGAGGCGGGGATTCAAGTCGGTCGACTCCAGCGTTCGATCACATCACGCCGGGCGCAGCGCCTGGTCGCGCCGATCGAGCGCCTGCTCGATGCGTTCGCGCAATCGATCGCAGGCCGCTGCCGTCAACGGGCCGCCCTGTGCACCGGTGATGTAGAACACGTCTTCCGCGCGCTCGCCGATGGTCATGATCTTGGCGGTGTTGACGTCGATCTGCTCGGCGAGGAACACCCTGCCGATCTCGGACAGCAAGCCGGGCCGGTCGCCCGCGATGATCTCGAGCACCGTGCGGTTCTGCAGCGGGTCCTCGGTGAAGGTGAACTGCGTCGGGGTCGTGAACATGCGCACCTGGCGCGGTGCGCGACGGGTCACGACCGGCAGGTCGACGTCGGCGCTCAGCAGGATCCGGCGCAACTGCTGCTCGATCTGATGAGCGCGGTGCCGGTCGGCGATCGGCAAGCCGGTATCCTCGAGCACCAGGTACGTGTCGAGCCCCAAGCCGCCGTCGAGCGGCGTGATGCGTGCGTCGACGATGTTGAGTCCCATCTGGTCGAGCAGCGCTGCCGTGCGGGCGAAGTTTTCCTGCCGATGCGGCCCGCAGGTGAGCACCGCATTGCCGCCGCGCTCGACGGCCGTACGCACGGCCACGAGCAGCGAGACGTCTTCGGGCTCGGTGTCGGCCAGCAGCGTCGTGTGCCACGCAACCTCGGCCGGGGTGTAGCGCAGGAAGTAGATGTCGTTCATGCGCGCCCAGATGGTCGCGGCACGTTCGGGTTGCACGTGCTCGTGCGCCAGCAGTTCGAGCGCCTTGGCCTTGGTCTCGGCCACGAGTTCGACACGATCGACCGGCGACTCGATGCCGCGGCGCAAGGCGCGGCGCACGCGCTCGTAGAAATCGTGGAACAGCGACGCCTTCCAGGAATTCCAGAGCTTCGGATTGGTGCCGCGCACGTCGGCGACGGTCAGCAGGTACAGGTAATCGAGGTGCGTCTGGTCGCCGACGGTCCGCGCGAAATCCTGGATGACCTTCGGGTCGGAGATGTCCTTCTTCTGCGCCGTCACCGAGAACAGCAGGTGATTGCGCACGAGCCAGGACACCAGGCGCGAGTCGTAACGGGTGAGTCCCTGCTCGAGGCAGAACGCCTCGGCATCGACCGAACCGAGGTCGGAGTGGTCGCCGCCGCGGCCCTTGGCGATGTCGTGAAACAGCGCGGCGAGGTACCCGAGCTCCGGCCGCTGCAGCGTGGCGAACAGGCGCGACATCTCGGGCAGTTCGTGCTCGAAACGCGGCAGCGCCATGCGACGCAGGTTGCGCAGCACGAAGAGGATGTGCGCGTCGACCGTGTAGGCGTGGAACAGGTCGTACTGCATGCGGCCGACGACGCGGCCGAACGCTGGAATGTAGCGGCCGAGCACGCCGTAAAGGTTCATGCGGCGCAGTTCGTGCGTGACGCCCGCCGGTGCGCGCAGCAGTTCGAGGAACAGCCGGTGATGCCGCGGGTTCTGGCGGAACTCTTCGTCGATCAGCCACAGGTGCCGGCCGAGCAGACGGATGGTCGTGGCGCGCACGCCGTGGACGTCCGGGTTTTCCTGCATCAGCCGGAACAGCTCGAGGATGGCCGCAGGGTTGCGGACGAACGTGTCGTCGCTCGTCACTTCGAGGTAGTCGTTGCGGGTCTGGAAGCGCGGATTGAGCGGGACGATCGTGTTCTCGCCCTCGTTCAGGATTGCCTCGCGGAACAGCTGCAGCAGCATTTCGTTGAGCAGGCTGACGTCCATGACGGTGCGGTAATACCGCTGCATGAACTGCTCGACCGCGAGCGTGTAGGTCGCGTCCTCGTAGCCGAACTGTTTCGCGATGCGGATCTGGTGATCGAACAGCAGCCGGTCTTCGCGCCGGCCCGTGATCGTGTGCAGCGCGAAGCGAACCTTCCAGAGGAACGCCTGCGCCTGCCGCAGCTTGCGCAACTCGGCGGTCGTGAGGAATCCGTGGCCGATCAGTTCATCGAGCGTCTCGGCACCGAAATGGCGCTTGGCGACCCAACCGATCGTCTGGATGTCGCGCAGGCCGCCCGGGCTCGCCTTGACGTTCGGTTCGAGGTTGTAACCGGTGTCGTGGTAGCGGTGGTGGCGTGACTGCTGTTCGGCGACCTTCGCTTCGAAGAACGCCTTCGATGACCACACCTTGTCCTGCGCGAGTGCGCGGCGCATTGACTGGAACAGGTGGTCGGGGCCGGACAGCAGGCGTGCTTCGATGAACGTGGTGGCCACGCTGACGTCCGCAGCGCTTTCGCGCTGGCAGTCGTCGATCGTGCGCACCGAGTGACCGACCTCGAGCCCGATGTCCCACAGGAACGTCAGGAAGCGCTCGATCCCGGCTTCGGCTTCGATGACGTCGCTCTTCGGCAGCAGGATCAGGACGTCGATGTCGGAGCAGGGGTGCAGCTCGCCGCGACCATAGCCACCGACGGCGATCAGGTTCACTTCGCTCGCGTGCGCACCCACGTGCAGATGCCAGGCGCTGCGCAGCACGATGTCGACCATGCGCGCGCGATCGCGCACGAGGCCTTCCACCGGCTCGTCTTCGGCAAACCGCAGCTTGAGGCTGGTATCGCCATCGGCCAGTGCCTTGCGAAAGGCAGCGACCGTGTCGCCCGTGGCTTCCAGCGCGGTGGGCAGGGTGGCCAGGAAGGGCCACGGAGCAGGTGCGAAAGGGATCGGGCCCGTGTCCAGATCGTCGATCGGAGCCAGCGGTGTGCTCACGCCGGGGGTTGCTCGTTGGCGCCGAGCGTCAGGACTTCATGGCCGGTCGGGGTCACGAGGATAGTGTGCTCCCACTGGGCCGAGAGCGAATGATCGCGCGTGATCACCGTCCAGCCATCGGGCAGCAGGCGCACGTCGCGCCGGCCCGCGTTGACCATCGGCTCGATGGTGAAGGTCATGCCGGCCTCGAGTTCGAGTCCGGTGCCCGCCGTGCCGTAATGCAGCACCTGCGGGTCCTCGTGGAAGCCGCGGCCGATGCCGTGACCGCAGTATTCGCGCACGACCGAGCAATGGTTGGCCTCGACGAACTTCTGGATGGTCGCGCCGATGTCGCCGAGGCGCGCGCCGGGCCGCACGGTGCGGATACCGAGCCACATGGCCCGGTAGGTGAGGTTGCACAGGCGCACCGCGTGTGGCAGCGGCTTGCCGACGTGGAACATGCGGCTGGTGTCGCCGTGGAAGCCGTCCTTGATCACCGTGATGTCGATGTTGACGATGTCGCCGTGCTTCAGCTTCTTGTCGCCCGGAATGCCGTGGCAGACGACGTGGTTCACCGAGGTGCAGATCGACTTCGGGAAGCCCCGGTAGTCAAGCGGGGCCGGGATTGCCTGCTGCTGGCCCACGATGTAGTCGTGGCAGACCTGATTCAGGTCGTCCGTCGTGACGCCAGGGACGACCTGCGGTCCGATCATGTCGAGGACGTCGGCGGCGAGGCGGCCCGCGAGGCGCATGGCGGCCTGGTCCGCGGGGCCCTTGATCAGCACGTGCCCGGTGGCGTCCTTGGACGAAGCGGGCGCCGGGGTCGGGGAATACTGCATTTAGGGCGGGTCCTCACGCTCCGGACCCCTCGCTCCGGCCCGCTCCCGCCAGGGCGGGAGAGGGCGGACAGGGTCGGAGCGCGTAAGTAATTGAAAATCCGAGGCCGCGATGGTATAAAGCGCGGCCTTTTTTGACAACGAAATCCGCACACACACCGTCACGTGTGGCTGGGTGCCCGGCAGGTCGTGAGACTTTCCTGGGTTGCCGCATGGGGTGTGTGGAGGTTCAACCCTTCAAGGAGTTTTCTATGACCGGCATGTCCATGCGACAGATGCTGGAAGCGGGTGTTCATTTTGGACACCAGACCCGCTTCTGGAACCCGAAGATGTCCCAATTCATCTTCGGCGAACGTAACCGAATCCACATCATCAACCTCGAGCACTCGCTGCCCCTCTACAACGAGGCTGCGGGGTTCATCCGCAACATCATCGCCGACGGCGGCAAGGTCCTCTTCGTCGGCACGAAGCGCTCCGCGCGCGACGCGATTGCCCAGGAAGCGGCCCGTTGCGGCATGCCCTGGGTCAGCCACCGCTGGCTCGGTGGCATGCTCACCAACTTCAAGACGATCAAACAGTCGATCCGCCGGCTCGCCGAAATCGACGAGATGCAGGCGAACGGCACGCTCGACCAGCGCAGCAAGCGCGAAGCCCAGATGGTGCGCCGCGAGCGCGAGAAGCTCCACCGCAGCCTGGGTGGCATCAAGGACATGGACGGCCTGCCGGACGTCATGTTCGTCATCGACGTCGGTCACGAGAAGATCGCGATCCACGAAGCGCAGAAGCTCGGCATCCCGGTCGTCGCCGTGGTCGACACGAACTGCTCGCCGGAAGGCATCAGCTACGTGATACCCGGCAACGACGACGCCATGCGCGCGATCCAGCTCTACGCCTCGGGCATCGCCGATGCCGTCATCGAAGGCCGTTCGACGGTCCTCGAAATGCCGGTGGGTGAAGACGAATTCGTCGAGCTCGACGAGGAAGGCAAGCCGCGGTCCCGCACGGGCGCGCCGAAGCCGTCCCGCAGGGCCCCGGCCCGCAAGAGGACTGCTGCCAGTCCCAAGCGCAAGCCGACCGACGACGCCGCAGCCGCCGACCAGCGCGCCGAAGAGCTCGTCGAGGCCGATCCGGAAGAGAGCGCCGAGGCGTTCATGGCCCGACGTGAGGCTGCCCGCAAGGCGAAGCCGGCGGCTGCCGCTGCTGCTCCTGCCGCTGCTGCTCCTGCCGATGCTGCTCCTGCCGCTGCTCCCGCAGTCGAAGCCGTTGCCCCGACCGAAGGCGCCTGATCATGGCCGTTACCGCAGAAGCAGTGAAGGCGCTGCGTGAGCGCACGGGCGCCGGCATGATGGAGTGCAAGAAGGCGCTGGTCGAAACGAACGGCGACCTCGAAGCCGCTGCCGAGATCATGCGCAAGTCGGGTCTGGCGAAAGCCGACAAGAAGGCCGGCCGTGTGGCCGCCGAAGGGGTGGTCGTCGTCGAGCGTTCGGCCGACGGCAAGCAGGCCGCGGTCGTCGAGGTCAACTCGGAGACGGACTTCGTCGCGCGCGAGAAGGACTTCCAGCGCTTCGCCGCCGACGTCGCCAAGGCTGCGCTCACCGCGCAGCCGGGCGACCTGGACGCGCTGCTCGTGACGAAGCTCGCCTCGGGCAAGACCGTCGAAGAGACCCGCCGTGAACTGATCGCCCGCATCGGCGAGAACATCGGCGTGCGTCGCTTCGAGATCGTCCGGTCGGATGCTGTGCTTGCCACCTACACCCACGGCACCCGCATCGGCGTGGTCGTGGCCCTGCAGGGCGGCGACGATGCGCTCGGCCGCGACCTGGCAATGCACATCGCCGCGATCAACCCGATGTACCTGTCGGCCGACGACGTGCCGGCCGGCCAGGTTGCCAAGGAAAAGGAAATCTTCGTCGCCCAGGTCGCGCAGGACCCGAAGGCTGTCGGCAAGCCGGCAGAAATCGTGGCCAAGATGGTCGACGGCAAGATCCGCAAGTTCCTCGGTGAAATCACGCTGCTCGGCCAGCCGTTCGTGAAGGACGACAAGCAGGCGGTCGGCGATGTACTGAAGAAGGCCAACGCCAAGGTCGTGCGCTTCGTGCGTTTCGAGGTCGGCGCCGGCATCGAGAAAAAGCAGGAAAACTTCGCCGAGGAAGTGGCTGCCGCGGTTCGGGGCTCCTGAGTCCCGGGTCCGCCCGGCGCGATTTCGACCTACCCGGAACCCCGCGCAAGCGGGGTTCCTTATAATAACGTCCTGCAAATGGCCGTTGGTGAGGGACGATGGAACCGAAAGCCGATACGCATCCGCGCAACCGCCGCATCGTCGTCAAGCTGTCGGGTGAGGCCCTGATGGGGGACGCCGACTACGGCATCGACCCGGCCTTCCTCCGTCGACTCGCCACGGAAATCCGCAGCGTCCAGGAAACGGGCACCGAGATCGGCGTGGTCGTGGGCGGCGGCAACCTGTTCCGCGGCGCGGGTCTCGCGCGCGCCGGCATGGATCGCGTCACCGGCGATCACATGGGGATGCTCGCCACGGTCATGAACTCGCTGGCCCTGCAGGACGCCCTCGAGTCCATGAACGTGGCCACCCGCGTCATGTCCGCCGTGCGCATCAACCAGGTGTGCGAGGACTACATCCGCCGCCGCGCCGTCCGCCATCTCGAGAAGGGGCGCGTGATCATTTTCGCCGCCGGCACCGGCAATCCGTTCTTCACGACCGATACGGCCGCGAGCCTGCGCGCCATCGAGATCGAGGCCGACCTGCTGCTGAAAGCCACCAAGGTGGACGGGATCTACGACGCCGACCCGATGCTCAATCCGTCGGCGAAGCGGTACGATCGCCTGACGTACGACCAGGTGCTCGACCAGCGGCTCAACGTGATGGACCAGACGTCCATCGTCCTGTGCCGCGATCACCACCTGCCGCTGCGTGTATTCAACCTGAACGATCCGGGTGCCCTCGTGCGTGCCGCCACCGGCGGCGACGTGGGCACACTGGTCACCAACTGAGACGGCCCGCGCCGTTCGACCGGGAGATTCCATGCTCGAAGAAGTGAAGAAAGACGCAGCCGAACGCATGGCCAAGTGCGTTGCTGCCTACAGGCACGAACTGAAGCGCCTGCGCACGGGGCGCGCCAGCGCGAGCCTGGTCGACCACATCCGGGTCGACTACTACGGCGCCGAATCGCCGCTGAACCAGGTCGCGAACGTCGCGGTCGAAGACGCGCGCACGCTTACGATCGTGCCGTACGACAAGCAGATGGTTGCGGTGATCGAGAAGGCCATCATGAAGTCCGACCTCGGCATCACCCCGAACACGGCCGGCAGCGTGATCCGCGTGCCGATGCCCGCGCTCACCGAAGAACGCCGCCGCGACCTGACCAAGGTCGTGAAGCACGAAGCCGAGAACGCGCGCGTCGCGATCCGCAACGTGCGCCGTGACGTCATGCAGGACCTCAAGGAAATGCTCAAGGAAAAGCTCGTCTCCGAAGACGACGACCGTCGCGCCCAGGAGGACGTGCAGAAGCTCACCGACAAGTACGTCGCCGAAGTCGACGTGGTCCTGCACGAGAAAGAAAAGGAACTGATGCAGGTCTGACGCCGTGTCGCAAGCCGCAGCAGGCGCGTCCGGCCTCCCACGCCACGTCGCCGTCATCATGGATGGCAACGGGCGCTGGGCCCAGCGCCGTGCATTGCCTCGCCACCTCGGGCACCGGGCGGGCGCGAAGGCCGTGCGCGCGACCGTCGAAGGTTGCGCCCGGCGCGGCATCGAGGCCCTCACCATCTTCGCGTTCTCGAGCGAGAACTGGCAGCGTCCGCAGGAAGAAGTTGCGCGGCTCATGGAACTCTTCGTCGAATCGATCGACAAGGAGGTCGATGAACTGCACCGCAACGGCATCCGCGTGCGCTTCATCGGCGAGCTGTCGCGGTTGCGCGCAGGGCTCGCTGCGAAGATTGCCGCCGCCGAATCGCGCACGGCAGCCAACCAGCGCATGACGCTGTTCATCGCGGTCTCGTACGGTGGACGTTGGGACATCGTCGAAGCCGCGCGCAGGCTGGCGGCACGCGCCGTCACGGGCGAGATCAAGCCCGAAGCGATCGACGAAGCCCTGTTCGCGGACCAGCTGCAGCTGGCGGGTGCGCCCGAACCGGACCTGTTCATCCGCACCGGCGGCGAGAGCCGCATCAGCAATTTCCTGCTCTGGAACCTGGCGTACTCCGAACTGTATTTCTGCGACACGCTCTGGCCAGACTTCGACGATGCAGCGCTCGATGCCGCTTTGCGTTTCTACGCGAGCCGTCAGCGACGCTTCGGTTTGACCGACGCGCAGGCCGCACGATGAACGCCGCCTTGCGTGCCCGCATCGTGACCGCGCTGCTGCTCGCGGCCCTGGTCATCGTCGTTCTGGTGTGGTTGCCGCCCGACGTGGCGGTGGCGATGATCACGGTCGCGATCTTCGCTGGCGGTTACGAATGGGCAGGGTTCGCGCGGCTGCATTCCGTGCCGGCCCGTCTGGCCTACGCCGCCGCCATCCTGCTGACGCTCATGGGCGCCGAGATGCTCGCAGCCGACCCGCGCTGGCTCACGGGCATCCTGCGCATCGCCGCCGTATGGTGGCTGATCGCGTTCGTGTGGCTGGCGCTGCGGGCACAGGCGGGCGGACGGCTCGCGGCCGCCATGGTCGGATTCCTGGTGCTGGTGCCTGCCGGCATCGGCCTGTCGCACATCGTCACGCTGCAGCCGCACGGTCAGTTGCTCCTGCTTTACCTGCTCGTGCTGATCGCCGCGGCCGATGTCGGCGCGTATTTCGGTGGTCGCACGTTCGGGCACCGCAAGCTCGCACCGCACGTGAGTCCGGGCAAGACCTGGGAGGGTTTCGCGGCCGGCATGCTGGCCGCAGCCACCGTGGCCGTCGCCGGCACGTTCATTTTCGACATGCCGTTCTGGGCCTGGTTTTTCATCTGTGAACTCGTTGCGCTGGTGTCGGTCGTCGGCGACCTGACCGAAAGCATGTTCAAGCGGCACGTCGGCCTGAAGGACAGCGGCAAGCTGCTGCCCGGTCACGGCGGCATTCTTGACCGCATCGACAGCCTCACCGCGGCGGCGCCGACGTTCCTGCTCGGGCTGCTGGCGCTGGGACTGGTCCCGTGAAGCGGGTCGCGGTCCTCGGCAGCACCGGTAGCATCGGCGCCAGCACGCTCGACGTGTTGGCGCGTCACCCCGATCGCTACGTGGTCACCGCGCTGGCCGCCTCCTCGAACAGGACGGCGCTGCTCGACCAGTGCGTGCGATTTCGGCCGGCCGTCGCGGTATTGCAGGATCCAGCGGCCGCACGATTGCTCACGCTCGACTTGCGTGCGGCGGGGTGCCCCACGGAAGTGGTCTGCGGCTTCGATGCGCTGAACGTGGTCGCGGCCAGTCCCGAGGTGGACGTGGTGATGGCGGCCATCGTCGGCGCCGCCGGGTTGCCGTCCACGCTCGCGGCCGCACGCGCGGGTAAGCACGTCCTGGTCGCGAACAAGGAGTCGCTGGTGATGGCGGGCGCGTTGCTCGTCGACGTTGCACGCCGCAGCGGTGCGGTGCTGGTCCCGATCGACAGCGAGCACAACGCGATCTTCCAGTGCATGCCACCCTCGCTGCTGACGGGCCAGGCGCCGCAAGGGGTACGCCGCATCCTGCTCACCGCGTCGGGTGGGCCGTTCCTGCGCGCCACCCGCGAGCAGATGGCGGGAGTCACCCCGGACCAGGCCTGCGCCCATCCACGCTGGCGCATGGGCCGCAAGATCTCGGTCGATTCGGCCACCCTGATGAACAAGGGGCTCGAGCTGATCGAGGCCTGCGTGCTGTTCGGGATGGAACCGTCCCGCGTCAGCGTGGTCGTACATCCGCAGAGCATCGTGCATTCGATGGTGGAGTACGTGGACGGGTCGATCCTGGCGCAACTCGGCAACCCGGACATGCGCACCCCGATCGCCCACGCCCTCGGTTGGCCGGAGCGGATCGGCTCCGGTGTAGAATCATTGGATCTCGTGGCCGCTGCGCGGCTCGATTTCGAGGCGCCCGACCTGGTGCGGTTTCCTGCGCTGGTGCTGGCGCGGGCCGCCGCCGAAGCGGGCGGGACGGCTCCGGCGGCGCTCAACGCGGCCAACGAGGTGGCGGTGTCGGCGTTTCTCGAGGGTCGGCTCGATTTCCTCGGCATTCCGGCGCTGATCGATGGCGTGATGTGCGCGCATCGCAACACGCCTGCGACCGACATAGGGGACATTCTGGAGGCAGATCGCTGGGCCCGTGACCTCGCGCAGGCG
>Ga0315278_10000849_pt1 | contig 26467 bp, 19 predicted proteins | sample YL17G06_0_MG_FD_203880 | JGI IMG/M metagenome (GOLD analysis project Ga0315278, IMG submission 203880) | Sediment microbial communities from Yellowstone Lake, YNP, Wyoming, USA - YL17G06_0 | ecosystem: Environmental > Aquatic > Freshwater > Lake > Sediment | place: USA: Wyoming | collected... | reverse complement strand
ATCTCACTCAAATAGGTTTTAAGGGGAGGAATGTGTTGAAGGATGTTAACTACCCGACGATCTACTGTGCCATCCGGAAGTAAGTGGTCATAAATCCATGTTAGATGAAAGGTGCGTTTTGTGCGCTGCCAGGAACTGCTTACCTGGACAGGGTTGTCAGTATTAGGATGGATAAACTCATCTTCCAATTCTGCTGCCGACTGGACTGGTAAACGAAATAGCAATTCTGGGTTTGGCAGGCAGACCGCAAATATCCCGCCATCACTTAAATGCTTGTGCACACAACGCAAACAAGCCATTCGGTGGTCAGTGCTCAGCGTGCTGAAGGTGTTACAAGGTAGGAGGATCAATGGAAATTTGGCTGAGAGGTTAAATCTACAAATGTCAGCTGCAACCAAAAGAGGTGTATAGAGTTTTTGCGGACCAATATTTGCTTGCAAGAACTTCAACATGGATTGGTCGTGATCCATACCAATGGTGTGGTGCCCAGCCTGCGCCAACGGGATGAGCACCCTGCCAGTACCGCAACCCAGCTCAAGTACCGGGTCGCCTACCTGAGCTGCCAGGTCAAGCCAAAAAGGAAGGTCTTCAAGGTGCCGGTTATGGTGTGCGTGGTAAAGTTGCGGGAGCATACTATGTATTGGCTGGTTTGAGCCTGCGTTTCAGTATATTTATCACAGATTGTGCTTCTGGCACTCGCATCATCAGCACAGATATTCCATAGACTGCACCACCGAGCAATATACCACCTACTGCAACCAGCCAAACCGGTTGTTCATACGCGATGACCAGCCAACCCCATATCACCAGAGCCATTATTACGGTCGCCAAAACCGCCTGGCTGGCACCCTTCAAAACGTGCTGTCCTTCGATTCCGCTCAATCTTCGCCGCATAAAGAACAATAGGCAGATCGCTTCCAGCCCCGTAGCCAGCGAATTCGCCAGTGCCAACCCGCCATGTGGCATCCACCCAATGCGGACGAACCAGGCAGAAAAAAGCACACTAAAAAACACATTTAGTCCCATAGCTACAGCACCGACAATTACAGGTGTTTTTGTATCTTGCATCGCATAGAAAGCGCGTGCGATGATCTCCACAATGCTGTGTCCCACCAGCCCGGTTGCGTACCATAATAATGCCCAGGCAATTAATTGAGTAGAGGCTTCTGTAAAGTTACCATACTGCAGCAGGAGAGCTACAATGGGCTGTCTGAGCAGAATCAACCCGAGCGAGGCAGGGATGGCAAGAAACAGGATACCTCGGAGACTTGACGCCAGTGAGTGGCGTAGATCATCAATTTTATTGAGCGCGTATTGTGCCGATAACGTGGGCAAAGCTGCCATTGCCACCGATTGAGCAATGATTGCCTGTGGCATCAACATTATCATGAGACCCCAGGTAAGCCCTGTTATGCTGCCTTCGATCATCAGAGACGCAAGGCGTACATTTACCCAGAAGTTTATTTGCACCACCGCCACACCGAATATGCGCGGGCCCATTAATAAACCCACCTGGCGCACATCCGGCAGCTTCAGCCCCAGGGTTGGGAAGTAAATACCCTTCAGTCGAAGTAAACTGGGTAGTTGCAACACCAGGTGCATGCAAGACCCAATCACGACACCCCAAGCTAGCCCATAAATACCCATGCTTGGAGCCAGGAAAAAAACCCCAAAGATCATCCCCAGGCGGTACATGGCAGGGGCTAATGCAGGGACGAAAAACACCTGGTGCGCGTTGAGGATTCCCATCACAAAGCCACTCAGTCCAAAGATTACCACCGAAGGAAGCATGATCCTCAGTAAATCGACTGTTAATGCTTCCTGAGCAGGGTCATTGGCAAAACCAGGTGCTAGCACATAATGTACAAGTGGTTCAGCGAAGATAGCAGCCAGTAAAGCTGCCAGGGTCAGCACAATTAACACCAGGTTGGCGATCGCTGAAGCCAATCTCCAGGCTGGGACGCGTTTTCCTTTGATCAATAATCCGGTAAAAGTGGGGATGAAAGCTGATCCAAGTGCTCCGCCTGCCATGAGCAAAAACAAAGTCTCTGAGACGCGGTTGGCTGCCAGGAAGGCATCCATATCAGCTGATGTCCCGTATGTGGTTGCAATCAGGATCATGCTGACCAGATTGACTAAATTACCGATCAGCAAGGCGATCATCACTGTACCAGCAGACCGGGCTATTTGACGGTTGGCTGTATTATCAATCTCAGTCACAGAAATAGATTATATCCGCTAATCGGATAGTTTAATCGCTGTTCCATTCAGGCTGACAAAGGTACAATTATGGAGTCAGATCAGTGATTTGAATTGGAGGGTAGCTGTATGAGCGTCACCATGGTTATTGGAGCGCAATGGGGGGATGAAGCCAAAGGTAAAGTAGTCGATTTGCTTTCCCAGGATGCCTATATCGCCGCCCGGTTTAACGGGGGCGATAATGCCGGGCATACGGTGGTAAATGAATTTGGGACATTTAAGCTCCGGCTGACACCCAATGGCTTTTCAAACCCTAAAACGATCTGTATCATCGGTCCAGGGGTAGTGGTCAACCTGGTGACCCTGATCAGCGAAGTTCAGATGATCAAGGAATCCGGGATAGACTTGAGCAACCGTTTGTGGATCTCACCTCGCTGCCATGTGGTCATGCCCTACCACCCAATCGTGGAAGCTATATACGAGATGGCCAAGGGGGACGCCAGCACGGGTACCACCAAACGCGGTATGGGACCTGTGTATGCGGATAAGGTCAGCTACAATGGTATCCGGCTGGTGGATATGCAAGACCAAGATGTCTTTCGGGAAAAACTCCGCATCCAGCTGCAGGTGAAAAACGCCCTCTTCAAAGCTTTCAACCTGGAACCGCTTGAGGTTCAATCTGTCCTGGAGGAAAAGCGGAAACAATACGCCCAGGTTCAGGGTTTCGTGCGCGAGTCATTTGGATTGGTACAGCAAGCGCTCAAGGAAAATGCAAATATCCTGTTAGAAGGCGCACAAGGCTCACTTTTAGACAACACCTGGGGCACATACCCATATTGTACGGCTTCCACCACCATTTCAGGCGGGGCAGCGGCCGGGCTGGGTGTTGCTCCACGTTTCATCGACCGTGTCATCGGGGTCGCCAAAGCCTACACCACCCGTGTCGGCCGCGGTCCCATGCCTACCGAGCTTACTGACGCAACAGGTCAGACCTTACAAAATGAGGGTATGGAGTTCGGCACAGTCACTGGTAGACCGCGTCGCTGTGGTTGGTTTGATGCTGATCTGGTGGCTTTCACAGCAAAGCTAAATGGTTTCACGGAAATCGCCCTGACCAAGCTGGATGTGCTGGACACGTTGCCGAAAATCAAGATCGGGGTGGGTTACCGTCCCATCGGAAAGCCGGGTAATCTCGCCCATTATTGGGAAGGGGATGCGCGCTGGCTCGAGGGTTATGAGCCGGAATATATCGAGATGGATGGTTGGATGCAATCCACCAAGGAAGTGCGCCAGTTCGATAATTTACCAACTCAAGCGCAATCTTACGTGCACCGTATCGAGGAGCTGGTCGAGACGCCAGTTTCGATCGTGTCGGTTGGACCGGAGCGTAATGCGACCATCATGATGGGATCATAATAGATCCCTTGCATCAGCCTATGTAGGTACTGATGGGTAGGTGAAATGAAATCACCCCGGTATTGGACGTTCCAAAACCAGAGTGCTTTTCTTTATTCACAAGGTCATTCAGCTTAGAATTGCCTTCCGAATGGTTTCCGCCATATGCCGGGCACGCTGGGGTGCATCCCCCAGGTATCGGGAAACGTCCATTAATTGGTACAGCTCATTTGCTGGAAGGTAGTGGGTGATCTCAGGGTCATTGATGACCAATTCTACAAGGGGATTAGGATTTCCTGACTGAACCGCTTCCCAGGCAGTCAGAGAGTGCTCCCGCAAGTACTCGTGCATCACCTGGCGGTCAGCCCCAGCCTTACTCAGTGACATCAGCACGCGCTCCATTCCTGCAAAGGGAGCATACGCTTCCAGGTTTCGTTGGATTGCTTTCTCATTCACCTGCAACCCATCCAATATGTGTCTGGTTGTGATCAACAGCTCGTCGCAGATCAGGAATGCTTCCGGCAGCAGAGTTCGGCGGTTGGCCGAGTCGTCCAGTGTGCGCTCCAGGAGCGAATTAGCCGCATTATCCCAGGCAGTGCGCGGCATTTGCGCCAACACTCGTGCCAGCGAGTCGATCTTCTCAGCATTGATCGGGTTGCGTTTGAATGGCATGGCGGATGAACCCACCTGCTGCTTGCCAAATGGCTCACTTACCTCACCAATGGGGGATGATTGCAGAAGTCGTAGGTCGAAGGCAAATTTATGCAATGAGGCACCTAGGCCTGCCAGTTGGCTTAGCAGCGAATAATCCTGCTTTCTTGGGTAAACCTGGGTCGCTATGGAAAAGAAGGGCAGCTTCAAGCGGGAGGAAAGTCGGTTTTCAAATTCAGCCAGGTTATCGACACCGATCAGCTCACCATAGGATGCCCCCGTCCCTACAGCCCCTTTGAATCCTTTCCCACGCAGCTCTCTTCGGGTCGACTGAAGGAAATGCCAATCCAAGTGCAGGTCCTGGGCATAACCTGCCAACCGGTAGCCAAGTGTCGAGGGCTCTGCGGGTTGCAGATGGGTGAATGCAATCAAAGGCAAGTCCGCCCAGGTATCAATCTTTTCAGCGAAGAGCAGAAGCAGGCCGGATAATTCATTTATCACCAGGTCAAGGGATTCCCGTTGACGCAGAATATCGGCATTATCCTCAATGTCCATCGAGGTCGCACCCAGATGTAAGATACCCCCACCCAATGGGCACTGTTCAGCGAAAACTTTTAACTCAGCCATCAGGTCGTGATGGATTTGAGCCTCGATTTCAAGTGCACGCTTCATATCCACATTGCCCATCTGCGAGCGCAAGTCCCCCACCTGTTCTGGGGTTAGCAGACCATTCTCAGCCTGCACCTCCGCCAGGGTCACCCATAACTTGCGCCAGAGCAAGCGTTTATTCACTTCACTCCAGATCTGGCGCATTTCCTGGCTTCCATAGCGCCAGGTGAACGGGGAAAGATAGGTTTCGTAATCCATAGTCATAAGGATATTATAGAACAAAATCGCCGGAGCATCCATGATTCCGCATAACAGCGGATCTTATCTGGCATTTTATAATCAGCCTGCGTAGCTGTCTAGCTTTGCTAGATTTTTGCCAGTTAATTATTCGACAGGATGCTCCGGCATATTCAGTTGTTCACTACCATCATAGCACCAAATAGGGTTCAATTTCAAATACCATTTGTCATTTTCGGTTTTATGACATATGTCATCATATTCTCAAAAAAAGTGCCCAGGCGTAATAGCCTGGGCACTGAACATATCAGGTACTTATCTAGATTTCTTTTCCTTCGAACTGGCTGTTGTACAGCTCGGCATAGAAACCATTCTTTGCTAAAAGCTTTTCGTGCTTGCCCTGCTCCACGATATCTCCGTTCTTCATCACCAGGATCCAATCCGCTTCACGGATGGTGGACAGGCGATGGGCGATAATAAAGCTGGTGCGGCCTTTCATCAAGGTCTCCATGGCTTTTTGGATTTGTACTTCAGTGTGAGTATCCACTGAACTGGTGGCTTCGTCCAGAATGAGAATGGTAGGGTCCACCAGGAAGGCGCGTGCGATGGTCATCAATTGCATTTGACCTTGAGATATGTTGGAAGATTCTTCATTGAGCACTAAATTGTAACCTTCAGGCAGGGTGCGGACAAAATGGTCGACGCGGGCTGCCTTGGCAGCTGCGATGACTTCATCATCACTGGCACTTGTACGACCGTAGCGGATGTTCTCCATGATGGTCCCGTTGTAAAGCCAGGTATCCTGCAAAACCATACCGAACATGCAGCGCAGGTCATTGCGATTAAAATCCTTGATATTATGACCATCCACCAGGATGGCACCGCTGTTGACATCGTAGAAACGCATCAGCAGTTTGACCATGGTGGTTTTCCCGGCTCCGGTCGGGCCGACGATGGCGATCTTCTGGCCAGGTTCAGCATAGAAGGTAAAGTCGTTGATGATGATCTTATCCGGGCTGTATCCGAAGTGGACGTTCTTGAAATCCACACGGCCTTCAAAATTAGTTATCTGAATGGGATTCTCAGTGTCAGGAATCTCCTCAGGTTCAGCCAGGAATTCGAACACACGCTCTGCCGCGGCGATTGTCCCCTGGAGAATATTGGATATTTGGGCGATCTGCGTGATGGGCTGGGTGAACGAGCGCATGTATTGGATAAAAGCCTGAATATCTCCGATCGGCATTGTGCCCTTGACCACCAGGTAACCACCCAAGACACAGATGGCAACATACCCCAGGTTTCCGACGAAATTCATGATGGGGAACAACAATCCGGTCAGGAATTCTGATTTCCAGGCTGAATCGAAGAGGGTTTCATTGATCTGGTCAAAATATTCTACGCTCTTGGCTTCCCCATTGAAAGCCTTCACCACCACGTGCCCACCATACATTTCTTCGACGTGACCATTGATGTGACCCAGGTAATCCTGCCGGCGTTTGAAGTACACCTGCGATTTGCTCATGATCAGGCCCAGGATGCCAAACGACAGCGGGAGGGTGCCCAAAGCCACCAGGGTCATCTGCCAGCTGATGGTGAACATCATCACCAGGATACCGACGAGCATTGTCACGGAAGTAATGATCTGCGTCAGGCTCTGATTTAAAGTCTGGCTGACGGTATCCACATCGTTAGTGACACGCGAAAGCACCTCTCCATGGCTCGTACCATCAAAGTATCTAAGCGGCATATGGTTGATCTTTTCAGCAATGTCCTTACGGAAGCTGTAAGTGATTTTCATCGCCACGCCGGTCATGATCCAACCTTGAGCGAAGCTCAGCATGGCAGAAAACACATACAGCAACAGGGCTTGCAGGAGGATATTTCCGATGGCTGTAAAGTCGACGGTACCTGTGCCAGCCAGTTGAGCCATCACGCCTTCGAACAGTGTGGTGGTGGCTTTTCCGAGGATCTTGGGACCAAAGATCGCTGCCGCCGTAGAGGCAATCGCAAGTAACCAGACGAATAAGATCAAAAGCTTGTAACGCCCAAGATATTGGATCAGCTTGCTCAGTGTGCCTTTAAAGTCACGTGGTTTTTCGCCTTTACTCATCATTGCCATCGGGCCACCGCGTCCCATTGGACCGCCCATTGGGCCGCCTCTTGGGGTACTTCGATTACCAGGAGTATCAGTGTTGTGCATCATGATAACTCCTCCTTGCTCAACTGAGACAAGGCAATGCCTCGGTATATTTCAGAGTCCTTCATTAGTTCCTCATGGGTACCCTTGCCAGCGATCTTGCCCTCATCCAGAACGATGATCTGCTCGGCATTCTTGATCGTGGCAATGCGCTGCGTCACGATCATCATCGTGCTTTGGCCGGTCTGTTCCTTGAGTGATTTACGCAAAGTTGCATCGGTCTTGAAATCCAAGTTAGAAAAACTGTCATCAAAAATATAGATAGGCGCTTTTTTAACCAAAGCCCGTGCGATCGTAAGGCGCTGCTTCTGGCCGCCAGACCAGTTTGTCCCCCCCTGTGCAACTTCAGATTGCATACCAGCCTGTTCGGTATCGATGAATTCGCTAGCCTGAGCAATTCCTACAGCCATTTTTAGCTCTTCATCGCTGGCGTTTTCATCCCCGTATAACAGGTTACTTTCGATCGTACCGGAGAATAGGGTGCCTTTCTGTGGAATGTAACCGATCCGATCGCGTAATTCGTGCTGCCTGACTTCGCGAATATCGGTCCCATCCACGTAGATAGCCCCCTCCGTGACTTCATAGAAGCGCGGGATCAGGTTAACAATCGTGGATTTACCCGAACCGGTGGTCCCAATCAATGCAGTGGTTTGACCAGGTTGGGCAGTAAAATTGATATTGTGAAGAACATCTTCTTCCGCACCGGGATAGCGGAACGATACGTTCCTGAATTCGACCGACCCTTTGAATGGCTCGGCAAATTGCTGTGGCTCCTGCGGGTCTTTGATGACTGGATCGGTCTCCAGCACATCAGCAACACGGTCTCCAGATACAGCTGCTCTTGGTAGCATGATGAAAATCATAGCCAGCATGAGGAAGGAAAATAGGATCTGCATGGCGTATTGCATGAAGGCCATCATGTCGCCAACTTGGATATTCGCCTCAGCTACCTGATGGGCACCGACCCAAAGGATCGTTATCGTCACCATGTTCATGACCAACATCATCAACGGCATCATGATCACCATGACCCGGTTGACGAACAGGTAATTACGGGTGACATCTACGTTGGCTTTATCGAAGCGAGTTTCCTCAAAGGACTGCATGTTGAAAGCCCGGATAACCATCATGCCGGACAGGTTTTCACGCACAACCAGGTTCAGCCGGTCAAGCAGGCTTTGAATGATCTTGAATTTTGGTAGGGCGATTGTGAATACAGATATGATCAATCCAAGTAGTACAATGACCGCCAGTGCAATGATCCACCACATGCTGGCGCTTGTTTGGGTGGCTCGGATGATGCCACCAATCGCAATGATGGGCGCGTAGAAAACCATACGCATGATAATAACGACGACCATCTGGATCTGCGTAATGTCATTCGTTGATCGGGTGATCAGCGAGGCTGTGGAGAATTTATCAAACTCTGTGGCTGAAAAACTTTCAACCTGTTGAAACACATTCCGGCGCAGATCACGCGCCAATCCGGCTCCGGTTTTAGCCGACAGATAGCCCACAATGATCATACATGTCCCGGAGATCAAAGTGATGATCAGCATGATCATGCCGATCTGAATAATATAACTTGTCGACAGTTTCTGTGTATCCATACCGAGGGCGGTATACTCTGTGAGAATCGGCCTGGCAGCTGCTTGGACGATCATGCTGTCGCTCAAGGTGGCAAACTTCGCTGTGAACGGACTCATCAACTTGTCAAGCTGTGCTGGAGGAAGCTTCGCCAGCACGCTATAAATATCCATCCCGGGTGGTAGCTTTGACAGGTCGAAACCCATGCTGGTGGCCATTGCTGCTGCCTTGGTTGGGTCTGCCAGCGTCTGTTCGATGCTCGAAACAATTAAAATTGCCTCGCCCATCACGGGATTTAGCCAGGTGATCTCTGCGCTATCGATCTCATTCAGGACATAGACAGGCTCCTGAGCAAGGGTGGGGTAGAGTTCGACGTAGGTGGCATAATCAGGTGAATCCTTATCCACGAGTGTGTAGTCGGAGAGTACCCTGGTCTTGTCGTCTGGGCTCATGAATATGGTGACTTTGGCCATCGAACTCTGGCGGATGGCAACCGGCACAGCATTTTCAACCCCTCCCTGCTGGATTCCGACGTTTACAATATCAGCCATATAGCTGGGCAAAGCCAGGTCGGCAAATGCCTGCACGAACAGCAAAACGATGGTAAGCAGGATCAAAAGTCGATATGGTTTTAGGTATTTGAGTAATCGAATCATGGTTGTGTTCGTTCCTAAAGAAGTATTTTTGAAAATTCTGTCGAATACAGTTTTGTTCGCTTAACCGTTCACCTTATGTCATCCTCAATAGAGTCTTTATAGCATTTTATTTCCGCATGGTTCAGCAATGGGAAGGTATATCTCGCTTTATAAATACTGGTTTATTTAGGTTTCGTCTCAAGCTTAAGGGTTTTAGCAATCAGTATTACCAGGCTGCTTCGGACCTGCTCTTGCTCCTCAAGTGTCATGGTATCTACCAGATCATCCATCCAGGTCTGAAATGCCAAACTGCTTTCCTGAATTATTTGCTGGCCTTTATCTGTAAGGACGATTTGCTTGACGCGCCTATCAGTGGGATCTTCTGATCGACTGATCAGTTTAAGCTGGACCATGCGCTCCAACATCTGGCTGGCAGCTGAATTAGTCACCCCAAGGTCATTACCAATGTCGGATACACCGCACGCACCTTTATGGAAAATATGGAGCATGGTACCAAACTGTGCCATGGTCAATCCATTATTCCTGGCATATGTGAAAAAATTTCCCATCAGGCTGCGCCTGAAAATCCCAAGCCATTCGTGCAGAGTGGCTGTCAAAGGATTCGATGATTGCATACGTTAACCTTTCTAAATAGTTAAGAAGTGTTGATTATATCGATTGCTTTAGTATTTGTAAAGGAAGATATTTATTTTTTGGATGAGAGTTCTGTTAGAAATCATCGTCCCTGCAATAGTATAATTCTACTCATTGAACACTTCAGATTAAATGGATAAACAAAGGATATACCTAAAGGTGGCAAAATGATCGAACAAACAATCGCCCCGACATCTGATGAACGCATTTTGGCAGCAACATCCCATTTTTTTGGGTTTCTAGTGGCATTGATCGTCTGGGCTACTCAGAAGGATAAGTCACGCTTTGTGCGCTTTCAATCTATTCAGGCGATGGCTTTTGATCTGATGATTACCGTCATAATCTTTCTAACTATCGGTTGCATGATGGTGATGATATTTGGTGGTGTGGCTCTTGGGGTTGGTGGTATCGCACTTACCACTAGCCAGAACAATCCAGCAGCAGAACCAGCAGGATTATTCATCGTTTTGATGAGTGCAGTGCCGATCCTGATCCCCTGCATCATTTTCCCACTCATGGCTATTATCTTCGTGGCTCGCCTGGTTGCCACCATCCAGACCTTTCAGGGTAAAGACTTTCACTATCCATGGCTGGGTGCACTGGTCGAGCGATCACTGGCGCATTAAGCAGAATTGTATCGAACGGGTATGATGGACTTAACCCACAGTTATCGCACTTTATCCCCGTACTTTCTGCATACCAAGGTGTATTATGGATGATCCAATTGATGTTCTAATAACACTCGCCTTCACGGATGAGCTTGTGAAACAGATTTCCGAAGTCTCGCCACGCCTGACTGTTGAGAAGATTGTTTCCCGCAAAGCTGAAGAGATCAGCGACGAGGTATGGAAACGGGTGGAGGTGTTATACACCAATCGCGTCTTACCAAGACCTGAACAAGCCCCCCACCTGCGTTGGATCCAATTCCATTGGGCTGGGCTGGACCATGCCCTTGAGGAACCTATCTTGCAAAGGGAGGGAATGAACTTCACCAACATGAGCGGAGCCTCTGCCTCACAAATGGCAGAACACGCCGTAATGATGATGCTGGCGTTGGGTCACCATCTACCAGACATCTATACCCACCAGAAGAAGGCCGATTGGCCATCGGGGAGATGGGAATTGTTCACTCCGCATGAGCTACGCGGCAGCACAGTGGGGATTATCGGTTATGGCAGCATAGGGAGGCAGATCGCCCGGTTGCTACAAGTCTTCGGGGCAACCGTCCTTGCAACCAAGCGTGATGTCTTGCATCCGGAAGACACTGGCTATATATTGGAAGGATTAGGAGACCTGGGTGGTGATCTGGTGAACAGGCTCTACCCTCCTCAGGCATTATGCTCGATGCTGGAAGAGTGTGACTACGTAGTAGTTACGCTGCCCCGAACAACCGCTACCCGTGGCTTGCTTGGTGCCAAAGAGCTGTCATCTATCAAGCCAAATGCCTTTTTGGTAGACATCTCGAGAGGCGAGATCATCGACCATACCGCCCTTATCCCGCTGCTACGAGAACACAAAATCGCGGGTGCTGCCTTGGATGTGTACCCGGTGGAACCCTTACCAACTGACAGCCCACTGTGGAAGCTGCCAAATTTGATTCTCACACCACATATTGCCGGCTTTTCACCCCACTATGACCAGCGCGCGGTTGACCTTTTTATCCAGAACCTTCACCGCTACCTGGAAGGGCTACCCCTTTATAATCGCTTGGATCTTAAGCTCGAGTATTAATTAGGCAAGTCTTAATAATAATATACCTTGAGAGAATAACTTAGTTTGACGGGCGGGTTCCGAGCGTAAGAGGTATGTCCTGGTATTGACCATCGCGTAAAATCGTCAATGTGACCTCTTGACCAGGGGAAGTCTTCAGGGTGAGGTAAACCAGTATATCGTCAAAGGTTTTCACTGGCTCTCCATCAATGGCTGTGATGATATCCCCTCCCACCTCAACCTTTCGACCGTCCTGAGTGATTGTCTCACTGGTGCCATGTAGACCTGCCGCAATGGCTGGACCACCTTCGGTCAGTGAGGAAACATAAGCACCCTGTTCGACTGGCAGGTTCATCGCCTTCACCTGGGGAGGATCCACTGTGCGGCCAGCCACTCCCAACCATGGCCAATCATATTTACCTATTTCAATCAAGGCTGGAATTACCCTTTGAATGACGCTAACTGGAATGGCAAAACCCACACCCTGGTTGCTTGCACTGGTTCCAGTGGTTTCAATCTGGGCATTAACACCGATGACTTCTCCATTTAAATTCAGCAAAGGGCCGCCTGAATTGCCTGGGTTGATGGCAGCATCGGTCTGAATTGCCTGGGGAATGGAGAAAACCGTCAGGGCTGGGATGGTGCGCCCCAAAGCGCTGATAATCCCACGGGTGAGAGTCCCTTCCAACCCAAAAGGATTCCCGATGGCCAAAACTGTTTGCCCAACAGCCAGCTTATCCATCGACCCCAACGGTATGGCTGCAGATCCTGCAGGAAGCTCTACTTGAAGGACCGCCAGGTCACTATTTAGGTCTTCACCAATAACTGTCGCTTCACGGATCAGGCCATCTGAGAAGGTTACTTCCACGGCATCGCTGCCATGCACAACATGCGCGTTGGTGATTATGCGACCCTGATCATCATAAACAAAACCCGAACCCTGGCCATATGAGGTAAGTTCACCATCCTGATTAATGTAAACAGTAATGTTGACCACGGAGGGGTTGATTCGATTGTAAAGGTCAACCAAAACTTGGTCCTCATTCGTTACCAGCTCAAGCTGGGACGTGGCAACGGTGGGAACAGCCTGAACGACTACCGTAGCTGGAGTTGATTGGTTGGCGGTGACTCGTGGGGCAGATACCCCACACGCCAGGCTTACAAAAGAAACGAACAGCATGGCGGATAAGACAATTCGTGTGTTCTTGGTAAGTTTAAGCATGCTTGAAACCCTTTCGTAAGGGAAAGTATATGATCTAGGTTTTGTAGTATAACGGCAATTGAGCTCAGAATTCTGAAGATTAGATAAGAATTGGAAATACCTTTTGCTATGACAAGCTGTGCTTGCCTGTAAACGTCTGTGATAGAATGGCATGCCGATAAGAATCAATCACGCAACATATCCTCGCCCTGCACAAGCTATGCCATCCAAACGTCCCATCCTGCCATACCTTGCCTTGTTCATTGGGATCATATGCCTGAGTTTTTCAGCTATGTTTGGCAAGTGGGCGAATGCGCCGGGTCCGGTGATCGGGTTTTATCGCATCGGGCTGGCGACGATCATCCTTCTGCCAGTCTTCTTGGTTCGCAAACATAAATACGGCGTGAACTTCCCCATGGCTATATTGATTTTTCCAATCCTGGGAGGCATCTTCACTGCTCTCGACCATGCCACATGGAACTCATCCCTGCGTTTTACCTCAGCAGCTAACGCAACATTGCTTGGCAACACCGCTCCGTTGTGGGTGGCATTGATCGCATGGCTTGTCTTCCGCCAGAAACTGCGAGGATTGTTCTGGGTGGGCTTGGCGTTCGCCCTGGCTGGGGCTGTGATCGTCTTGGGGAACGACTTCATCCGCCACCCAAGCATTGGGATGGGCGACATGCTGGCATTAGCAGCGGGAGTTTTTTATGCAGGCTACTTCCTGGTGACTGAACGCGGTCGGCAGAAGCTGGATACGCTCTCCTACGTATGGCTGGTGGACCTGGTTGCAGCATTCACTCTCCTGTTGATTTGTCTGGCGATGAGGATGCCACTCACGGGTTATCCACCTCAATCGTATATGGCTTTCCTGGGGGCAGCCATAGTTTCGCAGGTGGGTGGGTATTTAGCTATTGGGTATGCCTTGGGGCATCTATCAGCCTCGGTGGTTTCACCTACCCTGATCGGGCAACCGGTGGTGACAGCCCTGCTGGCTATCCCATTGCTGGGTGAAGCACTACGCACCGAGCAGTGGATTGGAGGTCTGGTGGTACTGGTCGGTATTTACCTGGTGCATCGCAGCCGGGAGGGAAGCTCGACCGCAGAATTGACTGCTTCAGGGAATTGAATCAAAATAAAAGGAGACACATGATTGTGAGACATGAAGAACCAAAGGATTATGCTGCAGTACATGCAGTGAATGTCTTGGCGTTCGAAACCCCTGCCGAGGCCAACCTGGTGGAGGTGCTCAGAAGAGAAGTACATCCAATCATTTCACTCGTCGCACAGGATGGGGAAGCAATCGTGGGGCATGTCATGTTCTCACCGGTTTCTCTCACAGGCCACCCTGACCTCAAAATCATGGGGCTGGGTCCCGTGGCTGTGGTACCCGTATATCAGCGCAAAGGTATCGGTTCCGCCCTCGTCACTGCCGGTTTGGAGAAGTGCAAAGCTCTTGGATTTGGTGCTGCAATCGTCCTGGGTCACTCAGCGTATTACCCTCGCTTTGGTTTCATACCCTCTATTCGGTATGGCATCCGCAGTGAATACGATGTACCCGAGGATGTTTTCATGGCTATCGAGCTGCTGCCTGGTTATCTCCAGGGTGCACAGGGGATCATCAAATACCACCCTGCGTTCAAAGACGTATAAATTTATCTGCCAATACTTTAAGGAGACTTCATGACGGCATTAGGCACAACACCATTAATCATCATCAGTCTGGCATTGGTTTTTTACTCAATTGGCGTGTGGAGTGAGCGCATCCAGGGCAAGCTAAAACCGTGGCACCTTGTTTTCTTTTGGGCAGGCTTGGTGTGCGATACCTGGGGAACAGGTTTAATGATCGAAGCGGCTGGAGGGTTAACCACAGATATTCACGGTGTAACTGGGGTGATTGCCATCCTGCTGATGATGATCCATGCAGTTTGGGCAACCGTGGTGCTGGTTAGAAAGGATGAAAAAGCAATCCGGAATTTCCATAAGTTCAGCCTGGTTGTATGGTTCATCTGGCTGATCCCTTACCTGAGCCCAATGATCATCAATATGCCGGGAGTTGAATAGGCGTGAAAGAAAGCCATGGATCGAAACCCCCGCCATAATAATCAAAACCTGCAAAGCGGATTGTTAAACTAAAAATATGATCCCGTCAATAGAGGGATGATTAATATATTACATCAGAATGTGCGATCGCCTATCGCCCCTATATGTCTGATTCTACTTTCTCGATCTGCGGGAAGAATTGTTTGACCGTACCTTCCACCCAGCCGTGTAGGGTGTTGGGCGAGAGAGGGCAGCCCAGGCAGGCACCCCCAAGGTGCACTTTGAGCACTTTCCCATCAAAGGAGATGAACTCAACCGAGCCACCGTGAAATTGTTCGATATATGCACTCAGGCGCTGAATGAGCACACGCACCTGTTCTTCGATTGGAGCATTGCTATTGATGGGGGTCACCATGGATCATCCTCCGTTCTTAACCGTAGAGGCCAAACCGAGCTGAAGCAAAGACAGGACCAGGTCATGCGTGGAGTGCAGTCGTTCAGCTATGACCGTCGATAACCGGTCAAGAAAGATCATCCCAGTATCTGGGTGCTGAAGACACAGACGCCGTAAGTCGTCACCACGAACACGCAGCAGTTGGGTGTAAGTGTTACATACGGCGCTGGAAGTGTAACGCCGACTACCGAGTGCCGCACTCCAACCGACAATGCTTCCAGGTTGAACACAAGCAACCACGATGGTTGGACCGTCATCTGGTTTAAAGTTTACCACCACTTCTCCACTTACAACAGTGAATAGGTTCTCAGCCAGATCGCCCTGCTCAAACAGGATGGTGTTGGCAGTGAATTCACAAGGAATAAAAAGAGGTTGGAGCTGCTTAAGCTGTGCGGGAGTGAGATCCCGAAATAGGAACAAGTCTGGAAATGAATTTTCAGCCATTGTAGGTTTTTCTATCCTAAAAATTTAATACTATCAGCGCAATTTACCAAGTGGTTAATATCCTCATATGAGAGACAAAAATCACCAGCTTCGCGTTACATGTATATAAGTTTGTTAGGAGTGGATTGCAAAGCGTTTGAAATTATCATACGCCATCAAAGGCCATGCGATACAAAAAAAGGTCGGGAGGGTAACCCCGACCTTTAGACAAACTCGTATGGATTTATCAGGCAGTTTCCTGTGGTACCTGAACCTTAACTGGCTGTTCAGCACGTGTAAATACCAGACCATCCTTGGCTTCATTCACATCAGAAATGATGTGAGCGTCGCGAGGGAACTCACCACTAAGCAGGCTGAGTGAAAGGGGTGACTCCAGGTATTTCTGCAGGGCACGGCGCAACGGGCGGGCACCAAAGGCAGCGTCATAACCGCTTTCCGCCAGCCACTGACGTGCAGATTGGGTCAGCTCGATGGTCAGACCATTTTCACCCATGCGTTCCTGGATCTCCTTCATCTGGAGATCGACAATCTTGACCATATCCTCCAGTGAAAGAGGTGAGAAGGTGATAATCTCGTCGATACGGTTAAGAAACTCGGGGCGGAAGGTGCTCTTGAGTGCTTTGGAGATTTTCTCATGATCCTCACGGTCCTCCATAGTGGAGCTAATGGGTACAAACCCAAGGCTACCTGACTTGCGCACGTATTCAGTGCCTAGGTTACTGGTCATGATGAGCACCGTGTTGCGGAAATCCACCGAACGACCCTGACCATCGGTCAAACGCCCATCGTCAAGGATCTGCAACAGGGCATTCCATACTTCAGGGTGGGCTTTCTCAATCTCATCGAAGAGAATAACCCGGTAAGGACGCCGGCGGACAGCTTCAGTAAGCTGACCACCTTCCTCATAGCCAATATAACCAGGTGGCGCACCAAACAGGCGCGAGACAGTGTGTTGCTCACGGTATTCACTCATATCGATGCGCACCAGGGCCTCCGCATCGTCAAACATGAATTCCGCCAAGGCTTTGGCAAGCTCGGTCTTCCCAACGCCCGAGGGACCAATAAAGATGAATGAACCAATCGGGCGACGGGGGTCTTTGAGACCCGACCGGGAGCGGCGAATGGCATCGGAGATGGCATGGATAGCCTCATCCTGACCGATGATGTGCTCGTGCAGACGCTCTTCCATACTAAGCAGCTTCTCAGACTCGGTCTCCATCATTTGGGAGACAGGGATACCTGTCCACTGGGCAACAACGTCGGCAATATCATTGACATCCACCACTTCATCCAGCTTGTGTTCATTCTCCCATTTATCACGCAGGTCTTTGAAATCGGTCTCCAGGCGCAGACGTTCGGCCTTTTTCTCAGCAGCGCGCTCGTAGTCACGCGATAACCCCGATTGCTCCTCTTCCGCCTGCAGGCGGTCCACCTCGCTTTTCATCGCTTTCAGTTCGGGTGGGAGGGAATACAGGGCAACGCGCACCTTGGCAGCAGCTTCATCCATCAAATCGATGGCTTTATCAGGCAGGTGACGGTCGGTCACATAGCGGGAGGAAAGCCGGGCGGCAGCAACCAGGGCATCATCCGAGAAGCGCACCTTGTGGTGGGCTTCGTAACGGTCACGCAAACCGCGCAACATCTGGATGGTATTTTCCACATTGGGTTCTTCGACATATACGGGAGCAAAACGACGCTCGAGGGCTGCATCTTTCTCTATATGCTTGTGATACTCATCCAGGGTGGAGGCACCAACACACTGCAACTCACCACGTGCCAGGGCAGGCTTAAGCATATTGGAGGCGTCCATAGCTCCTTGGGCAGCTCCGGCGCCCACAACGGTATGCAGTTCATCAATAAATAAGATCACCTCGCCCTGGGCACGCTGAATCTCCTCGATGGCAGCTTTGAGGCGTTCTTCGAACTCACCACGGAATCGTGAGCCAGCGATCATGGCGCCTAAGTCAAGGGAAATCACCTTCTTGCCAGTAAGGATTTCAGGGACATCATTGGAAGCAATTTTCTGCGCCAGACCTTCAACGATGGCAGTCTTCCCAACGCCGGCTTCACCAATCAACACTGGGTTATTCTTGGTGCGGCGTGACAGGATCTGGATAACGCGCAGGATCTCAGTATCGCGCCCGATAACTGGGTCAAGCTTGCCTTCGCGCGCCATCTTGGTAAGGTCCCGCGAGTATTTCTCAAGGGTGCGGTAACGTGTCTCTGCCTGAGGGTCTGTGACCCGTTGCCCCCCGCGGATTTGCTGTATAGCTTCATATACGCGTTCCCGTGTCACCCCAGCGCCTTCCAACAGCCGGGCTGCAGGAGTGCTGCGTTCATTAAGGATCGCCATGAAGATGTGCTCCGTGGAGATATATTCATCTTTAAGGCGGTTAGCTTCTTCGTTCGCCAGGTCAATGATTCGCTTGACGCGCGGGGTGATGAATATTTGACCCGCCCCACCACCAAAGATATTAGCTTTGGGGCTGGTGCGTAATACATAATCCAAACGCTCAGTGAGGGCATTGGCGTCAACTTTGAGGTATTCTAATATCTGTGGAATCACTCCCTGCGGCTGTTCGATCAGTGCCAACAGGATATGTTCAGTATCTATCTGATTGTGCCCATAGCGTTGAATGATCTCAGCGGCGCGTTGAGCTGCTTCTTGGGCACGTTCAGTAAAACGATCAAATCGCATCATAGGTAAATCTTCCTTCCTTGTCAGGAGGATTATAACATCGAGTATGTAAGTGCAAGAGGTGTGCCGTGTAAGAGTTGTATATAAGTTGTGTAAATACGCTGTTAACCAAACGGAAGGAGAGAAACGATCATCTGAACGGATATAAGATTTTTCGCATTACTTCAACAAATATATCTCTCAAGGAGCGCTGGTTGGGTCGGGGGTTAAATTTCTTAATTCCCCCAATGCAGTCAGGCTCCCATCAGGTGTGATGATGTATAGTCTTCCTTGAGCCATTGCCCCGCCCGTAACTCCATAGGTACCTTCAGGGAAGGCATAAGTCCAAATAGGTCCTGAACCATTCTGGCGATAAGCCTCACATGTAGTTATTGGATCAGGATTGTTAAAAGATCCGCAAATATATGCAATGTCTGTCCCATCGATGGCAATTAGTCGTGTATTCTCATTATAAGGAGAAGAATAATTACCAAGGATTTTACCCGTTGGGTCAAGCCAATAAACCATTGTTCCTCCATAAAAGCCAGAGTAGAAAAGCCAAATATCCCCCTTGGGAGTCGCCCCAGCATCCCCGGGATAACCACTGGTCTGGCTAATTCCGGCTGCGCGGTAATTCCAATCTGCACTCTGCACCAGATTAAATCCCTGCGAGGTCTGTGTCCACTGCATGACAATATGTCCGGCAAGCAGGTAGGTTTTTCCATCTGCTCCTACAAATAGTTGTGCTTTATTGGCGAGCAGGGGGTCTTCCTGCGTAGGCAGAGTTAGGTCGACCAGTGACCCATCGGTTATATTAATCACGACGTTTTTAATAAAGATCTGCTGCCCGTCGGGTGAAAGGCGCAAACCAGTATCTGCACTGCGCGTGCCAGGTTGCGCGAACCAAAGTAACTGCCCGTTGGGTAGAAGTGCAAACAAGCTATCCCCTCGAAAATCTTCAAGAAGATAGTAAATGGTTCCATTGGATGCGACGATGGGACCATGATTTGGTTTTCCAAAAACCTGTGTTGTATAAGTCCACAATAAATTACCGTCCTTGCTGAAAGAGGATAATCCACCTTTGGTATCGGTGACGTAGATGATCCCCTGTGGTCCCAAAGCGAGAGCACCCAACGGGATTTCAGGCAGGCTGGTTTTCCAACGGGGTGTGCCGTCGGGGTTCAGAGCTATTAGGATGGAATCCAAACCGGCTGCATAGATTGTGCCATCCCTAGATATCACTGGGCTACCTGAAAAACCAGCTGGGTGATTAATAATCCAAAGTTCCGTTGGATCTGTCGGACCGGTAGCATTCAAAAACAATGTCCCATATGGATCGATCCGTTCAGATGCCGAGATCTGACCACCGGGAACCGTCAGAGTAGCCCGTGAAGAAGTAAAGCGACTGGCTACCTTGGTTTGATAGAGATAGATACTGCCCATCAGGGCGACCACTGCAGCAATCACCAATACTGGGCGCAGTCGATTAACTTTGAACCAACCCGAGACCGGATAACTGACCGATTGCTCAAACCAAAAACTGAAGCGGCTGCTAAAGAGAGCGAATGGGCTATTGCGATTGATGTATTCTGGGTTCAACTGTTGGCGCAAGCCATCCCCAAGCAGATTAAAACCAAGCACGGTTATAAAAATCACCGAACCGGTGAGGACCAGCGGCCAGGGTTGCAACAGGTTAACCCAGGAAGTAGCCAACATCTGACCCAACTCTGGTGATCCACTCGTTCGGCGCGAGACAAAATCAGCTACTTCGATCCAGATATCTCCGCCAATAAAATAACCCAAGAATCCCAGTCCGGCAGTCACCATCAATGTGCCACTGATCTCAAAAGCGAAGAGCATCCATACCATTGGCATGATCTGGCGCAGGACGTGCCGGGTAAGCATCTGGACGCTTGATGCACCTAATGAGTGGGCTGATTCGATATACAGCTGTCCTTTGATAAGCTTGGTTTGCTCGCGTACAAATCGAGCTGTCTCTCCCCATCCATTGATAGATAATCCGATAATAAAGGCCAATAAGCCAATCTCGGCTCCCAACATTGCTATTGCAGCAAGAGCAACGATAAAGATTGGTACAGAGAGGGCAGCTGAGATTAAACCATCCAGGAGACGACCAACCCGGCCATTGGACCAACCAGCTCCCAAACCAATCGATGTACCAATTAAAAGCCGAACCATAGCTACGACAATGACCATGATCAGCGTAGGGCGAACAGCAAAAAGGATACGGCTGAGCAGGTCACGACCAAACTCATCGGACCCAAATATGTACCCTTGAACCTGGAAGGCATTGAGGGGCGGGATTACCCATTTATCCCCAACATGTAAAATGGCATGTTCTTCCATCGGGTCTTGGGGGGCAATCCGTGGACCGATGATAGCAATCAGAACAACGAATAGCACAATGATCGCTCCAATCAGGAGAGACCAGTTAACCTTATGATGCGGGGTTTGAATACCTTTTCCATTTGCTTTATCAAGCTGGATTTGCTTCTCAAACGGTTCTGCCCGCAGAATCTGAGTTTGGGTTGGACCTTCTTCAGCTCTTCCAGGCTGGAGGGATTCTTCTTCGACTTGGGCTGTGGTAGGCCTAGCTTGTGCTGCAGGCTTACGTTTAAGGGCAACCAACGCGGTCCGCGTTGACTCGTTGTATGGGTTGATCTTCAAAGCCCATTCCAGGCAATCAACAACTTGCTGTTCAGTATCTCCCAACCGTGCCATCATCAACCAGGCTTGTTCATTACGCTGGTCTGAGAGAAGCACCTGACTCAATAGCTTACGAGCTTGGATCCTGTCACCCTTCTGCATGGCTTGCCGAGCTTCAGCCAATCTATCGACCATCAACCCAGACCTCCAGATGAGTTTGGCTCGTCCTGCGTTCTCAAGCGAGGATCGACAATTCGCACCAAAACGGAGGCCAATAAATCTGTAAGCAGAAATAATAACGCAATAATGGCAATGATTATCGCAACGGTTGGTGGATCAAGAAATAAACCTGAGGCGCCCAGGTTGGTACTTAATTTCCCCGGAACCAGGGTGGAGGCTAACATTCTCCCTAACCCTGGCCAGTTGAACAACCATTCAACGACAACCAATTCACCTACCAGCATCCGAAACGTGCTTGCAATGGTTAAGATAATCGCGGAGAGTATATTGCGCATGGCTTGCCGCCAGCGTATGTCATTCCAGGTATGACCAAAACTACGTGCGGCGATAATATACTGTTTTCCCAACTCGCCCGCCATTAAATTAGCCGTCACCTGTGCGATTTGCACGGTTGGGAACAGCATAAGCGCTATTACAGGCAGGATCAGGTGATTATCCCAGCCAAAGCCACGGATGGGTATCACCTGCTTGGTTGCTATACCAGTTGCCAAGGCCAAATAAACAATGGCTAAAACGCTCAGGCTACCGACATAGAAACTAGGCATTGCCAATCCAAGTGAAGAAAATGGGGTAAACCATCCGCGCAATCCTGGAGGCTGGTTGCGTACTGCCAGCATTCCTAATAACAAACCTAGGAGAGTACTGACAGTGAGAGCAATCAATAGTAAACCCACGCTGGCGACGAATGCCTTACCAAGGTCCTGAGCAAAAGATCCTATCTGCGGACCCTTCTGGATAGGTTTTGCCAATGAACCATCAAAAATATCCTGGATGTGTTGCTGATATGACTCTAGCAACGGAAGAGGATTATTTACTTGCTCACGTAAATATGGTGTGCGGGCAGCGCGGATTGGTCGGGCAACGTATGCATATGTAAACCCGAGAAAGTGGATCAGGACGATAGCTAGAGGAAGTATGGCGAGGCGACGAAGGGTAAATCTAAACATTGTGATTACAGACTATTTCGGACTTGAAAATTCCGTTCGGTTAATCGTCCATGCTGAAGTATTATCCAAAGGGCTGAAATCTCTCCCCGATCATCTGCATAGGCAGTCAATGGTAATCTTATCAGATTATCTTTCGAGAGTTTTATGTCATATTGCTATACTCATAAATTTTACCAAAGTTCATTATGCATTGCCAACATGAAGGTAGCAAATGGGGTAAAATCAAGACTAATATGGTTGTGGATATTGCGATACCTGCATCTGCCGAAGGACATCTGCGCCGGCTTGATATGCGGAGAGATTTGGAAAAGATCGCTAATCTGGTCGAGTTGTGCTTCTACGATACGCTTGATCCAGAAGGCAAGCAATACCTGAAAGAGATGCGTAGGGCTGCTCAAAATGCTAATTTATTAGGGTGGGCGAGCAGTATGATTGATGAAGCGCCCATGCCGCCATCAGGATTTGTGTGGGAAGAAGATGGGCGGCTGGTGGGGAATTTGAGCTTGATCCCGATCAATTTACAAGGTAAACGAGGCTACATGATTGCGAATGTAGCTACCCACCCGGAATATCGTGGACGCGGTATCGCGCGGGCGCTAACCCTGACTGCACTGGATTACGCACGCAGCCGTAATGCTGTGAGTTCATGGCTGCAAGTAAGGGATGATAATCCCAGTGCCATCCATATTTATAAAACGAGTGGCTTTAAGGAATGCTTTCGACGCACCAGCTGGTATAGTGGACCAAATATCGGGGTAAACCCTCCCACCGCAGGGATCAAGGTTGGCAAGCGTCGCCCTGATCAGTGGCCTCAACATCAGGATTGGCTAAAACGTATTTATCCACCCGACTTAGAGTGGAACCTCCCGTTTGATTGGAATTTATTTCGCATGGACATCCTGGGAAGGGTTTATCGTCTCTTTAGCCTTGAAAATCCACAACACTGGGGTGTGGAAAATAATGCTGAATTAAAGGGTATTCTCACCTGGAGGCATATCCGTGGATACACCGACCCGTTATGGTTGGCTACTCCTGAGCAAGTTGATGCGGAGGCCATTCTGGTTTTGTTGAGTAAAGCACGCACACACATCAAACAGTTACAACCTCTGAGCTTAAATTACCCTGCTGGTGTGGCAGTGGATGTGCTTCGCCAGGGAGGTTTCTACCCCCATCAAACATTAATCTGGATGGAGTATAAATATCAGCAATAGAGCCCATATAACAATGTAGGTGAATCGTAGGGAATAAGTCAACTAGGATGGTTGACTTTACAATCGATTTGACTTATACTGAAATTACCCGGAGAAGATACCGCTATGCGAGTTTTTCTCTCAAAAGTGAATATCAATGTTGGCTAACCAAGACACGCGTTTGTTAACGCGTGCCTTTTTTGTACAAAAACATAAAAAATGAAAGGAGACAAGTGAAAAGTTATGGATTCTGGCTTGATCCGCAAGCGAGAAAAAGCAAAACGCTATGCAGAACAGCGTGAACGCATCCATGTAAAAACGATCATGGTAACATTCGATGGGGATAATAACCCCCACACTGTGAAGTATACCGAGGACGCCTGGCAGTGTGATTGTGACTTCTTTCTGACGCGCCAGACGTGCAGTCATACAATGGCTCTTGAAATGATCATGGAAGGCTGTTCCTGGACAGGATAGGTCCAGCAGTGGAATTTAACTGAATAGTTTTGATACACAGCGAGCCTTTCAGGGCTCGCTTTTTTTCGTGCTTACCATTCTCGGGTCATGGAAATGGCTTCTACAAGAGTAGCAACATTCCATCCCCTGAAAAGACCGTAGAAAAGGCAAATTGAGCGATTACAAGGGAGATTGCAATCTCGACCATCAGAATACTGGAGGCCAGATCACTGCCCCAGATGTGACCACCCATCCAACCCAGGATAGCATAACATATCGCTTATCACTTATCGAGCTACAGGCAAAACACCGAAGACTTTACACCATGAATGAAAACGACGGTAATATGCTATACTAAAAATGCTCAAGAATATCCTATACTGACAGGCATATGGCAAGAAAACTCACCCCCACGAAGGTCATCCTTCCTCAGCGCCGGAAAGAGCTGTTCACCCGGCAGCGCCTGATTAACTTGCTGTATGACCTGCTGGATGAAAAACTCATCCTGGTAATCGCCCCTGCTGGTTATGGAAAGACTTCATTATTAATTGATTTTGCCTATCAAGTGGATTTACCGGTTTGCTGGTATGCAGTGGATGAGCTCGATCAGACTACGGAAAGGTTTTTTTCTTTTTTTATTGCCGCTTTACACCGATGCTTCCCGGAATTTGGTGAAGCTTCCAAAGCCGCGGTTAAAGCCATCAACCCGTTCAATCCTGACATTAATCAGCTGGTATCGGTGATTGTCAATGATGCATATGATCATATTCAACAGCACTTCTTGATCATCTTGGATGATTACCACCTGGTAAGTAATATTAAGGAAATCCAGGCCTTCATCAGCCGGTTTATTAATGAATCAGCAGAAAATTGTCATCTGGTCCTCAGTTCTCGGACCCTGCTCAGCCTTCCAGATCTGCCCTTGCTAGTTGCCCGTTCACAGGTGGGTGGTATTGGCTTTGAAGAGCTCGCATTCCGGGCAGATGAAATCCAATCCTTTGTGCTGAAGTATTACCACGTTACTCTCTCTGATTCGGCTGCGCAAGACCTGGCGCGCGATACCGAGGGTTGGATCACTGGTTTAATGTTATCTGCCCAGGTAATGGGTCAAGGAATGACCAACCAGATGAGGGCAGCACGGGTGACAGGTGTGGAGTTATATACCTACCTGGCTCAAGAAATCCTGGATCAGCAAACTCCAGAGATCCGGGACTTCCTGCTGCGTACCTCCTTTTTGGAGGAATTTGATGCTTCTCTTTGTACTTCCATTTGGGGAACGGAGGACAATTGGCGTAATTTGATCAACCAGGTGGTGCAGAACAACTTGTTCGTTCTTCCGGTTGGTGAAGAAGGAAAGTGGCTGCGCTACCATCACTTGTTTGGTGAGTTTTTAAGAGCACAATTTGAAAAGGAAAAGTCAGACCAGCTTGAAGCTCTGTTACGCAGGCTGGCTGCGGTATACACTGAGCGGGAGGATTGGGGTCGTGCTTATTCCCTCTACAACCGGATCAAAGACACTTCAGCCATTGCAGACTTGATCGAGAAAGCAGGTACTTCCCTTATCCGTAACGCACAATTCGCCATCCTGGCAAAATGGATCGATGAGCTGCCCGTTGAAGTAATTGACTCACGACCAGGCTTGTTATCCCAAAAGGGCACTGTCCTGCTGATCCAGGGTCAGGTGGAAAAAAGCCTGGATTACCTGAACCGGGCACAGATTACTCAACGAGAGTGCCATGACTACTCAGGTCTTGCACGCACATTAGCACGGCGAGCAACAGCTCTTCGTTATTTGGGAAAGTATCAGGCCTCTATCCATGATGGTTTGGAGGCAATCAAGTTATCGGAAGGGGATGCTGCATTACGTTCAGCCCGGGCAGATGCGTGCTGTGCAGTAGGAGTCAGCCTCCATCACCAGGGACAGCTCGGTGAAGCCATTACTATGCTGGAACGATCTCTTTCATTATATCAATCGCTCCAGGACGAACAAAACTCTGCCATGGTACACATGGAACTGGGAATATGCTGTCAGTATGAAGGGAAGACACACCAGGCTGTGAGACACTATGAACAGGCACTCACCTACTGGCAGGGAGTCAGGAACACCACTCGCCAATCCTTCGTCTTGAACAACCTGGGAAGCCTGCACCATTTATCAGGAAATTATACCGAAGCGGCGAAATTATTCGAGCAGGCACTGATTCTGGCAAGAAGTAACGGCATCCTGCGCAGTGAAGCTTATCTGTTATTCAACCTGGGGAATCTGTATGCAGA
>Ga0315278_10000848_pt1 | contig 26468 bp, 26 predicted proteins | sample YL17G06_0_MG_FD_203880 | JGI IMG/M metagenome (GOLD analysis project Ga0315278, IMG submission 203880) | Sediment microbial communities from Yellowstone Lake, YNP, Wyoming, USA - YL17G06_0 | ecosystem: Environmental > Aquatic > Freshwater > Lake > Sediment | place: USA: Wyoming | collected... | reverse complement strand
CGAGCAGCACGCGCAGACCGTGCTTGCGCGCGAGGCGCGGCACCGCATCGAGGCCCTGGTCGACCGAGTACGTGCGCACGCAGCGAGTGAGTGGGGCGAGCGCCGCGAGGTCCGCGTCCATCTGCGCGACGCTCGCTCGCGCGCCCTTCACGAGCGGCGACTCCCCGGGCTTGCGGAACGGCGCGTACGAGACGCACGGCAGGCGGTCGACCGGCGCGTCGACGATGGGCGCGGGGCGCGCATCGGCCGTCCACCACGCGATGCTCCAGAGCGCTCCAAGTGCGGCGAGCGCAAGAACCGCCCACTGCTTCACGGCGCCCTCGTGTGTCGGAAGGGGCGCCAGTGTGCCACGGGCGGAGCGGTGCGCGCTAACGCACTGCGGCGTGCGTGTCGATGAAGTGCTTGAGCACCAGCTTGAGCAGCGCCGCGTGGCGCACGTCGTCCCGCGCGCGCGCCGCGTCGATGTCTTCGACGATCATTGCCTTGATGCGCCGCTCGCCCTCGGGCGTGTGCACGAGGTAGTTGCCGAACTCGAGCGCCGCGATCTCGGTGAGGTTCTCGTGCTCGGCGATCGCGAGGACCTCGTCCTCGGTGAGCTCGCAGAGCTCTAGGCAGTCCTGCAGGGTCAGCATGGGATCTCTCGCTCCTTTCTGCTAGGAGACAACGGATGCGGGTCCGGGGTCTTGACCGAGAGCAAGGCAGGGTGTGCCGGCAGCGGCGCCGATAGAATGCCCGGCTCCAGCGGGGGAACACGACATGGCGGCGCAGGCAGGGGTAATCGGGATCGGGGCAATGGGCATGGGCGTCGCGAAGCGGCTGCTCGCGCGCGGCTACGGGGTGCACGTGCGCGACATCCGCCGGGAGGCGGAGGACGAGGCCCGGGCCGCGGGGGCGACCGTGTGCGCGTCGCCCGCGGCGGTGGCGCGGGCCTGCCCGGTCGTCGTCACCCTCGTCGTGGACGCCGGTCAGACCGAGGAGGTCGTGTTCGGGCCACAGGGCGTCGTCGAAGGCATGCAGCCGGGCGGTGTCCTGATCATGTGCAGCACGGTGTCGCCCGAGTTCTCCGGCCCGCTCGCCGAGCGCCTGGCGCCGCGCGGCATCCTCGCCCTCGACGCCCCCGTCTCCGGTGGACCCGCTCGGGCGCACGACGGGACGATGTCGATGATGATCGCCGGCGACCCGGAGGCGTACGAGAAGGCGCGCGCCGTGCTCGAGACGATCTCGGGCAAGCGCTTTCGCGTGAGCGCGCTCACCGGCGACGGGTCGAAGATGAAGCTCGTCAACAACCTGATGGCCGGCATCAACCTGGCTGCGGCGTGCGAGGGGATGGTGTTAGGCCTGAAGCTCGGGCTCGATCCGCAGACGATCTTCGACGTCGTGTGCGCGAGCTCGGGCGGGAGCTGGGCGTTCGGGGACCGGATGCCGCGCGTGCTCACGGGCGACTACTCGACCAAGGCGGCGGTGGACATTCTGGCGAAGGACCTCGGGCTCGCGCTCGAGGCCGGCGCCGGGGCGCGGGCGGCGCTGCCGATCGGCGCGACCGCGCGCCAATCGTTCATCGCCACGAGCGCGCTCGGGCACGGGCAGGAGGACGATGCGGCGGTGGCGAAGTACTACGCGCGGGTGGCGGGGGTGGCGTTACCGGGGAAGGAGCGAAGCTGAACGGTCAGCACGCGGCGCGCCGGTATACCAGCAGGCGCCCTTTGTAGGCCGCCGCGCCGACCGAGGCCGGCGTGTCGAGTCGTTCCTCCCTCAGCAGAAAGCCTTCGTCCGCCATCTGGCGATTGAACGCCGGCCGATTACCGCGGTCCGGGTCGACGATCCACACCTCTCCTGCCGGTGATGAGTGGCGGGAAATGAATCCGGCGAGAGTCCCGTCGTCATCGCGCTCGTACAGCAGGTCGCTGCCGATGATCAGATCGTATCGGCCACGGACGACGCACGGCGCCGATGTGCCTTCCCGCCCCGGGGGCAACTCCGGACCGTTCCAGTCACCGTGCCGGTACTTCATCGACGCTAAGTGGTTCAGACGCAGGTTTTCCTCGAGGAAACTCTCCGCCAGAGGGTGGCGGTCGCTGGCGGTGACGTCGGCACCGCGGCGATGGCCGACCAGGCTCGCCAGGGCGAGCCCGCAACCGACCTCCAGGATCCGTTCGCTGGCGCAAACCGGCCTGAGCGCCATATGCGCCGCCAGATGCGCACCGGACGGCCACAGCAGACCGAACACGGGCCACGCCGCGGAGGAGATGCCCATGCGCTCCGCTTCCCCGAGCGGATCCGAAAACTGCTGCCGATCGAGAAGCGAGCGAATGACGAGATCGTCAACGCCTGCGATGGCGATCCGATCTTGCTTGGTCTGGTAGCCGGGTGTCGACGTGTGCGGGGAGCCCAAATTGGGGGCGTCGAATAATTGATCGATACCGGAGTATGAGGGGCGCGGCGACTGTCCGTTTTCGACCCAACGCAGTCACTCGTCGAAGGTCGCTGTTCCAATTCGTGGATATACTAATTAACGACGCGCGCCGTCGCACCCAAAGAAGCCGTATCCAGGCCAGCCCCGTAAGTCTTGACGGTGGCCCGTAACCGGACTACTAAAGACGACTTCCATGGGTAGACCATGCTGACAATTGACGAAATACGAGCTATCCCGCTGTTCTCGACGCTCGCGACGGCCGAACTCGAGCTGCTCGCGAAAACGTCTGCTGACATCCACCTCGGTGCTGGGGAATACGCCGTGCATGAGGGCGGGGCAGAGCGTGTGCTGTTCGCGATTCTCTCCGGCAAGATGGAGGTCGTCAGATTGTTCGACGGGGTCGAGCGCACCCTGGGCTGGCGCGTCGTCGGACAAATATTCGGTGAAATTCCGATCGCCATTGGCTCGCCGTTCTACGGAAGTTATCGGGCATCAGAACCCTCTCGCCTCATGCGCGTGGAGGCGCGGCAGTATTTCGCGATCGCGGCGGCATCGCCCGAGATCTCCGCGAAGGTCAGCGCGCTCGCGCGCGAGCGCATCGGAGGGATGCAGGGCTTCTCTGCCGAACCGCCCAAACCGCTCGTCACAATGTTCGGCCATCGCTGGGATCCCGCCTGCGCCGACCTGCGCCGGTTCCTCTCCCGCAACCAGATTACCTTTGACTGGGTGACACTGGACTCGCCCGCGTTGTCAACGCTCTGGCAGGGGCCTCTCCCGAAGGAGGGCGATTGCCCGGTGCTGCGGCTGGCCGACGGAAAGGTGCTCATGCGGCCGAAGGAACGCGATGTTGCGCGGCTCCTCGGCCTGCAGACAAGCGCGCGCCTTGCCGATTACGACACCGTGATCATAGGCGGCGGGCCGGCCGGCCTCGCTGCTGCGGTGTACGGCGCGTCCGAGGGCCTGCGCACGCTGTGCATCGAGCGCGAGGCGCCGGGCGGTCAGGCCGGGACGTCCTCGCGGATCGAGAACTATCTCGGGTTCCCCAGCGGTGTCTCAGGCGACGAGCTTGCGAGCCGCGCGCTCCAGCAAGCGAGGCGGCTCGGGGCGGAGATCCTCGTCACGCGCTCTGTCGTCCGCATCGATCCGAAGACGCTTGAGGTTGTCCTGGATGGTGACGAGGTCATTCGCACGCGGACCATCATTCTCGCCACCGGCGTCAGGTGGCGTCGCCTCAAGATCGAGGGCTTCGACAGGCTGCTCGGAAAGGGCATCTACTTTGGAGCGGCGCGCAGCGAGGCAGGCGCCGCCAATGGGCTGGACCTCTACCTGATCGGCGCGGGCAACTCCGCCGGTCAGGCGGCAATGTACTTTGCCAACTATGCGCGCAAAGTGACGCTCATCGTCCGGGGCGATTCCCTCGAGAAGAGCATGTCCCACTACCTGATCGAACAGCTGCGCGGGAAATCGAATGTGTCGGCAATGCTGCATTCGGAAGTGCAGGCGGTGCATGGCGACACTCACCTGACAGCCATGGACATTCGCGACAGCGCAAGCAAGGGGGTGTACCGGCATCACTGCGACGGCCTGTTCGTCTTCATTGGAGCCGACGCGGAAACTGAATGGCTGCCGGCCGACGTGGCCCGCGATTCGCACGGGTATGTCCTGACCGGAGACGATACGGTGAAGGCCGGACGCTGGTCGCACAGCCGCGATCCGTACCTTCTCGAGACGAGTGTCCCCGGGATCTTTGCATGCGGGGACGTGCGGGCGAGCAAGGTCAAACGCGTTGCGGCCGCAGTCGGGGAAGGCAGCATGACCATCGCCTTCGTCCACCAATACCTCGCGCACGCCGCCTCGACGTAGCCGGGTCCCGGGAGCGCTGAGCGCACCGGGCGGATCGCGCGGGCGCAGGGGGCCGGCGCCGGCGGCCGCCCCGCTATGCCACTGCCGAGGATCTCGCCTTCATGCGTGCGTACAGGGCGCTCACATTCTTCAGTTCGGGATTCACCGGCTGGCCGACGTCCGTGCCAAATGCGAGAAACGCGAACAGCATGAGGTCGGCCAGGGTCATGCGGCCCCCGCAGATGTACTTCCTGCCGGCGATCTGCTTGTCGAGCCAGGCCAGGTTCTCCTGAGCGATCTGCTTCAGGTCGGCGGCTGCCTGCGGCATGACGTGCAGGCGCGACTTGAACATTTCCAGGCCCTCCGCCGAACGGAAGCCAGCTTGGAGCGGCTCGAAGATGCCGAGATCCATGCGCCGCACCCACATGCGCGTCTCGGCCCGTTCCTCCGGCGTTCGTCCGATCAACGGTGGGTCCGGCTTCTTTTCCTCCAGGTATTCGCAGATAGCGGTGATTTCGGCGAGATGCGACCCGTCGTCCAATTCCAGCGCCGGGCAGGTACCGCTCTGGTTAATGGATAGGTAGGGTTCGCGGCGATTCTCGGCGGCTTTGATATCCACCTTGACCATCTCCATGTCGAGGCCCTTCTCTGCGATGAACATGCGCACGACGTGCGGGTTGGGCCCGATCGAGTTGTAGAGTTTCATTCCGGCTCCTGGTAATTGACTTCATTGGGCACGTGGTGCGGCTGCGTGCGCTGCGAACCGTCTTTCCGCCGAAGCGGATATGGCGCCCAGATTATATTCATACCGCAGCGACTGAATTTGCAGCGATCGGCGACGGTCCGCTAATGGCCGGGGAGCGGTCGTTGCAGTACTGGACCAGGGGAGTTCCGCGCGACCCGTCAGATCTTCTTCTCGCGCCCCGCCCAGTACGGCTCGCGCATCTCGCGCTTCAGCGTCTTGCCCGCCGCGCTGCGCGGGAAGTCCTTCATGACCAGCACCTGCGACACACGCTGATAGCGGGCCCCGACGCGCTCGTTGATCCAGTCGCGTAGCGCTTCCGCCGTGACGCTCGCGCCCTCGCGCAGGATCACCGCGGCGACCGGGGTCTCGCCCCACTTGTCGTGCGGCACGCCGAACACGGCGACCTCGCGCACGTCCGGGTGGCGAATCGCGATCTCCTCGACGTCCTTCGGGTAGACCTTGACGCCGCCGGAGTCGATCATGTCCTTCACCCGGTCGACGAGATAGAGGAATCCGTCCTCGTCCACGTAGCCCACGTCGCCGGAGTGCAACCACCCAGCGCGGATCGCCTGCGCGGTGAGGTCGGCGCGCTTGTAGTAACCCGCCATCAGGATCGGGCTCGTCCCGCAGATCTCGCCGATCTCGCGCGGGGCACACTCGGTGCCGTCCTCGCGCATGATCCGCATCGCGCTCGACGGCAGCGGCACGCCGACCGAGCCGGATTTGCGCACCGCGTCGGTGCGGTCCAGGATCGTGATGAAGCCCTCGGTGAGCCCATACAGCTCGTAGAAGCGGTCGGGGAGCAGCGCGTTCAGCCGGTCCTTGTGCTCCTGCAGGAGCGGCGCGCCGAGCGACAGGACGCACTCGAGCGAGGCGAGCTTCTCCGGCGCGAAGTTCGGCGCGCCGAGCAGCGCGATGATCTGTGCCGGGACAAGCATCACGTGCGTGACGCGCTCGCGCGCGATCGTCTCGATCATCGCCGCGGCGTCGAACTGCGGCATCAGCACGTAGCGCCCGCCGTTCCAGAAGGTCGGCATCATCAGCACGAAGGCGCCGTTGAACACGATCGCGCCGGCGTGCAGCGCGACCGACTCCGGGGTCATGCGGAACGCCGCACCCATCAGGAAGCAGTACATCGACCGTACGAAGTGCGTGTGCATGATGCCCTTGGGCATCCCGGTCGTGCCGCTCGTGTACATAATGTTGAAGAGATCCGCGGCCGTGCACGCGGCTGGGACGAGCGCGTCGGGCTGCGCCGCGCACGCCGCGCGATAGTCTGCGCAGCCGCCGCTCGCGCCGTCAACGAGCAGCACATGCGCCGGCAAACTCGCGCGGATCCTCGCCAGCACCGGCAGCATCGAGCGCTGCGTGACGAGGCACTTCGCGTCCGAGTCGCGCACCAGGCTCGCGAGCCCCGCGGGCATCAGCAGCGGCGAAAGCGGCACGAGCACCGCGCCGACCGTCGGGATCGCCCAGTACAGCTCGAGCAGCTCGAGTGAGTTGGTGAGCAACGTGGCGACCTTGTCGCCCTTGCCGATGCCGAGGGACCGCAGCAGGTTGCCGGCGCGCGCCACCCGCGCCCAGAACTGGGCGTAGGTGAGGCGCTGGCTCTCGAACACGACGGCCGTGGCACTGCCCCGGTAACGGGCTTGGCGCTGGACGAGCGTCGCGAGTTCGATCACGGGCGACTCCCTCCTCAGGCGTTCGCCGGCGGACGGTACGACATGAGCCCGGCCAGTGCAACGAGGGTGAACGCCGCACCGGCATAGAAGGTCGCCGCCGGACCGAGCGTCTGCCAGAGCGCGCCCGCCAGCACGCTCGCCACGAGGAGCGCCGCGCCGGAGACGAGGTTGAGGATCCCGAACGCCGTGCCACGCAGGTCCTCGGGCGCGGTCGCGGCGACCAGCGTCGCGAGTACGCCCTGCGTGAGCCCCATGTGCAAGCCCCACAGCGCCACGCCGGCGAAGAGCATCGGCAGCGACGTGGCGGTCGCTAGGGCAATATCGGCCGCGACCAGCGCGACGAGCCCCCAGAAGAGCAACGCACGGCGGTGGCCGCCGTCGAACGCGATGCCGGCCGGGTAGGACACGCCGGCGTAGACAACGTTCATCACCACCATCACCGCGGGCACCCAAGCGATCGCGACCCCGAGGTCGGACGCGCGCAGAATGAGAAACGCCTCGCTGAAGCGCGCGAGCGTCAGCACTGCGCCGAGCGCGACCACGAGCCAGTACCGTCCCGCGAGGCGGCGCGCGTCGATGAGACGGATCGGCGCACGCGCCGGTGCGTGTGCGGCGCGCTCCGGCTCGCGCACCGCGACGACGAGTACGAGCACCGCCAGCGCCGCCGGAATCACCGCGACCCACAGCGCGGTACGGATATCGACGAGCAGCCACGCGAGCAGTGCGATCGCGAGCAGCGGGCCGAGCACCGCGCCGATCGAATCGAGCGACTGGCGCAGCCCGTACGCCGCGCCGCGCAGCCGTTCCGGCACCAGGTCCGCGACCAGCGCGTCGCGCGGCGCGCCGCGGATGCCTTTGCCGATGCGATCCACGAAGCGCGCGGCGAACACCCAGGCGACCGATGGCGCGAGCGGGAAGAGGGGCTTGGTGATCGCGGCGAGGCCGTAGCCGAGGATGAGCAGGAACTTCCGTTTGCCGAGCCAGTCGCTGAGCGCGCCCGAGAACACCTTGAGGATCGCGGCGGTGGCCTCGGCGATGCCTTCGACCAGTCCGACCGTCACCATGCTCGCGCCCAGCACGATGGTCATGAAGATCGGCAGCAGCGCGTGGATCAGCTCCGACGAGGCGTCCATGAGCAGCGACACGACGCCGAGCGCCCAGACCGAGCCGGGCAGCGCGGCGAAGCGCGCGGCGGCGGGAGGCGGGTCTCCGCTCACCGCCGCGGACGGCCTAGGGCGCCAGCCGCTCGATCACCCAGCCCGCGCCGTCCTTGCGGTAGCCGATGCGGTCGTGCAGGCGCGAAGGGCGGCCCTGCCAGAACTCGAATGCGTCGGGCACGAGACGGTACCCGCCCCAGTGCGGCGGGCGCGAGGGGCTGATGCCGTGGCGCAGGGCCATCTCGGCGACGCGTGCCATCAGCGCGCCCTTGCCGAGCGGCGCGCTCTGCGGCGAGGCCCATGCGCCGATGCGCGCGCCGAGGGGGCGCGTCGCGTAGTACTCGTCCGACTCGGCCGCGGGGGCCTTCCCGATCACGCCGTCGATGCGGACCTGGCGCTCGAGCTCGGCCCAGAAGAAGAGCAGCGACGCGTGCGGGTTGGCGGCGAGCTCGCGGCCCTTGCGGCTCGCGTAGTTGGTGAAGAACACGAAGCCGCGCGCATCGCAGCCCTTCAGCAGCACCATGCGCGACGAGGGCCGCCCGTCGGCGCCCACGGTCGCGAGCGCCATCGCGGTCGGCTCGCGCAGCTCGCTCTTCAGCGCCTCGTCGAACCACTTGCCGAACTGGGCGATCGGGTCGCGGTCGACGTCGGTCTCGTCGAGGCTCTCGCGGCTGTACTCGCGGCGCAGGCTGGCGATGTCCATGATCGGGACGATTCTACCGTGCGGGGCGCTAGAATCCGCCGCACCATGAGCACGGTGATCGACTACGGGCAGGGCATCAGCGCGATCGACGGTGCCTACCTGCGGCCGCTGCTGATGGCGGTGCATGCACTCGTGGAGGGCGACCGGGCGGTGCTCATCGACCCGGGCACCAATGCGTCGGTGCCGCTGATCCTGAATGCACTCGCCGCGAAAGGCATCCGTCGGGAGCAGGTGGACTACGTGATCCTCACGCACATCCACCTCGATCACGCGGGCGGGTCGGGCCTGCTCATGCAGAGTCTGCCGAATGCGACGCTCACCGTGCATCCGCGCGGGGCGCGTCACATGGCCGACCCGGCGCGGCTCGTCGCGGGCACGATCGGTGTTTACGGCGAAGCCCAGACGCGGCGCATGTACGGCGACATCCTGCCCGTCCCCGCGGCGCGCATTCTCGAGACGCCCGACGGCGCATCGATCCGCCTCAACGGCCGCGAGCTCGCGTTCCACGAGACCTTCGGGCACGCGCGGCACCACGTTGCGATCCACGACGCGCGGTCGGGGCACGTGTTCGCCGGCGACACGTTCGGGCTGTCGTATCCCGAGCTCGACTGGCAGGGCCGGCGGTTCGCGTTCGCCACCTCGAGCCCGACCCAGTTCGACCCGGCACCCTATCACCGCTCGCTCGACCTCATTGCCGGCCTCGCGCGTGGGGCGGTGTACGTGACGCACTACGGGCAGGTCGGCGACCTGGAAGCGCGCCTCGCGACGCTCCACCGTCAAGTGGACGCGCTCGCCGAGCTGGGCTTGCGCGAGAAGGATGCGGGTCCCGGGCGTCGCGAACGGCTATGGTCCGGCGTGAAAGCGATGTTGCTCGACGAAGTGCGCCGCTACGGCGCGCCGTTCACCGCGGCGCAGGTGATGGCCACGTACGGGCAGGACGTGGATCTGAACGCGGACGGGCTCGTTGCCTGGCTCGACTCGGCGGCGAGCGCGCCGCCTCAGAGGTCGTAGCGGAAGTTCAGCAGGAACTCGTTCGCGCGCAGCTTGCCGGTCATCGACGTGGTGTAGTTGTTGGCGTTGAACGCGGAGCCGGAGGTGCTCGGTCCCGCCTCCTTGACGATCTTACCAAGATCCACGTAGCGATAACCGACCTCGACCACCCAGTTGCCGGTGACGTTCACGTCGGCGCCGATGGTGAGCTGCCATGCCGTGCCGGACCACGTTCCGCCCGGGAGCCCGCCGGAGGAAGCGGGTGGGGCCGGATCGTTCCACTGCAGGTTGTTCATCTTGTTCTTCACCCAGCCGATCCCGCCGCCCACGAACGGCTTCACCCGGCCGGCGATCGTGTACGGAATGTCGTAGTAGCCGTTGAAGAGCACGGCGTTTGAGTTCACCTTCGGGTCGAAATCGGTCCCGGCCGCATCCGAGCCTTTGAGGTTGTAGCCGCTGCGGTTGTTGTAGGTGAGGTCGACGCGGAAGCCCATCGGGAGCTTGTAGCCGACGCCCGCGCCAATGATGAACGACGAACCGAGCGTGTTCAGCGTGCCGTTGCAGACCGTTCCCGTTGCGGGTTGGAGCACGCAGTTCGGGCTCGACGACTGATCGTCGGTCATGCCGGCGTCGTTGGCCCACGACCAGCCGGTGTCGAGCTTCACGTAGGCGCCCTTGAGAGCAGACTGGGCGTGGACCGGTTCGGCGAACAGCGTAGTAGCGGCAGCGATGACGACAGCGATGACTGCGAGTCGCATCTTCCCCTCCCTTCATGACCCCGGTGTGCTGGCGGTGCGCCGATCGTAGCGGCGCGCTCTTCTCGATCTCGGGTGTTGGCGAGCCGGACGTGCGGAGGTGTCCAGGGCTGCGTCGGGTTTCCGACGCAAGCGCGGCGCCTACGAACGCAAGCTCCAGTTCGCGGTTTAGTCCTCGCGACCGACGCTGTCAAGGCGCGCGCGCGGCCTGGAGCGGAACTGCTGCGCGCTGCCGAGAATCAGCCCGGTCCCGACCAGGACGAGCGCGCCGCCGGCGAGCATCGTCGCGGTGATCGCCTCGCCGAGGAACAGCGCGGCCCAGAGCATCCCGAAGACCGGGATCAGAAAGGTGACCGTGAGCGCGCGCGCCGGCCCGACGTCGGCGATGAGCCGGAAGTAGAGGAGGTATGCGACCCCGGTGCAGACTACGCCGAGCACCACCGCTGCCCAGGCCGCGTCCGCGGTCGGCAGTCCCGCCGGCGGCGCGGCCAACACGAACGGGAGTAGCACTGCCGCGGCCGCGACGTTGCTGCCCCCCGCGAGCGCCGTCGAGTCGACCGTGTACGACCGCCGCTTCACGTAGCCGCTCGCAAGCGCGTAGGACAGCGCCGCGGTGAGGCCGGCCAGCGCGGCAGCGACGGTGGTCGGCGTCGCGGCGACCGGACCGAGCCCGACCAGCGTCGCGACGCCCGTGAGGCCCGCGGCGAGGCCGAGCGCCTTGCGGGCGGTGATCCGCTCGCCGAACCCGACCGCGGCGACGATCGACCCGAACAGCGGGGCGGTCGCGTTTATCACGACCAGATAGGACGCGGGTAGGTGCTGTGCACTCCAGGCGAAGAGGACGAACGGCGCGGCGGAGTTGAGGATGCCGACGATCGAATAGTGGCGCCAGTGCCACACGAGGTCGAGGCGCTTGCCGGTGAGCGCGAGGACGAGCGCGATCGTCGCGCCGGCGAGCACGAGGCGGCTCTCGGCGGTGCCGACCGCCCCGAGCGGGCCCACCGCAACACGCATGAACAGGAAGGAAGCGCCCCATATCGCGGCGAGCGCGACGAGGCGCGCGAGATCGGTCGAGCGCAAGGCGCGGCTCTACTTCGCAGCCCGCTCGCGGGCGAGGAGCTTCCGCTTGCGCTCGATGCCCCACCGATAGCCGCTGATCCCGCCGTCGCCCGCGACGACGCGGTGACAGGGAATCGCGAGGGCCAGCGGGTTCGTCGCCACCGCGCGCGCTACGGCGCGCGCGCCGCGCGGCACCCCGACGCGTCGCGCGAGCTCGCCGTAGGAGAGCGTCGCGCCGGACGGAATCGCCTGTAGCGCGCGCCAGACGCGCTGCTGGAACGCGGTGCCGCGGACGTCCAGCGGCAGGTCGAGACGCCCCGCCGGGACCGCGACGAACGCGGCGACCGCGGCGAGCCACGCGTCGAGCTCCGGGTCGGCGCCGACGAGCGTCGCGCGGCCGAAGCGCCGGCCGATGCGCTCGGCGAGCGCCGCGCGGGTCGCACCGAGCTCGATCGCGCAAATGCCGCGCGCGGTCGCGGCGACGGCGAGCCAGCCGAGCGCGGTACGCGCAAAGCCGCAACGGATCACCGCGCCCGGCGCGCCATTGCGGTAGGCGCCCGGCGACATCCCGAGCAGGCGGCCGGTGCGCTCGTAGACGCGGCTCGGGCTGCCATAGCCGGCCTCGTAGAGCGCGGCGTCGACCGCGGCCCCGCTGCCGAGCGCGTGCTGCAGGCGCTCGCGCCGCTGCGCCGCGTGGTACTCGCGCGGTGTCACGCCGACGACATGCTTGAACAAACGCTGGAAGTGGAAGCGGCTCAGTCCCGCATCGAGCGCGAGTGCCGCGAGCGTGGGCGCCGACTCGGCACGCTCGATCGTCCGGCAGGCGGCGAGCACGCGGTCGCGCCTGTCGTCGGCCGGCGACAGGCTGCGCTCCGGATGACAACGCCGGCAGGGCCGGAATCCGGCGCGCTCGGCCGCGTCGACGGTGTCGAAGCAGCGCACGTGCTCCGGGCGGGGGCGTCGCGACGGGCAGGTCGGGCGGCAGTACACGCCGGTGGTGGTGACGGCGTACAAGAAGGCACCGTCGGCGGCGGCATCGCGGGCGCTGATCGCGCGCCAGCGCGCCGCATCGAGGACGGAGAGGGGGTGGTGCGGCTCGCTAGCGGTGGTGTTCATGGCGTGCAGTCTAGGGTGGCGTGGGACGCCCCGCCATCCGGAGGTTGCGGTCGAACTCGCTCAGTCGCGCGCTCAGTCGCCCGCTTTGCCCCAGAGCTGCTTCAGGCGCTCGTCGCGTCCGCAGCCGGTCCGGTAATACTTGTAGCGCACCGGATTCTTCTTGTAGTAGTCCTGGTGATAGTCCTCTGCCGGCCAGAACTCGCCCGCCGCCTGCACCGGCGTCACGATCGGTGCCTTGAAGGGCTTCGACTTCTCGAGCGCCGCCTTCGAGGCCTCGGCGCGGCGCTTCTGCTCTTCGTCGTGATGGAAGACCGCCGTCCGGTACTGCGATCCCACGTCGCAGAACTGCTGATCCCGGACCGTCGGGTCGATGTTCCGCCAGAACACCTCGAGCAGTTTCTCGTAGCTCACCTGCGCCGGGTCGTAGACGACCTGGACCACCTCGGTGTGACCGGTGGTGCCGGTGGAAACCTCCTCGTAGGTCGGGGAGCGCTTCTTTCCGCCCATGTAGCCCGAAGTGGTGGAGAGCACGCCCGGCAGCTTGTCGTAGGGGGGCTCCATGCACCAGAAGCAGCCGCCGGCGAACGTCGCCTTCGCGGTGCCCTGCGCCGCCGCGCCGCCCGCCAGGAGCGCACCGGCCACGACGAGAACGCGCGCCGCAGCGTGCGCGAAACCTCTGATTCCGCCGATACTTTTCTTCATTTCCGGTCCTCTCTTGCGCGCCCCGCTCGGGCGCATCCGGACGGCGCGCACGCGGTGAGCGCGAGCTTACACGCGGGGCGCGCCGGGCGCGCAGGACGACGGCATAGCGTCCGAGCGGTGCGCGCACGCGCGGCGCCGGGGCGCGTTACAGAGGGGAAGCGCGGGTTTCAGAGCGAAAAAACGCTTGCGCTCCCGCGCTCACTTCGGCATCCTCTCGTCGCCGAGTCGCTCTCCATAGAGCGGCAAGCATAAGGTGCAGGACCACAACACACGCTTAGTGGAGGTGTCAACGATGGCGACGAAGAAGAAGGCTGCGAAGAAGACTGCGAAGAAATCCGGCAGGAAAATGGCGACGCGCCGCCCGGCGAAGAAGAAATCCGGAGCGAAGCGCAAGCCGAACGCCGCGTTCATGAAGCCGATGACCCCGAGCGCCGCGCTGGCGGCAGTCGTGGGGTCGATGGCGGTGGCGCGCACCGAGATCACCAAGAGGATCTGGGCCTACATTAAGAAGAACAAGCTGCAGGACGCGATCAACAGGCGGATGATCAACGCGGACGAAAAGCTCCGCGAGGTCTTCGGCGGCAAGAAGCAGGTGTCGATGTTCGAGATGACCAAGCTGGTCAGCAAGCACCTGAAGTAACCGTCCCTTTCCCGCGCGGCCGGCCCCGCTAGCGCGGCGCCGGCCGTGTGCTTTCCGGGGCCTCCGGACGTCCCTCCCCCCGATGACCGATCACCCGCCCACTGCCTTCCCGGATCCCCCGCGCTTGGCGTTCGTGGGCGCAGGCCGCGTCGCGGGTGCGCTCGCCCGTGGCTTTTCGCGCGCCGGCATTCCGGTCGTCGCGATCGCCAGCCGCAGCGCGGTGTCCGCCGGCGCCCTCGCCGCGGCGGTGCCCGGCTGCCGCGCGGTGCGCGAGCCGCAAGAGGCGGTGGACGGTGCGGAGCTCGTGTTCCTGACCGTGCCCGATGATGCGATCGCGCAGGTCGTGACCGCGGCCACGTGGCGAGCGGGCGTCGGTGTCGTGCACGCGAGCGGCGCGGCGGAGGTCGATGTGCTCACGCCCGCGGCTCGGCACGGCGCCCTGATCGGCGGCTTCCATCCGCTCCAGAACTTCGCCGATCCGGACGTCGCGTTGGCCGGACTCCCCGGCTGCGTTGTCGCGATCGAAGCGGAGGCACCGCTGGCGGCGCGCCTGGATGCGCTCGCTCGAGCGCTCGGGATGCGGTCCATCCGACTCCCCGCAGGCGCCCGCGCGCTCTACCACGGTGCGGGGAGCTTTGCCGCGCCGTTCATTACCACGCTGCTGCACGAGGCGGTGCGCATCTGGAAGGGCTTCGGGATGAGCGAGGCGGATGCGCTCGCCGCGCTGGTGCCGCTCGCCCGCGGCACGCTCGACTCGGTCGCGCGCGACGGCACGGTGCGGGGCCTGGCCGGGCCGATCGCGCGCGGCGACGCCGGCACCGTCGAGCGCCACGTCGCCGCGTTCGGTGCGCTCGACGAGCGCACCCTCGCGTTCTATCGCGAGATGGCGGTGCGGGTGATCCCGATCGCGCTGGAGAAGGGCGGCCTCACGCCCGAGCGGGCGGAGGAGATCGGGGTGCTTCTCAGGTCTTCCCGAGCTCTTCCAGGAACCTGACGCGCTCGGACTCGGTCGGGAGGCTCTCGGCGATCAGCGTGTAGAACTGCTGCGCGGTCGTCGCCTGCAGCGCCGCCTTCTTCACCACCACCTTGGCGATCGGTCCGAGGCGGGCGGTCAGCCTGTTCGTTGCCGTGGCCACCATTTCCGGCGTGAGCTGCGCGCCGGCGAGTCGCGCGGCGAGCAGCGTGCTCGCCTCGACCGTTCCGGTCCGCGCACCCGGCTGTGCTTTCGGCGCCGGCGCGCGGCTCACCTGTGCGCGCGTGGCGAGGAACTGCTTGCGTTCCCCGTCGGTCGCGAGGTTCTCCGCGAGGATGCCGTACAGCGCGTCGAGCTCGGTGGTCTGCATGCCGGCACGCTTGATCATCACTTTCGCCACCGGGCCGACGAAGCGCGCGAGGTGACCCTCGACGGCCTTGAGGACACCTGAGTCCCATCCCGGCGGCGGTTGCGTCGTGCGTGCGGGGGACGGTGACGAGTCGCTGCCTAGCGACTTCGAGGGCCTGGAGTGTCCCGAGGGGCTCGTGGGCTCGATCCTGATAGTCGTCGGAATGATCTCGGTGATGACGGTTTCCTCGGACACCGTCGGGCTCACCGGGGCGGCGTACGCGGTCAGGAGAGCGGTGCGGAACGCCTGCGCGGTCGCGAATCGCGCCTCGGGTTTCTTCGCGATCGCGCGCATCACCACCGCGTCGTACTTCGCCTGGATCCGCTCCGGGTCGACCTCGGAGGGTGTCGGGGGCGTCTCGTAGCAGACCTTGTACGCGATCGACTCCGCGCTGCCCGCGAACGGCTTTACGCCCGTGAGCAGCTGGTAGAAAACCACTCCGGCGGAGAACACGTCGGCGCGCCAGTCCACGTCCGCGCCCGCGTACTGCTCCGGCGCCATGTAGCCCGGCGTGCCCATGATCGCGCCGATCTGAGTCAGGTTCGAGGAGTCGATGCGCGCGATGCCGAAGTCGGCTACTTTGAGCCGGCCGTTGGTCATCACGATGAGGTTCGCCGGCTTGACGTCGCGGTGATAGACGCCCTGCTCGTGCGCGTAGGCGAGCGCGTCGAGGAGCTGCGCCATGATGCTGATCGCGTCGCGGTCCTCGAACCGCGTGCCGCGGTTGAAGTACTCGCGCAGCGGGTTGCCCTGCACGTACTCCATCGCGATGTAGGCGAGATCCCCGTCCTCGCCGTATTCGTAGACCGACACGATGCCCGGATGCGAGAGGCGGCCTGCGGCTTGCGCCTCGTTCTTGAAGCGCGCCAGCATCGACGCGGCGCGGTCGTCGTCGTCGATCAGCTCCTTGCGGATCGTCTTGAGCGCGACCGTGCGGCGGATGTTCGGGTCGAACGCCCTGTAGACGACCCCCATGGCGCCCTTCCCGAGCACCTCGCTGACGTCGTACTTGCCGAGCTTGTCGAGCGTTGCCATCGATCAGGGCACTCCGGGCGCGGAGTGCCCTACTCCTCGAGCATCTTCATCGCCTGGACGAGGCTCTTCTTCATGCGGTTGAAGGAATCGGCGAGCGTGCCGATCTCGTCTTTCGCGCGCACGTGGAAGTCGGGCACGTCCATGTTGCCCAGGCTCACCTCGTCGGCGAGCTTCGAGAGCCGGGTCACCGGCCGGATCACCATCGCGAGCAGCATGAGGTTGAGGGCGACGCCGATCACCACGAACACCGCCGTCAGCGAAGTCATGAAGGTCTTGAAGGCGGCGTTGGCGCGCTCGACCGGCACCGCGGTCGGCACGACCACCACCTGCGCGCCGATGACCTCGTTCAGCTGCCAGCCGAAGCCGTTCGCCGGCCCGTAGCGGTCGACCATCGTCTTCGGCGCCGCCTCCACCGTGCTGTGGCACACCAGGCACGATGGGTCCTTGATCTGGAACGGCCGCGCGATGTATAGCGAGCGCCCGGTCGGCGTGTCGCGCTCCCCGACGATCTCGCCCCGGTCGGGGTTGCCGCGGAACTGGTTGATGATGTCGCTCTCCCATTCGACCGCGCGGTCGCGCGGGTTGGTCGGGTTGAGCGCCGCCTCCTTGTAGCTGTACTCGGGGAATTTCTTGCGCAACCCGCCCAGCACCTCGGTGGCCGAGTACGACGGTATCGACTGCGGCAGGAACGTGTACTTCATCTGGGTGTCGAGCAGGGGACGCACCTGGCTTGTCGTGTAGGCGCGCGTCGAAAGCGAAGCCTCCATCAGCAGGCGCCCGTTCTGCAGGATCTCCTCGCGCGCGTTCTTCTGCAGCAGATCGTGCGAGACGTAGCCGGCCGCGCCGAGCCCGAGCAGGAACACGATGAGGAAAACGAAGTTGAACTTTAGGATCAGTCTCATTGCTGTCTCCTGGGCGGTCGTGACGATACGGGGGGGCAACGCCGCCGGCGCCCCCTCGTGCTCCCCGACTTCGGGAGAAGCGCTGCCTGCGGCATCGGTTTTCTCTCTAGCCTCATCTGCTCATTGCGACGGGCCGGCCTTGCCGGCCGGCTGCGCCTCGACCGCCGGCGGCTCGGGCGGCGGCTTCGGCTTGTACTTCTCGGGGAACAGTATAGGGTCCCACTCCGGGTGGGACTTGAGGTTCGCGATCAGCGCCGCGCGGAACGCGACGTCCTGGTTGGCCTTGGGGATGAACGGACGCATGACCGCCTTGCGAATTTCGGGCGGCGCCTTCAGCCACATCTCGACGTCGCCGTAAGCGAGCTCGCCGAGCTGCCGCGGCTGGATCTCCCGGTCTTTCCACTTGGCGGCGCGCGCGGGCAGGTTGTCCATGTAGGGCCGCGGCATCGCGCTCACGAAAGCGCTCGACGGCCGGGGCTGGATCGAACCCCGCTGCTCGGCCTTGCGCGTGTAGAACTCGCCACCCCGCAGGCGGATCGGGCTGCTCGGCACCGCCTTGACGAACCCCTCGGCGATGCGCGCCTCGCCAGTCTCGACAAACATCGCACCCTCCGCATCGCCGACCTGCGCGACGCCGATCACCTCTGCGGTCGCGATGCCGAAGACGGGGGTGGACAGCCGGAACGGCGCCGCGGCCTTGCCGTTCACGAACTTGACCCAGCCGCGCATCAGGTAGAGCTCGGAAATCCCGCCGGTCTTGGCGGCGCGCACCACGAGTGCGGCGGCGTAGAGCCGCGCACCGGGGCCCAGGCTGAGGATCAAACCGTCGACGAACTCGACCTGCGCGACGCCCTTGTCGCCCATCTCGACGATGTCTCCCGACTGCAGGCGCACGCCCTCGGCAAGCGCGTAGCGTGCCGTACCGCGCAGCACCACCGCCGGGCCTTCGAGCAGCGTGACGGCCGCCGGCAGTTCCGCTGCGGCGACGCCGAGCGACGCCGCGAGGCACGTGGCGGCGAGCCATAACGTCGAGGCGCCTAAAGCGCGCACGCGCTCCCCTCTCCAAAATGTGCAGCGTATCTGGCTGCTTGCAGCTACCCGCGCCCGAGCCACGGATAGCCTGCCGATACTAGGCGGGGCCCGGGGACCCGTCAATCGGCCCGGCGACTAGGCCGAACGGCGGGTTTCTGACAACGAGTGCCCGCGCGAGCTCGCATATACTGGCACGCGCGCCCGGCTGGGCGTCCGTACAGGTCCCTGTCATGACCTCCGAACCGAAGCATCGCGCGATTCTCTTCGTGGATATCAGCGGCAGCACGCAGCTGTACGAGCAGCTCGGGGACGTGCAGGCGCTTGCTCGGGTCGAGACCTGTCTGCGGCTCCTGCAGCGCGTCACCGAGGAGCTCGGCGGGCAGGTGGTCAAGTCCACTGGCGACGGCTTGATGTGCGCGTTCGACGACGCCACGCCGGCCCTGCAGGCGGCCCGCGCGATGCACGTGCGGGTGTTCGAGCAGCACGCGCTGGGCGGCCCGACGCTCGCGATCCACGTGGGCTGCCACTACGGGTCGACGATCGAGAGCGGCGGCGACTTCTACGGCGACGCGGTGAACGTCGCGGCGCGCGTCGCCGGCGTCGCGAAAGTCGGGCAGATCATCGCCACGCAGGACGTGATCGTGCGCCTCGACGCGCCGCTGCAAGAGAAAACGCGGATGCTCGATCGCGTCGTGGTGAAAGGCAAGCGCGAGCCGGTCGAGATCCACGAGCTCATCTGGCAGGATTCGGAGGAGCTGACCATGCTCGGCACCCGCCTCACCGAGGAGCGGGTGCCGCGCCTGCGGCTCGCCTTTGGCGGGCGCGAGCTGTGGTTCGACGGCAGCGGCGCGGGCGCGGTGACGCTTGGCCGCGACGCAGCCTGCGACATCGTGCTCGACGATCGCAAGGCATCCCGGCAGCACGCGAAGATCGAGCGCCGGCGCGACAAGTTCGCCCTGGTCGATCACAGCTCGAACGGTACGTTCGTCGCGATCGTCGGCGAGAGCGAGATGGGCCTGCGCCGCGAAGAGCTGATCCTGCGCCTGCGCGGTCGCATCGCGCTCGGGCATAAGACGAGCGATCCCGAAGCGACCGTGGTCGAGTTCACGTGCGAATGAGCGCACGCCGCCCGAGCCGACGAGCCCGCTAGGGAATGTCTGAACAAGTTCGGGGATACCTCCCCCCACCCCTATGAATGAAGCGCTGAACAATGGCTTGTTCAGCGCTTCCCTAACAGCTTGATGCAGAACACCGCGTCGAGGTGTTCTGCATTCGACTTGCGCGCGCACGAATCGCATCGTGCCACGCACAATCAACGAGTTGCCCCGCCGCGCTGATCACGAAGCGGTCACTCCCGTGGTCGCGCGCCCGTCTTGCATCGTCCTGCTAGTCCGCCTCGACGCGGTTGCGGCCCATCCGCTTGGCCTCGTATAGCGCTTTATCGGCGGCCGCGAGCACGGCGTCGGGCGTGTCGTGCTTGCCGCTGCGCTCAGCGACGCCGATGCTGACCGTGACGGTGACTGTTTTCGTTCCCTCGTCGCTCGACCTCTTCCGCTTGCCTGGGCCCCGCCGCTTCGGGCGGTCGGTCCTGCGGATCGCCATCCGGTAGCCGGCGACCCGCGCCCGGGTGGTGTCGAGGTGCGGCAGTGCCTGGTCCGCGCTCTTGCCCGGAAAGAGGATCGTGAACTCCTCGCCTCCATACCGGAACGCGGTACCGCCGCCGCTGACCTCCCCGAGCCGGGACGCAACCATCCGCAGCACCTGGTCACCGGCATCGTGTCCGTAGGCGTCGTTGAAGTTCTTGAAGTGGTCCACGTCGACCATCGCTATGGCATAGCGGCGGCCGAGGGTCGGCAGCCGCTCGTTCAGCGCGCGGCGGCTGGGAAGCCCGGTGAGTTCGTCTCGGAACGCGAGGCGATAGGTTTCCTGGAGTACCGAGACCACGAGCGACAGCCCGGCTGCCGCGGTAAAGGCATGCAGCCCGAACTTCGACGTCGAAAAGTGCAGCCCCAGCGCGAACGCCGCAAGGGCCCATCCGAGGCCACGGATCACGGGCGAGCCGCGGCCGGTGGCTGCGAGACCGATCGCGAGCAGACCCGCTCCGATCGCGACCAGCCCCAGGTGCGGGATCGGCGTGGGCAGCGAGACGGGCAGGTCGGCGAACGGTGCATAGACCCAGGCGAGCGTCTCCTTCCGCCCCGTTGCCATGACCCACCACACGAGCCCCGCCGCGCCCGCGATCACGCCCAGTCGCGGCACCGCGTGGATGCTCAAAGTGCCGCGCTCGTGCAGCCAGGAGATCGCGGCGAGGACTGCTGGCAGGAGGATGCAGGCGCCGGCGAACACGGCGCGCGCCGCGATCCCGGTTGTCGGCGCCGTCGCCACCTGTCCGAGCGCAATATAGGCGAGCCCGATCGTCAAAGCTGCAAACACGACGCGGCCGCGGTGGAAAACCACGCCCATGAGGGCGGCGGTGCCGAGCGCAATGTAGGCCGCCTGCTGCGAGAAACCGGCGACCGCCGCGGGCGCCGTGCCGGGACGCAGGGTAAGCCATCCGGCGACCGCCAGCAGCGCGATCTTGGCCGCGGTTCCGAGCAGCGACACGGGGGCGTGCGCGGTCATGCACGCCGCTTCGAGGCCAGCGCGCCGCCGGCCAGCAGGAGCGCCATCGCCCAGAAGATCGGCGTCACGCCGAGCGCGGTGCCGAGCGCCCCGAACGCGAGCGGGATGGTCGTCTGAACGAGGTTCAGGACCGTGGTCCGCAGCCCGACCGCCTCGCCGGCGCGGTTCGGCGGCGCGGCCGAGAAGAGCAGCGACATCACGATGGGCTGCGACATGCCGAGACCGAGGCCGAGGACGAACGCGAGCGCCATCAGCACCCCGACATCGCGGAAGAGCGGGTACACCGCGTACACGATGCACGCCACCCCGAGTGCCACGGCCACCAGCGTCCATTCGCGCGTGCGGCGCACCAGCGCCGGCAGGGCGAGCCGCACGACGAAAGTCGCGGCGGCGAACGTCCCGAGCAGCACGCCGATCGCGCTCGCCGACAGGCCGAGCGCCGTGCCGTAGATCGGCGCGACGAAGACGAACACGTCCCAGGCCACGTTGAACAGGGCGCTCACCATGAGGATGTGCCGCAGCTTGCGGTCGGCGAGCAGGTCGCGGACCCTGCGCTCGACGCGCTGCTGCGGCGGCGCGGCCGGGCGCGGCAGGCGCAGCCGGCCGAAGAGGAGCGCGAGGAACGCGACCAGCGGGAACACCGCCAGCACCAGGAAGGCGCGCGCGTGCCCGAGCCCGTCGATCATGAACCCGGCGGCGAGCGGGCCGAGGAAACCCGAACCCGAAAATCCGAGCGCGAGCAGGCTGAAATTGCGCGGGCGATCCGCAGGCGCGCCGATCGCGCCCACTGCGTTGCTCGCCGCGATGTGGACGATCACGAGCCCCGAACCCACCAGGGTGCCGACGAGATACAGGGACGTCAGCGTGGGCCACGCGTACGCGAGCACGGTGCCCACGGCGGTCAGCGCCGTCCCGAGCAGGAACGGTGGGCGCACGCCGACGCGGTCGATCGCGCGGCCCGCGTTCACCGAGAAGAACATCGGCAGCGCCGCGAACAGCGCGCCGATAACGCCCACCTCGAACGTGCTGGCACCGAGGGATAGCGCGAACAGCGACGTGCCGACGCGCGCACCAGCGAATGCGGTGTGCGTCAGTACGGTTAGGAGAATGATCGCGGCGAGCGTCAATACGGGCTCCGGCAGGCCCGCATTCTACGGGCGCGCGACCCGGTCAATCGCCCTCGAACTCGACCAGCGCGAAAACCGGGTGCCCGAGCCCCTCCAGGAGCTTGCGGCCACCGAGGTCAGGGAGCTCGATCACGAAGCAGCACTCGACGACGCGGGCCCCCGCGCCCTCGATCAGCCGGACCGCGGCCTCCGCCGTGCCGCCAGTGGCGATCAGGTCGTCGGCGATCAGGACCTGCTCCCCCGCGGAGATCGCGTCCACATGCATCTCGATGCGATCAACCCCGTACTCGAGCGCGTAGTCGTGGCCGACGGTCTCGGCCGGCAGTTTCCCGCGCTTGCGCAGCGGGACGAACCCCGCGCCAAGTTGGTGCGCCAGCGGCGCGCCGACGATGAACCCGCGCGACTCGATGCCTGCCACCTTGTCGACGCGACGGCCGCGGTACCGGCTCGCCAGCGCGCCGATCGTGAGCCGGAAGCCGGCCGGGTCCTTCAGCAGCGTGGTGATGTCGCGAAACATCACCCCCGGTTTCGGGTAGTCGGGGATGGTGCGGATGAGCGGCTTGATGCCCACCCCGCGATGCTAGACGACCGCGGTCCGCCCGGCTATCGCATCCTGGCCTGCCACGAGCCGGTCCAGACGAGGTCGCGCCGGCGCACTCCGGCGTGGTTCCAGGCGGCGGTCGCCCCCGCCGCGCGCGGCCGGCCGGGGGCATTGTGCCGCCGCGTGCCGCCGAAGATCCAGCGCAGCATCACGAGCAGCGCGATCAGGAATGCCAGCGCCGTCATCAGTCCGTGAGCATTCTCCATGACACCCTCCGCATGCACGTTACGTTGGTGCGGAGATTAACGGCGGCGCCGGGGGCTTGTGAACAGCTCGCAACAGACCTTTACATCTGTTGCACCTTGAGAGCGGTGGGCCGGAGCGAGCGGTCGATCGCGGACGACGAGCGGCAGGATGGCGCGCGCGCGCGGCTTTCGTCACAATACGCGCCGCTACTTAACAGGGAGAGCGACCGCTATGTCCGGCGCAGGCCACATCGACCCGTCCAACAAGAAGATCGCGCTGCTGATCGCGGTGCTCGCGCTCGTGCTGGCGTTCTCCGAGACCCTCGGCAAGGGCGCGCAGACCGCCGCGCTCAGCCTGAACATCGAGGCTTCTAATCTATGGGCGTTCTTCCAGGCGAAGACGATCCGCCTGACGACCGTGCGCACTGCGGCCGAGATCTTCGAGGTCGAGGCGCCGGGACAGTCCAACCCGCAGGTGCGCGAGGCGATGGAGAAGAAGGCCGCGGACTGGAAGAAGGTCGCCGCGCGCTACGACTCCGAGCCGGAGACGCAGGAGGGCCGCAAGGAGCTCGCTGCGCGCGCCAAAGCAGCGGAGGAGAAGCGCGACCGCTCGCTGGCGGCCTACCATCACTACGAGGTCGCGTCGGCGGCGGTGCAGATCGCGATCGTGCTCGCCTCAGCGGCGATCATCACCAACTTCATGCTGCTCGCGTGGATCGCCGGCGGGCTCGGCGTGGTCGGACTGATCTTCGTCGGCATCGGTTTCCTCGCGCCGACGAGCGTGCATCTGTTCTAGCCTCGCGCGCGTCAGCGCGCCAGGCTCGATGTTCCCCTCGCCCGCGGCGATAGCCGGGGGAGAGGGGCTAGGGGAGAGGGCCGGCGCGCGATCGCGCGCCGGCTCGGACATTCGTTTCGGAAAGAAACAGCGCGTGAGCGCGGCGGGTCAGCTCCCCGCCGCCGTCGACCAGCCCACGAGCAAGCGCTCGAACTCCTCCGGCGGTACGGGCTTGGAGAAGAAGTAGCCCTGCACCTCGTCGCAGCCGTGGTCGCGCAGGAAGTCGAGCTGCGCGGCGGTCTCGACGCCCTCGGCCACGACCTTCAGCCGCAGGCTGTGGCCGAGCGAGATCACCGCTTTCGCTAGTAGTGCGTGCTGCGGGTCGGTGGCGACCTCTCTCACGAAAGAGCGGTCGATCTTTAGCGAGTCGATCGGGAAGCGCGACAGGTACGAGAGGTTCGAGTAGCCGGTGCCGAAATCGTCGATCGCGACGCGCACGCCGAGCTTCTTCAGGTCGCCGAGCATTCCGACGAACTCCTGCCCGTGGCCCATGATCGTGCTCTCGGTCAGCTCGAGCTCCAGGCGCTCGGCCTCGAGCCCGCTCTCGGCGAGTGCCGACTGAATGGTCGAGACTAGGTCGCCCTGCCGGAACTGGCGCGCCGAGAGATTCACCGAGACGCTCAGCCCGTCGAAACCGAGGTTGACCCAGTGGCGCGCCTGCTGGCACGCGGCGCGCAGCACCTGCTCGCCGATCTGGTTGATCAGGTTCGCCTCCTCGGCGACCGGGATGAACTTCGCCGGCGGCACCAGGCCGAGCTCGGCGTCGCGCCAACGCACGAGCGCCTCCATGCCGACGATCTTTCTCGACCGGATGTCCACGCGCGGCTGGTAGTGGACCTCGAACGCCTCGCGCTCGGTCGCGCGACGAAGGGCGCCCTCCAGCGCGAGGCGCTCGAGCGCGAGCGCGTTCATGTTCGGGGCATAGAACTGGAAGCTGTTGCGGCCGCGCTCCTTGGCGCTGAACATTGCAGCGTCGGCGTTGCGCAGCAGGGTCGTGACGTCGCCGCCGTCGTTCGGGTACAGCGCGATGCCGATTGAGCAGGTGACGTACAGCTCGCGGCCGTCGATGGTGACCGGCTGCGCGACCTCCTCGATGATGCGCTCGACCACGCCCACCACCGACTCGACGGTCGGCTGCTCGGCGAGCACCACCACAAACTCGTCGCCACCCTGGCGCGCGACGGTGTCCATCTCGCGCAGCGCGCCGCGGATGCGGCGCGAGACGCGCATGAGCACCTCGTCCCCCGAGCCGTGCCCGAGACTGTCGTTGATGACCTTGAACCGGTCGAGGTCGATGAACGCAACCGCGACCAGCGATCCGTTGCGGTGCGCGTAGCCGATCGCCTGGCGCAGGCGGTCCTCGAGCAGGCCGCGGTTCGGCAGTCCGGTGAGCGCGTCGTGGGTCGCCTGGAACACGAGCTCCGCCTGATAGCGCTTGCGCTCGGTGATGTCCTCGACCGTTCCCTCGTAGTACGGCGCGCGGCCGTCGGTCGCGCGCACGACGCGCGCGTTCTCGGAGATCCAGATCACCGATCCGTCGCGCCGGTGGACCTGCGACTCGAATTGCGTCACCGAGCCGACCTCACGCATCAGCCGCTCGAAGTCCGCGCGTCGAGTCGCGTCGACGTAGAGGCTGCGGCCCGCCGCCGCGAGCGAGCTCATCAGCTCCTCGGGCGACTCGTAGCCGAAGATGCGCGTGAGCGCCGGGTTCGCGCTGATGTAGCGGCCCTCGACGCTGGTCTGGTAGATGCCCTCGACGGTGTTCTCGAAGATCGAGCGGAAGCGGCTTTCCGCGTTGGCGAGCGCTTCGACGGCGCGATGCCGGTCGGTGACGTCCTCGACGAAGCCTTCGAGCATCCGGCGGCCATGCCGGTCGCGGAACGCGACGCCGCGCTCGATCACCCATTTGGACGTCGCATCGGGCAGGGTGAGTCGGTACTCGACCGCGAACGGTCGCCCCGCGATCAGCACGCGGTAAAGCTCGGCGCGCACGCGCTGGCGGTCGTCGGGGTGAATCAGCCGGTCGTAGGCGATCCGCGCCTGTCCGGCGAGCCGGGTGGCCGGCAGGCCGAGCAGCGGGCGGCACCCGTCGCTCACGTACTCGATGGTCCAGTCGGGGTCGACGCGCAGCCGATAGACCATCCCGTCCAGGCTGTCGAGCAGGACGGTGAGGACGGGCTGCGACGTCGCAAGCGACGGCAGCGCATCGGCGGTCGAAGCGGCCTGCGGCTGACTCATGTGTTCTCGCGGAGCGGGGCGGATGAGAAAAAAGTCCGCACCCGGGCTGCCCGGAGGATAGGGAGCAAGACCGCTGCCAGCCGCCCGCCCGCGACCACGGGCCCAGGAAATTTTCCGCATCGCCGCGCCCGAAACATCCTGAAACAGATTCGGATCCGGCGAAAAGCGCCGGGCGGCGCGGGTTGTTCGGGGTCGGCCAGGCGGCCGTGCACGTGCGAAAAGCTGCGGGAAGTCGACAGCCTGTCGGGGCCGCGACAGGTCGGCCCGGGCTTCCTAGACTAGGAACTCGGCGAGGAACTGCACCAGCGTCTCCGGCTGTTCGAGCATCGGGCAGTGCCCGGATCCGGGGATCTCCCGATAGGTCGCGCCGGGTATCCGCTCAGCTAGAGCCCGCGCGAGCGCGGGCGGCGTGGTCTGATCGAGCGCGCCGCACAGCACGAGCGTGCGATTCCCGATGCCGCCGAGGCGCGGGGTCAGGTCGAGCGCGGCAAGCGCGAGGCAGGCGCGCGCGAAGCAGTCGGGCGCGACCGCCGCGAGGGCTTGCTTGCGCGCTCCGACCACGTCCGCGCGACGCGCCGCGAATTCCGGCGGGAACATGCGCCCGATCGCCGCGTCGAGCACCGCCGGCATGCCGCCCGCGCGCACCTTTTCGGCCATGAGCCGGAACGGCACGCGCGCCGCCTCCGGAAACGCGGCGACCGCGTC
>Ga0315278_10000846_pt1 | contig 26490 bp, 25 predicted proteins | sample YL17G06_0_MG_FD_203880 | JGI IMG/M metagenome (GOLD analysis project Ga0315278, IMG submission 203880) | Sediment microbial communities from Yellowstone Lake, YNP, Wyoming, USA - YL17G06_0 | ecosystem: Environmental > Aquatic > Freshwater > Lake > Sediment | place: USA: Wyoming | collected... | reverse complement strand
CGGCATCGGGCCGTTTGATGCGCTCTTTCACCAGGCCGATGATCACGTCATCGGGCACCAGCGCGCCCGCATCCATGAATTTCTTTGCCTCCAAGCCGAGTTTTGCTGCGGCCTTGATGGCGGCGCGCAGCATGTCGCCCGTGGAAATCTGGGGAATGCCGAATTTTTCGGTGACGAAGGCGGCCTGCGTGCCTTTGCCGGCGCCGGGCGCGCCGAGAAGGATGAGTCGCATTTCTTTCCTGTCCTCGTGGTTGACGTCCCGAACCGGTGGGACTGACGAGCCGTCGACCGACGGCCTGCTGCAGAGTCGCCTGCACGCGGATTATACGGGTGATCAGCTGCCCGCCAAGAAGGCCCGGCGCATTTTCTCCAGATCCTCGGGTGTGTCCACGCCCGCATCCGGCGCCTGGTCGGATACCGCCACGCTGATACGGTAACCATGCCAGAGCGCTCGCAACTGTTCCAGACATTCGAAGCGCTCAATGGCGCTCGGCGCCAGCGTCGAATAGATCTTCAGAAAACTGCAGCGATACGCGTACAGCCCGAGGTGACGAAATGCCGGCAATTCCTCGGGCAGGCGCAACATATCGGCCTTGAAAGCATCGCGCGCGTAAGGTATCGGCGCGCGGGAAAAATAAGCCGCGTAGCCGTCCTTGTCGAGCACGACTTTTACTGCATTCGGATCGAACATCTCGGCTGCCGACTGGATGCGGTGGCAGGCGGTGGCGATGGCCGCATCGCGATGGTTGACCAGCTGCTGCGCTACCGAGCGGACCAGTTGCGGGGGGATGCGCGGCTCGTCTGCCTGGACGTTGACCACGATGAGCTCGTCGGGCCACGCGCGGGCAATGACAATTTCGGCAATGCGGTCGGTGCCGGATTCGTGATCGGAGCGCGTCATCATCGCGGCGTGCCCGTGTTTCGCAACCGCTTCCCGGATCCTGTGGTCGTCGGTGGCAACAATGACTTCCTGCGCGCCGGACTCACGCGCGCGATCGGCGACGTGGACCACCATCGGCTTGCCCGCGATATCCGCCAGCGGCTTGCCGGGCAAGCGCACCGATGCATAGCGGGCGGGGATGACGACGACAAAATTAGGCACGAGGCACGAGGTGCGAGGTGCGAGGCAAAGCCACTATCCCAAAAGCGGTACGTTTTGAAACTGTGAGGTGACTGCGGCGAGGCAGCTTGCCTATTGCCGCCCCGCTCCCCGAGAGCGCGAACTTCCTCGCGCCTCGTGCCTTATGGCCGAAGGCCGGTATCCTCCGGGCGCGCCTCATACCTCTTCTTCGGGAGGAAGTTTTCGCGCTTCGTCTTCCAGCATCACCGGAATGTCATCGCGGATCGGATACGCGAGCCGGCAGGCTTTGCAGACCAGTTCCTTTTCGGCCTTCCGGTAGAGCAGCGGTCCCTTGCACAGCGGGCAGACCAGGATATCGAGCAGTTTAGGATCCATGCCGGGTTTTCATTTTTTCGAGGATGAGCCTACCGAGTGCCGTATCGACGCGCGCATCCACCGGCACCACCCAGTAGTTCTCGCGTGCGAAGCGCTGGCATTTTATCGCATCCTTCTCGGTCATGACGATCGTGTCTGCGTCCGCGAACGCGAAGTCGGCTTGCGAGTAGGCATGGTGGTCCGGAAATGCGCGCGCCGCAAAGCTCAGCCCCAGCCTTTGCAGATGATCGAAGAAACGCGCCGGATTGCCGATGCCGGCGACAGCGTGTACCCGCTCGCCGCGGAATGCGCCGGCGTCCCGATGAAAGGCCGGATTCAACAGGTTGCGGAACAGGTTGCCCTCGAGCCGCATGGCGAATGTATTCGGGTTCGCGCCGGCAACCGCGGTGTCGCCGGTTACGACAACGGCGTCTACCTCGGCCAGGCGCGCGGTGCTTTCCCGCAACGGGCCGGCCGGCAGCAGCAAGCCGTTGCCCGTGCTGCGGCCGCCGTCGAGCACCGCTATCTCAACGTCACGCTGCAAGCGGTAGTGCTGCAGGCCGTCGTCGCTCACGATGACATTGCACCCCGGGTTTGCGGCGATCAGCGCCCGAGCGGCGTCTACTCGGTCAGGTCCGATCCAGACCGGGCAGCGGCTGCGCTGCGCCAGCAACACCGGCTCATCGCCAGCCAGGTCGGGCGCCGAATCTGCGCGCACGGCCATCGTTTCACCGCGGCCACCATAGCCGCGGCTGACGATGCCGGGTTGGTATCCCTGCCCCTTGAGAAAATCGCAGAGCCAGAGCACCAGCGGCGTTTTCCCCGTGCCGCCGACAGTGATGTTGCCGATTACGATGACGGGAACCGGCACGCGATACGAACGAAGCGCCCCCGCCCGGTAAAGCGCGCGACGTAACGCGACCGCGCAACCGAACGCCGCTGCGGTGGGCAGGAGCAGGACGGAAAGCCAGGAAAGGCGATACCAGTGACGATCGAGGAAGGCCAGACCGTGTTCCCTTTCAGCGTGGGCCCAGGGTGAATTGACCGCTGCTCGTTCACGCAACCGGTGGCCGCGGGCGGGGGTCAGCGGCGCTGCTGCTGAGTCGTGAAGGTGATTTTGCCGAAGCCGGCGAAGCGCGCCGCTTCCATTACGTTGATCACCGACTGGTGCGTGGCGTTGGAGTCGGCATTGATGATGATGACCGGGTCGGTACTGCTGCCCGCGGCTCGCTGCAGTTCCTGCGCCAGCGCTTCCGCTGTCGTAAATGCGACCGCCGCGCGATTGATCATGTACTGGCCTGTCGCAGACACCCCGACATTGATCTGGCTCGGGCGGTCGACCGGTTTGCTGGCATCCGCCGTCGGCAGGTTGATCTGCATTTCCGAATAACGCGAGTAGGTCGTCGTCACCGCCAGAAATATGACAATGACGATTAGCACATCGATGAAGGGAACCAGGTTGATTTCCGGCTCTTCCCTGAACGACCCGCGGCGGAAGTTCATCGTCTGCCCGCAATTCAGGCCTGACGCTGGCCGTGGACGATCTCGACCAGCTTGACGGCCTGGATTTCCATTTCGACTACCAGCGAATCTACGCGGGCACGGAAGTGGCGATAGAACACCAGGCTCGGCACGGCAACGATGATGCCGAAAGCCGCGTTATACAGTGCGATCGAGATGCCGTGCGCGAGCTGTCCCGGATTCGCCATGCCGGTCGGCCCTTGGGAACCGAAGATGGCGATCATGCCGATGATCGTCCCGAGCAGGCCGAGCAAGGGCGCCATCGTGGCGATGGTGCCCAGCGTGGTGAGAAAGCGTTCCAGCTCGTGCGCGACGGCACGACCGGCCTCCTCGATCGACTCTTTCATGATTTCACGCGAACTTCCGGCCTCCTTCAGCGCAGCCGCGAAGATCCTGCCGAGCATCGCCGACTGCGCGAGCCGGGTCAGCATGTCGGCGGAAACGCCTTTCTGGCGATACTCCTGCACGGCTCTCGGCAAGAGGCCGGGCGGTACGACAAGATCCCTGCGCAGGCTGTAGAAGCGTTCCCCGATGATGCCGAGAGAAATGATCGAGCACAGGATCAACGGCCAGATCGGCCATCCGGCCGCTTCTATGATGTCTAACAAGCTCGGCTCCGAAGCATTTGAAAAACCGCGCCACTCTAAACCGCATCGGTAAGCGCGGCAAGTTAAGGATAAGCCGCAAGTCTCTATTGACAAATGTCGCGACCGGTTATCTCGCTGCAAAATTCTGTCCACAATCTTTGTGGATAACTGTGTGGATAGCTTGCACAAAGGCGTCGTAAGTCGGTTTTTTGAAAGCATTTTTTGTTTCGCGATTAAAAAACATGCGTTCCATTTATATAATAAAACCAATCACTTGCAAGAACACCCCCTGTGGTCATGCGGATCTCCGGGCGATGCCCTTTCATTTTCATGACAACTGTGGATGAAAGGTGCCGCATCGATTTCATTTGTCAATAGGGAAATGCGTAAGACATTTCGCAAAGGCAGGGCTTGTGCTCACGCGATGCGGTGCGCCCATCTGATCTAGAATGCACGCGCATGCATGTCGATGAATCAAATACGGCAATCATTTCGGTCGCCGAACTCAACCGGCGGGCGCGTGAGCTCATCGAGGCCGGGTTTCCACTGCTTTGGGTCGCGGGGGAGATTTCCAACTTTACCCGCGCCGCTTCCGGTCACAGTTATTTCTCGCTGAAGGACGCCACCGCGCAGGTGCGCTGCGTGTTTTTCCGGCACAAGGCCGCACTGATCGATTGGAAACCGGAAAACGGCATGCAGGTCGAAGTGCGGGCGGTTCCGACGTTGTATGAAGCGCGCGGCGATTTCCAGCTCACCGTCGAAGGCATGCGGCGCTCCGGACTGGGGGCGCTGTTCGAGGCATTCGAGCGCTTGAAACGCAAACTCGCACACGAAGGCCTGTTCGATCCTTCGCGCAGGAGGCCGATTCCGCAATTTCCGCGATCCGTAGGCGTGGTGACTTCGCCGAAAGCGGCGGCGCTGCGCGACGTGCTGACGACGCTGGCGCGCCGCATGCCGAACATTCGCGTCGTGCTTTACCCCACTCCGGTTCAGGGCGAAGGGGCGGGCGACAAAATTGTGCAGGCCATTCGAGCGGCCTCCGCCCGTGTGGAAGTCGACGTGCTGATCGTTTGCCGCGGGGGCGGCAGCATGGAAGATCTGTGGGCATTCAACGAGGAGATCGTCGCGCGCGCGATCGCCGACTGCGCTATGCCCGTGGTTTCTGGCGTAGGCCATGAAACCGATTTCACGATCGCCGACTTCGTCGCCGATGCACGCGCTGCCACGCCAACGGCAGCCGCCGAGCTGGTGAGTCCAAACCGCGCCGAATTGCTGGCTCGCCTGCGCGTGCTGGCGGTGCGCTTGTCACGGGATATCGAGCGCGCGCTCACCACGCGCATGCAGCATCTGGATTACCTCGGCAAGCGCATGGTCCATCCCGGCCAGCGCATCGACGGCGAGTTGCGCCACATGGCGCATCTGGTTCAGCGGCTGCGCGCGGCGGCAACGCATGCGTTGGACGGCGCATCGTGGAATATTTCCGGTTTTCTGCGGCGATTGCGCGCCGCCCTTCCCGATTTCGACGCGCAAATCGCGAGACAACAGGAACTGCGCTCGCGCCTGCAGCGCGGCGCGGCCCGTTTGCTGGAGCAGCGTGAGGCGAGGCTGGTCAAAATGACGGCGAACCTGGCCCACCTCAATCCGCAAGCGGTGCTGGAGCGCGGCTACAGCATTGTTGAAATGCCTGGCGGCCGGATCGTGCGCTCGGCGCGGCAGATCGCAGCCGGAGAGTCGCTGCGCCTGACCTTTGCCCGCGGCGCGGCGCAAACGCGCGTCGAGCATATCGAAATTGCGCAAGAGTAATTTGGCATTGCGGGCCCGGTGCGCTATCGTAACCGGCGCATGCATCATGCAAGGCCCGGAATCGGCTTTGATACCCGGGCCATTTCCGCCAGGCAATTCGGCCCGGCCAATAACGACAACCATCTGCCAAGGAGGAACCATGTTTTCAGCAAGGAATTTGATATCCGTGTGTCTTATCGCATTGTTTGGTCTGGTTTCCTTGCATGCGTCCGCGCAGCTTGCGGACAAGAAGGTCCTGACCCTGGATGGCGCCAAGAAAATCGCCGCCGCCGCGGAAGCCGAGGCGAGAAAGAACAACTGGAACGTGGTGATCGCGGTAGTCGACGACGGCGGGCATCTGCTCTATCTGCAGCGCATCGATGGCACACAGACCGGCAGCATCGACGTGGCCATCCAGAAGGCGCGTACCGCGCAGGCCTTCAAGCGCCCGACCAAGGTATTCGAAGACGCGATTGCCGGCGGCCGCAATGCATTGATCGCACTGCACGGCGCCTTGCCCTTGGAAGGCGGGCTGCCGATCATGGTCGGCGGGCAACTGGTTGGCGCCATCGGCGTAAGCGGCGTCAAATCCACCGAGGACGGCCAGATCGCCAAGGCCGGCGCGGATTCGCTCGCCAACTGATTTATTTAGCGACAGGCAGGTGGGGGCTAAAATCAACAAGCATTCACCGCCAAGGACGCCAAGGACGCCAAGGAAAACAAGGAAGAGACAAGTTCGAGGAGACAACGCAATGCTTGCCGGCTCGGGCTAATTGGAGCTGTCCTTTGTTTCCTTCCTTGCCTTTGACGTTCCTTCGCGTCCTTGGCGTCCTTGGCGGTGAATGTTCTTCTTGATGAGCGCGAGTAGCGCTCCTGCTCTTTAGCGCGAGAGTTGTTTCGACAGCCAGGCCGCGATCTGGCCCTGCGGATCGCCGGCCAGGCAATCGAATTCCTTGACATCTTTGGTGGCGCGAAGCCAGGTCAGTTGCCGTTTCGCCAGTTGCCGCGTGGCGGCAACGGCTTTTTCGCGCAACTCGCCCAGGCCGTAGTCACCGTCCAGGTATTGCCATACCTGCCGGTAGCCCACGCAGCGCATCGACGGCAGTCCGGGTTTCAGGTCGTAGGTCTCGCGCAGTTCGCGGACTTCGTTGATCAGTCCCAGTTCAAGCATGAGCTCGAAGCGCTCCGCGATGCGTTGATGCAGCACACTGCGTTCGCCCGGAACCAGCGCGAGGGAAATAAGCCGGTAAGGCAGTTCGGCCGGCTCTCGCTTTGCAATCAATTCCGACATCGGTTTGCCGGTGAGACAAAAGATTTCCATCGCGCGCTGGATGCGCTGCGAATCGTTCGGGTCGAGCCGTTGCGCCGTGACCGGGTCGATGCGTTTCAGTTCGCGGTGCAGCGCCGGCCAGCCGACGTCGGTGGCCCTCGCGTCGATGACCCTGCGCGTGGCCTCATTGGCCGCCGGCAGATCCGACAACCCTTCGCGCAGCGCCTTGAAATAGAGCATGGTGCCGCCCGTCAACAACGGCACGCGGCCGCGCGCGATAATGCCGGCCATGACTTCCAGCGCGTCGTCGCGGAATCGGGCGGCGGAATAATTTTTCGTGGGATCGATGATGTCGATCAGGTGATGCCGCACTTTGCGCCGGGTGTCAGGGTCGGGCTTGGCTGTGCCGATGTCCATGTGCCGGTACACCAGCGCCGAATCCACGCTGACGATCTCGACCGGAAAACGCCGCGCCAGCTCGAGTGCGACCCCGGACTTGCCGCTGGCGGTGGGACCCATGAGCAGGATCGCCGGCGGGCGATCCTGCGAGTGCCGGGTGCTGTGTGCTGAGTACTGAGAGGGGGACATGCTTCGTATCTTCGCAGCACTCAGTACTCAGCACGCAGCACTATCATTTCCCCCGCATGAACATGCGATCCAGTTCGTCTATCGTGACCTGGAACCAGGTCGGCCGGCCGTGGTTGCATTGACCGGAGCGCTCGGTGGTTTCCATCTCGCGCAACAGCGCGTTCATTTCCGCGATGGTCAGGGCGCGATTGGCCCTGACGGCCGCGTGGCAGGCCATGGTGGACAGCATTTCGTTGCGGCGCTCGGCGAGCACGCGGCTGCCGCCGAACTCGGCGATTTCGTCGAGCACGTCGCGGGCCAGTTGCGCCGAGTCGGCCTGCGCCAGCGTCATCGGCACCGAACGCACGGCCAGAGCGTTCGGCGCGATGGCGGCAACTTCGAAGCCCAGCCGGGAAAGCGTGGCCGCATTCTCCGCGGCGGTGGCGACTTCCAGGGCGCTCGCGGCCATGGTCGCGGGTATCAGCAATTGCTGAGTCGGGATGCCATCGTCGTCCAGCGCGTTCTTGAGCTTTTCATAGACGATGCGCTCGTGTGCCGCATGCATGTCGACCACCACCAGCCCGTGCTGATTTTGGGCGAGGACATAGATGCCCGATAGTTGGGCCAGCGCGAAACCCAGCGGGTGTTCCTCGCCCGGCGGCATCCCAACGGGCTGGAGGCCGGGCATCGGCGCGACCACTGTTCCAGCCGTGCCGAACAGCGTGGCATAGAACGAAGCCGGCTCGTTGGTCGGCAGATCGATGCCCGGCTGCCGGAAAAAACGCCCATCGACGTGAAACGCCGCAGGCGAACGCGTGAGATCGTCCGCGGCCGTGCGTCCCGCGCGGGTGGCGGAGAGCGCTTTTTCCAGCGCGTGATACACGAACTGGTGTACGCCGCGTGAATCGCGAAAACGCACTTCGATCTTGGTCGGATGCACATTGGCATCCACCAGCGCGGGGTCGAGTTCCAGAAACAGTACATATGCCGAATGGCGGTCGTGATGCAGCACATCGTGGTAGGCCTCGCGCACCGCATGGGCGAGTACCTTGTCGCGCAAGAAACGGCCGTTGACGAAGAAATACTGCGCATCGCGCGAACTGCGGGAGTATGCCGGCTGGGCAGCCAGACCGTGCAGTCGCAAGCCCGCGCTTTGCACATTCACCGGCAGCGACGCGGCGGCAAATTCCTCTCCGAGCACTGCATGTATACGCTCGTGCGCACCGGTGCCCTGCAGATGCCATTGCGCGCGGCCGTTGTGGGTCAGCACGAAGCGCACATGCGGACGCGACAGCGCGATCCGCTTGAAGGTTTCTTCGCTGTGCGCGAATTCGGTTTGCGGGCTGCGCAGGAATTTGCGTCGTGCCGGCGTGTTGAAGTAAAGGTCGGAAGCTTCGACGATCGAGCCGGCGGCTACGGCGGCTGGCTCGAGCGCCGATAGCGTGTCGCCGCTGGCCTCGATCTTCCATGCATGAGCACAGCCGGCGGCGCGGCTGGCGAGACTGAAATGAGACACGGCCGCGATGCTGGCCAGGGCTTCGCCACGAAAACCGAGGCTGGCGACCCTTTCCAGGTCCTCCAGAGACGCGATCTTGCTGGTCGCGTGGCGCGCCAGAGCAAGGTGCAGGTCGTCCTTGCCGATGCCCCCGCCGTTGTCGGCCACGCGAATCTGCCTGATACCTCCGTCCGTCAATTGCGTGGAGATTTCCGTGGCGCCGGCATCGAGGCTGTTTTCCAGCAGTTCCTTGAGCGCGGAGGCGGGCCGGTCGACCACTTCGCCGGCGGCGATCTGGCTGATCAAGAGGTCGGGAAGCAGGCGAATGGCGGGCATCGAGGCGGCAGCGGGAAGCGGACCAATTATAGCCGCAGGCGACGCTGTTCAGGCCCCGATGCGGCCAGCAGGCGAGCGCCCACGTCGGCTTGTTCGAGTTGGCGCGGCGCCTCGCAGTATCTTCCTCACGAGGTGAATCCTGAAGTTGGCCCAACAGCCTCGGTGACGTCCTCAAGGCGCAATTAAACGCCTTCGGGTCTAGACGTGCGCCCCGTCTGGCCTAATAATTCAATGTACATGAGGGCTTCTCCGGAGACACGCAGCGCGCGTTTTCTTCATGTTTCCCCGGCGCGCGGCGCGGCGTGGCGGGGGCAGGATGCTGATCCGCTGCTGAATATTCTCACTCGCGAGGACTGAGAAAGAACAAGATGGACAACAAGACGATCTTCTCAAAGACCGGAAAAGGCGTTCTTGAAATCAAGAACCAGGCCGGCAAGCTCCCCACGGATCTTGTAAGAGTTCTGACGCTGATCGACGGAAAGTCAACGGTCGCAGACCTGACAGCCAAGTCCAAGCTCAACCATGACGAGGTCAACAAGGCGCTGAACGAGTTGACCACCGCCGGTTACATCAAGGAATTCGCATATAGCTCCGCTGGAGCGCGCCCCGGCGGTGAAGCTGTCTACGTGGATGACCTGGACTTCACGTCTTCGCTCTCGCCGGGGGAGAATGTCTACCAGAGTGCCGAAACCGAGTCGCGGCAGCGCGAGATCGCGGACCGCGCGAAGGCAGAACAGGAGACCAAGCACAGGCGCGAGCAAGGGGATCGGCTGAAAAATGAGCAGGCGGCGAAGCAGGCTCAGGAGGAAGGCGCGCGCCTGACCAGGATCGAGGCCGAGCGCAAAGTCAAGGAAGCGGCGGGACAGAAGTTGCGCGAAGAAGCCGAGCGCAAGGCGAAGATCGAGGCGGCGGTAATGGCGCAAACACAGCGCGATCTGGAGAAGATACTGGAAGCCGAACGCAACGCCTTCGAACTGACCGAACGCAAGAAACTCGAGGAACAGCAGCGAAAGGCCAATGACAACGCCGAGCGCCGCGCGCGCGAAGAGGCCGCGAACAAAGCCAAGAATGACGCGGAAGAAGGCCGCCGCCGCGAGGACGACGAACGCAGGCGCAAAGAGGAAGACGAGCGCAAGCGCAGAGAGGAAGACGAACGCAAGCGCAAAGAGGAAGACGAACGCAAGCGCAAAGAGGAAGACGAACGCAAGCGCAAAGAGGAAGACGAACGCAGGCGCAATGAGGAGGAAGAGCGCCGCCGCGAGGAAGACGAACGCAAGCGCAAAGAGGAAGACGAACGCAAGCGCAAAGAGGAAGGCGAACGCAAACGCAAAGAGGAAGACGAACGCAAGCGCAAAGAGGAAGACGAACGCAAGCGCAAGCAGGAGGAAGAGCGCCTTCGGCGCGAACGCGAGGAAGCGGATCGCCGCCGCGAGGAGGAGTCGCGCAGGAAGCGCGAAGAAGACGAACGTGCAAGACAAGCCGCCCCTGCAAAGAGCGATCTGCCGGAGTTCGATGTGTCCGGATTGAAGGCAATGGAGTCCCAGGTTGCGGCGGAGTTCGAAAAGCAGCAGCAAGTGTTGCGCAAGCGCGAGGAAGAGGAAGAGCGCGGCCGCGAGCAGGAAGAGCAGGAGCGCAGGGCTCTGGAGCGCGCCGAACGTGAAGAGCATGCGCGCGCGGAGGCCGAACGGCGCGAGGCGGAAGATCGGGAACGCAGCGAAAGCATGGACCGAGAGCGCGAGGATCGCGAGGAATGGGAGCGCAAGCGTGATCAGGAAAAGGAAACTCGCACTCGCGAACAGGAAGAAGCCCAGATCGCGAGTGCGCGGGCGCGCTTGCGCCAGGACGCGGCGAAGGTCGAAAACGAGCGGCGCGCCCGGGAAGACGATCTTGTAAGACGGCGCAGGGAACAGGAGGATCGTGATCGCAAGCGCGCGGAAGTCGTTTCGCTAAAGAAACAGAAGGGAATCAAGACACCGCTGGACCGTTTGAAGCCGGTCGTCATCGGCGTCGCGGTGCTGCTTGCGGTCGTTCTCGGTGGCGTGCAGTTGGTGCCGATGAACTCCCGCCTGCCGGCAATCCGACTCGCGGCATCCGGACACATCAAAGAACCGGTATCGATCGGTTCGATGAATGTATCGATCCTGGACGGATTCACCATCAATCTTCAAAGCATCAGAATCGGCACCGCCCAGGACGTGAAGATCGACAAGATCTCGCTGTCGCCGGAGTTCGCATCGCTGTTCGGCGATGTCAAGATTTTCCCCAAGGTGGAGGTGGAATCGGTGACGGTTGCGCAAGAAGCATTATCGAGATTGCCCAAGTGGTTCGAAGCGGTGGTCGCCGACAAGAACATGCGGATTGGCCGCATCGTGGTCAAGTCGATCAAGATCGAATCTCGCGACGTGAAACTACCGTCTTTCAACGCTGACTTGCAGCTTTCGCCGGAAGGCGCGATGCAGAAGGCGGTGCTGTCCGCCACCGACGGCAAGCTGAGCCTGGAGTTCGCACCGCACGATAACCAGATCGATATTGCGCTGAGCGCCGAGAAGGGCTGGGTGCCCCCGTTCGGACCGCAGATCGAATTTTCCGATCTGACGGTGAAAGCCGTGGCCATGCACAACCGGATCAGGGTCGAGAAGTTCGATGCCCTGCTTTATGGCGGCGCCGCCAAGGGCAGCGCCCTCATAGTGTGGGGCGGTCCATGGTCAGTGGACGGCGACGTCGCTACCGAACGCACCCGCCTGCAGGACTTGATGGCGGTATTCACCCGCGACGCCAAATCGACGGGGCAACTGAAATCGAAATTTCGCTACTCCATGTCGTCGCAGGCGCTGCCAACGCTGTTCGATTCTCCGAAGATCGAGGGAAGCTTCGATATCAAGAAAGGCGACCTCGACGGCGTCGACCTGGTGCGCGCGCTGCAGTCCGGCGGACGCGGCATCACGCAGGGTGGCGCCACCCGATTCGAGGAAATCTCCGGCACCTTGGCTCTGGCAAATGGCCACTATCAGTACCGCAACATGAGGCTGTCTTCAGGATTGTTATCGGCCACCGGGGCGTTCGACGTCTTAGCGAACAAGGATGTGAGCGGGCGCATTGCGGTCGAGCTGCGGTCACAGGCCGCGCAGATAGAGGGCAAGTTCATGGTGGACGGCGACCTCAAGGCCATTGTTCTGAGGCCGAACCGAGACTAACCGGCGGGCCTGTCCAGGTCGGCTGGTGTATCGATGTCGCGCAGAATTCCGCGATCGTCGCAATCGACGATTTCCAGGTCGCGGGGATGGCGTCCGATTACGGAGCGCGCGCCCTCGTCGCCTTGGAGCGCGAGCAGTTCGTCCAGATAGCGGCGGCCGAACCCGACCGGGTGGCCGCGCTCTCCCCGGTACGCCGGAATTGCAATTCGTCCCGTTTGCGCAACGTGCTCAGCGATGGTCTTGATTGTGTGCGGCAGCACGAAGGGCATATCTCCGAGCGCAATGACCCAGCCGTGCGCATCGCGGCTCGCGTCGATGCCGCAGACGAAACTGCGGGCCATGCCCAGATGCGCGTCGGCGCAAATCCGCACGCCAACGCCTTCTGCTTCCAGCACGGTCCGCAACCCACTGTCGCCGCTGCGCACGACTGCCAGGACTTGCGGCAGAGCCGCGTGCAGACTGCGCGCGGATTTGATGCCTATCGGCGTTCCATCGGCCAGGGGTTGCAGCAGCTTGCCGCCGCCGAAGCGGGTGCCGCTGCCTGCGGCGAGTAGAATTCCGACGATGTTCACGAGGGGGCGAGGGGCGAGCGGGTAACGCTCAACGCGTCACCGCCTCTAGTTTTGCGCGAGCTTACTGCGCGCAAGCGGGGGATTCGCGGAGAAGTACTTTCTGACCCCCGTGAGGACTGCCTGGGCCATCTTGTCCTGGTACTTGTCATCCTTGAGGCGCTTTTCTTCCTCGGGGTTGGTCAGGAACGCCGTTTCCACCAGAATCGACGGAATGTCGGGAGCCTTCAGGACCGCAAAGCCCGCCTGCTCGACATGCGCCTTGTGCAGGTCGTTCACGCCACCCAGCTCGTCGAGCACGGCCTTGGCAACCTTCAGGCTGTCGCTGATGGTGGCGGTCTGCGAAAGGTCGACCAGCACCTGCCTCAGCATGGGGTCGTCGACATTGAGATTGACGCCACCGATGAGGTCGGCCTGGTTTTCGTTTTCCGCCAGGATTCGCGCGGCAGCGGACGTTGCGCCGCGTTCCGAAAGCGCAAATACCGACGAACCGCGCGCATGCGGCCTGATGAAGCCGTCTGCATGAATCGAAACGAACAGGTCGGCCTTTATTTTTCTGGCCTTATCGACCCGGTCTCCCAGCTTGATGAAGTAGTCGCCGTTGCGGATCAGCACGCCGCGCATGTTGGGCTCGGCATCCACCAGCGCCTTCAGTCGCCGGGCGATCGCCAGCGTGACGTGCTTTTCGTAGGTGCCGCCGTGACCCTTGGCGCCGGGGTCTTCGCCGCCGTGCCCGGCATCGATGGCGACGGTGATCAGCCGTGCGACCTCCGGAGTTTGCGCCGCTTTCCGCGGATGCGAGGTCGGTGCTGCGGGGGCGCCACCAAAGCCCGCTGCTTGTTTTTCGGGTTTTTCCGCATCGGCGGGCTGCACGGCGGCGTTTTCCTTCTTTTCCAGCAGCGCGAGCAGCGGATCGACCGGCTCGAAGGGATAGACGTCGAGCACCAGACGGTAACCGTATTCGCCCACGGGCTTGAGCACGAATACCTGCGGCTTGACCTGCGCTTTCAGATCCAGCACCAAGCGCACGATGCCGGGCTTGAAGCGGCCGATGCGCACACCGCTCACATACGGATCAGCAGGTGAAATCTTGGCAGGAAGCTGCTCGAGTGCGGCGTTGAATTCCACATCCTCGAGATCGAGGACAAGCCGTGCTGGTGTCCCGACCGTGAAAATATTGTGGACGATCGGCGCATCGGATTCGAGCGTAAGGCGTGTGTATTCCTGCGCCGGCCACACGCGTACCGACCCGATCTGGGTTGCCGCGAACCCCGGCCCCTGCAACAGTGTCAGCAAACCTGCCGCTAACAACGCGCGCCGCGACAGCCTCCCACACCCGTTGGATCTGCGCGGGTGCTCAAACCGGAATATCAATCTGGCAAGCGTTCCAAACAACGTTTTCCGTGCTCCGTCTGCGCGGCGATGCGTACTCGCCGACCCTCGCCTTCCACGCTCAACGATACCCTCAAGTCAGCTATGGGTAGCAGGTCGCGCGCTCGTTCCGGCCACTCCACCAGACAAACGGTGCGCGGGTCGAAGTGGTCCCGAAAGCCTGCATCCAGCCATTCTCGTGGGTCGTTGAATCGATAGAAATCAAAGTGAAACAAGTCTAACTGAGAAAGATTATAAAGCTCAACCAGTGTATAGGTAGGACTTTTGACTTTTCCTTGATAGCCCAGGCCACGCAGAATGCCTCGCGACAGGGTGGTTTTGCCGCTTCCGAGGTCGCCCGAAAGCGCCACATACAATCCGGGCTCGATCACTTGCGCCAGCCGCCCGCCAAGCGCCAACGTCGCCGCTTCGTCCGCCAGGAACTGCGAGCGCTCCTCAATAATGATCGCGGCGCTCATGCGGTTGACTGGCCTGGTCGCCGCGTGTTCGTCGCCTTAGCTGTTTGCAAGGCGACATCGATAAACACCCGCAGGGCCGGCAAATCATCGTCATGCCGCCAGACGAGATGAACTTCGGTCAACGGACTGCCGCCCCGCAATGACTTGTAGGTCACGCCGGTGCGCCGCAGATTCGTAAGCGACGCCGGGATCAGCGCCACGCCCAGTTCGGCCGACACCAGACTGACGATGGTCTGCATCTGGATCGCTTCCTGTTCGACCCGCGGGCTGAAGCCCGCCGCCTTGCAGCAACTGACCACGTCGTCGTAAAGGCCGGGGGCATTGGGCCGCGGAAACAGGATGAACGGCGCGTCCTTCAGCTTTTCCAGCGCGAGCTTGCCGGGCTTGCGCGCCAGCGGATGCTTTTCCGGCAGCGCTGCGATCAGCGGTTCGCGCAAGACGGCCACCGACTCGAGCCAGGGTTCGTTGATCGGCGGCAACGCGAACCCCACGTCGATCCGGCCTGCAGCCAAGTCGCGGATCTGCGCGTCAGTCGTCGATTCCCGCAGGGTCAACTTGACCAACGGGAAGCGGCGGCGGAATTCGCGCAGCACGAGCGGAAGAACGTTGTAGTCCGCCACGCTGATGAAGCCGATCGCAAGCTCACCGATCTCGCCGCGGCCCGCTCGCTTGGTGATCAGCACGGCCTGTTCCACCCGTGCCAGAATATGCCGCGCTTCTCCGAGAAGCGCAGCGCCGGCCTGGGTCAGCGAAACACGGCGCTGGGTGCGGTTGAGCAGCGTCACGCCGAGTTCGTTTTCCAGCGCGCGGATCTGCATCGACAGCGGAGGCTGCGAGATGTGCAGTTTCTCCGCGGCGCGGCCGAAATGCAGTTCCTCGGCGAGGGCGACGAAGTAACGCAGGTGGCGAAGTTCCATCCGATTCGGAAAAAATATCAAAAACACGCCGATAATATATTAGACGTGGCGCGCCGGTGCGGCCAAACTCCGCTGCCTTGGGAAAGCCTGCCTACAGACAGGCTACCGCCGCCACCAATTTCGAGGAGCAAACATGGCAGACAACTGGCGCAGCAAACTGATCACCGCGGGCATCCCCCGCTCGCCCAACCGTGCGATGTTGCGCGCGGTCGATTTCAAGGACGGCGATTTCGACAAGCCGATCGTCGGGGTGGCCAACGGCCATTCCAACATGAATCCCTGCAATGCCGGCATTCAGCCGCTGGTCGACCGCGCCATGGACGCACTGCGCAAGGCCGGCGCGATGCCGCAGGTATTCGGCACACCGACCGTCACCGACGGCATCGGCATGGGCACCGACGGCATGAAGTATTCGCTGGTCTCGCGCGAAGTGATCGCCGACGCCATCGAAACCTCGGTCAACGGCCAGATGATGGACGGCGCGCTGGTGGTCGGCGGCTGCGACAAGAACATGCCGGGGGGCATGATGGCGATCGCGCGCATGAACGTGCCGGCGATCTACGTGTACGCCGGCAGCATCAAGCCGGGCCGATGGAAGGGGCAGGATCTGACCATCGCCAGCGCGTTCGAGGCGGTGGGTGCATTCAGCGCCGGCAAGATCAGCAAGGAAGACTACGAGGGCATCGAGAAGAACGCCTGTCCGGGCGTTGGCGCCTGCGGCGGCATGTTTACGGCCAATACCATGTCGACGTCCTTCGAGGCGTTGGGAATGAGCCTGATGCATTCCTCGACCATGGCGTCGCCGGATACGGAGAAGGCCGACTCCGCCGCGGCATCGGCCAAGGTGCTGGTCAACGCGATTCGGAAGAACATCCGCCCGCGCGACATCATCACCCGCAAGTCGATCGAGAATGTGGTCAGCCTGGTCATGGCCACGGGCGGGTCGACCAACGCGGTGCTGCACTATCTCGCGATCGCCTCGGCGGCCGAAGTCGAGTGGACCATCGACGATTTCGAGCGGGTGCGCCGCAAGGTGCCGGTGCTGTGCGACCTCAAGCCGTCCGGCAAGTATGTCGCCACGGATTTCCACAAGGCCGGCGGCGCGCCGCAAGTGCTGAAGATGCTGCTGGCGAACGGCCTGCTGCACGGCGATTGCATGACCATCACCGGCCGCACCATCGCCGAGGAACTGGAGAACATTCCGGCGCAACCGCGCCAGGACCAGGATGTCATCCGCCCGTTCAACAACCCGATCTACAAGCAGGGGCACCTGGCAATCCTCAAGGGCAACCTCGCCACCGAGGGTTGCGTGGCCAAGATTACCGGACTTAAGAACCCGTCGATCACCGGACCGGCCCGGGTGTTCGATTCCGAACCGCAGGTCATGGCGGCGATCATGGAACGCCGGATCAAGCCCGGCGACGTGGTGGTGATCCGCTACGAGGGGCCCAAAGGCGGGCCCGGCATGCAGGAGATGCTGGCACCGACTTCCGCGCTCACCGGCCAGGGTTTGGGCGATTCGGTCGGACTGATCACCGACGGGCGTTTCTCGGGAGCGACCTGGGGGATGGTGGTCGGCCACGTCGCGCCGGAGGCCTACGTCGGAGGCACCATTGCGCTGGTGAAAGAGGGCGACTCGATCACCATCGATGCGCACCAGCAGCTGATCCAGCTCAACGTGTCGGATGAAGAACTGAAGCAGCGGCGCGCCCAGTGGAAGCAGCCGAAACCGCGTTTCACCCGCGGCCTGCTGGCGAAGTACACGCACCTGGTGTCTACTGCGTCGATCGGCGCGGTGACCGACCTGCACTTGTTCGACGAGCCGAAAAAATAACCTGATCTCGGTGCGTCTGCCGGCGGCAGACCCGCGATAAGGGGGCTGCCGCTTCCTTTTCGATTCCTCGGCCTATCGAGTGGGTAACAGGCGGCCGGTGGGGCGGCTGAACTCAAATCCGTGCAGGACCCTTGCCCAAGCTCTGATAGCGGATGCGGGAGAATTCAATGTACTCCGCCATGAATTTCTGCTGCAAGGCATCGAGGACTTCGTCGCTTGCGCCGTCTTTGTGCAACTGCGCGAGCTCCGAGCCGCTCAGACCGGCGACGTAGTGCGTACCGACACTGCTGATGCCTCGTGTGGCGATGATGCCGTCGAGGCGTGACGCGCGGATACGCGCGGCGAGATCCGGTCCCGGCGTGCGATCCTTCACCAGCCGTTCGATTTCGCCAAGGGTCAGTCTGGGTGCATTGACCTTGCCGGGGTACGCAGTCAACCAGTCGGGCAGCCCCTGCGGTTTACCGTAAGTGTAGCGGCGCGCGATGTCCTGCCCTTCGGCCATGCCGTTGCCGCCGCTGACGAGATTCGCCAGATTCACCGGCTGCGGATAGCAGGATTCGCAGCCGCCCAGCGATTCCCCCGTGACCCAATAGCGGGTGAGCAAATCGACGTCGTTGAGGAAGGCTTGCTGCAGGTAGTCGAGCACCTTGGCAGGCACGCCCGCCTCGGCGAGTTTGCCGAAATCCGATCCGCGCAGCGCGTAAGTGGTTTTGGAACTGCCGATGCGGTTGATGACCTGCTCCGGCTGGCCGCCCTTGCTCAGGGTCACGACCTCCGAAATTGGCATGACCGGGCGCGGCGTCATGATCGAGCAGGCACCGAGCAACAAGGCGAATGCGGCGACGGACAACGGGGCGTGGAATCGGCTAATCAACATTCTTCATCTCCCAAGTGGTGGAGCGCGCCTTGCGTGACCTCGTCGCGCATGGCCTTTAACGATCAACGCGGAGCGACGATGACAGGGCGGTAATAGCAGTAGAAGCAATCGTGCCACCAAAAAGTGCTTTCGTATTGCATGCGCGCATCCCGGCGAATGCTCTCGGCGTAGGCATTCTGCATGTAGTCTAGCACCGTGCCGGGTACGCCCTGTTCGTGCAGTTTGACGATCTGCGAAGCGCTCAGCGGATAGACCGCATGGGTCTGCTGCAGTTCGCGAACGATTTCTTCGGCCGGCTTGCCGGCCCTTGCCATTTCCACAATCTGCTCGACAGACGGCGCCGGCCGTCGCTGCGGGCCGGCGCAACCGTTCAGCAGGGCCAGACCGAGGAAAATGGCGGCAAGGCGGGGAAAATAGGCGCGCATGCAATGATGTACCGGTCCTCATCCCGCTTGAGACAGGCATTGGCCAGCCGCGGTTCAATGCAGGCGCGGGACCCGCGCCGTCGGGTCAGGCCGAAATATCCGGCACAAGCTGCCGTTCGAGTATCGAAATCTGGTCTTTCAGCAGCAATTTGCGCTTCTTCAGGCGCTGCATCTGCAGTTCGTCTAGCTTCTGGTCGTGCGACAGGCGCTCGATCACATGGTCGAGGTCGCGGTGCTCGATCCTGAGGTCCTCGAGCCTGCTGCGGACCAGCTCGGTCTCCTCCTGCGTCAGTTCCATTTGGACTTCCGGCCCGGTTCCTCAATCATGTTTCAACTATGTGATTCCGATGTTGTTCGGTGTGGAAAAATGGTACACCGATTCTCCACAGGGGCGGCGGAATTTGAGGCAGCGCTAGTGAGCGTATAGGATGCGCTCTGGGAGGATCCGCAATGAACGATAACGACATGCCGCACGGGATCTACCCGATGCTGTATGCCTTTTTCAACGCGCAGGGCGGCCTGGACAGGCACGCCACCCGACGGCAAGTACAGGCCTTTGTCGACAACGGTGCGCACGGCATGGCCGTGCTGGGACTCGGCACCGAGGTCAACAAGCTCTCCGACAGCGAACGACGCCAGCTGGTGGACTGGGTCGCCGAGGAACTCGACGGCCGGTTGCCGCTGGCGATCACGGTGAATGCCTCTACGGTCGATGCGCAGGTCGAGTTCGCAAGCTTTGCACATTCACGTGGCGCTTCCTGGGTGATCCTGCAGCCGCCGCCGGACCGCGGCGTGCCCGAGGAATTCTTCATCCGCTTCTTCGGCGCGGTGGCCGATCGTGTCGAATTGCCGGTCGCCATCCAGAACGCGCCGGAATACCTCGGCGTGGGGTTGACACCGTCAGGGGTAACAACGCTGGCGAGAAACCATCCGAACTTTCGCATACTCAAAGGGGAAGGGCCGGCGCTTTCGATCCGCCAATTCATCGACGAGGCCGCAGAGCGCGTCACGGTATTCAATGGCCGCGGCGGACTCGAACTCATCGACAACCTGCGTGCCGGGTGTTCGGGCATGATCCCGGCCTCCGATACATTCGACCGCCAGGCGCGCATATTCGATCTTCTGCGCGAAGGTGCGGAGACCGATGCCGAGGCACTCTATCGCGAGGTTCTGCCGGCGATCGTCTTCGTCATGCAATCCCTGGACACGTTGCACACTTACGGCAAGCGGATTGCCGCGATGCGCCTCGGGCTCGGAGAAGTATTCGACCGCGCGCCGGCGCTGCAACCGAACGCCTTCGGAATGCGTTGCGCCCAACGCTATGCGGCCGCACTCGGACCACTTGAATGACCGATAAAATTATTCTTGGAACTATTGCCGCCGCCATGCTGGCATCGCAGTATGGCGTGGCAAGCGCGCAATCGCCGGAAGAGTGGTTCCGCAGCGGACGCGCCGCAGTGGAAAAAGCCAAGCAGGAAAAGCCGGTCATGGGTCGCGCCAGGAACGTGATCCTGTTCCTCGGCGATGGCATGGGCATCTCCACCGTCACCGCGGCGCGCATCTTCGAGGGTCAGAGCCGCGGCATGTCCGGAGAGGAGAATCAGCTTTCATTTGAGAAGCTGCCTTACGTCGCGTTGTCCAAGACCTACAGTGCGAACCAGCAGACCTCGGACTCCGCGCCGACCATGAGCGCGATCGTGACCGGCATGAAAACCAACGACGGTCTGATATCGGTGAGCGAAAAGGTCGCGCGTGGCGATTTCCGCGCGGTGGCCGTCAACGCGGCCAAGACCATCCTTGAGCGCGCGGAAGATCGCGGCATGGCCACCGGCGTGGTCACGACCACCCGCATCACCCATGCGACGCCGGCTGCGTGCTACGCGCACTCGCCGGATCGCGACTGGGAAAGCGACGCCGACCAGCCGGATGCGGCCAACGAAGCCGGCTTTCCCGACATTGCGCGGCAATTGATCGAGTTTTCGCACGGCGATGGACTGGAGGTGGCGCTGGGCGGGGGACGAGTGAAGTTCCTGCCGCGCACGGTGCACGATCCGGAATACCCGGACAAGACCGGTGAGCGCCACGATGGTCGCGACCTGACCAGGGAATGGCAGGCACGCTACCCGAAATCAGCTTACGTCTGGAACAAGGCGCAACTCGATGCGGTGGACACCAGACAGGTCAGGCATCTGCTTGGCCTGTTCCAGCCTTCGCACATGCAGTACGAGCACGATCGCGGCAAGGATGGCGCCGGCGAACCCTCGCTCGCTGAAATGACAGGCAAGGCGCTGGATATTCTTGCGCAGCATCCAAACGGGTATTTCCTGATGGTGGAAGGAGGCCGTATCGATCACGCGCATCATGCGGGCAACGCGTTTCGCGCACTTACTGATACCGTCGAGTTCGCGCGTGCGGTGAAGCTCGCGATGGAGCGCACGGATTGGCGTGATACTTTGATCATCGTCACCGCGGACCACAGCCACACCTTCAGCATCGCCGGCTATCCCAGGCGCGGCAATCCGATTCTAGGCAAAGTGATCGAACCCGGCCGTCCCACCAAGGAGTATGCGACGGACGCGCTTGGCCAGCCGTATACCACGCTGGGCTATGTCAACGGTCCCGGCTATACCGGCCAGTCAATAGCGCAGCCGGAGGGGTCGAAAAAATTCCCTCACCACGGCTCCGGATATCACGGCATAACGAACGGCCGACCGGATCTGGCCGGCGTGGACACGACGGCACCGGACTACATGCAGGAATCGACCATGCCGATGGAAAGCGAGACCCATGGCGGCGAGGATGTTGCGATCTACGCACGCGGCCCGCAGGCTCACCTGATTCGCGGTGTCCTCGAGCAGCACGTCATCTATCACGTGATGGCCGAAGCGCTGGGATTCCCCCCTCTCCCCGTCAGAGGGCCGGGGAGAGGGGGGCTTTTCACTTGCTCGTGGTCTTGCGGATTTCCTTCTCGTCCGTCCAATCCAACAACCCGTTCTGAATGTTCCAGAGCTGCAAGTTGAACTTGTAGTACACGTCCTTCACGCCCTTGGCTTCCTTGACGATCGACGTGATGTTGCCCTCGAGACGATACGCCGCGCCCACCATTTTGCCGGTTTCCGTGGATTTCTTGGCATCGTAGTATTCGCTTTGCTGGCGCTTCAGCTCCTCGATCTGCTGCTCCATCGCGGCCGCATCCACCGCAAAACGCACGCGGCCGCTCTTTTGCAATTCGACCCGGATCGAGTCGGTAATCGTGCGGGTGTCGATGTACTCGCTGGTCTTGTTCTTGACCTCTTGCACCGTCACGATCGGAAGATTTCCTGCAGCCACCACCGGCGCGTTGAGCATCGAGCGCGTCATGGATTCGGCGATCATCTGCAGATCCGTGGAACCGAACTGATTCGTTACGGTTTCGACGCCGCGCGCATCGCCGTAACGGGTTTTCGGCGCGGCGCAGCCGGCGGCGAGCACCAGGGCGGCGAGCAGCGGCAGCAGAACAAGGCGGGGGGGACGGCTCATATCGATCATTGCATACTCTCCATTTCGCAAAATAGGCTTCCGCTGCACGGGTCCGTGGTTGCGTGCGTCGACGCGTCCGCGGTGGCGGCTACTCCTGGCTCAGCAGGATAAGGCGGAAGTCCACGGCTTTGTTGGTCGGTGCCACGGAGCTGACCGTGATATTGCTGTTCTCGTACATGAGCAGCGGCTTCCAGACTTCCTCCTCCCAAGCGCGCATTCCCTCGCGGTCCATCCAGCGGAACTTGTAGCTGATGCGCTTGACCTGGGAGCTGTCATTGTTCAGGTTGACGTCGATCTTTTGCAGATCGCCGGTCATCGTGCAGCGCATCTCGGTCGCCTCGATGGTCGTGCGCTTGCCTTCGTGCACGACCTTGAGCTTGACGAGGTCTGCCATCGAGCTGACTTTCGCGTCGCCGATCGGGCAACCGAAGGAAAAACCGGGCTTCTCGAAGCCCTTTTTGGCGGCGCAACCGGCGCCGAGTGCGGCGGCCAGCAGTGCGATGATCGTCCATGTACGGTTCATTTTGAGGTCTCCATCGTGTGAGGCTGCTGTTCCAACGTTTCCGGCCTGCCATCCGTTGACGGCGCCGGCGCGGTTCGGGCAGCGGTCGATTGCCGGCCGCCCCCAGGGGCCAGCGCTTCCGGGGACTGCACAAAAAGCTCACGGTGCAGCAGACGCAAGCCTACCACGGTATAGCGGCCGGTCAGGTCGAGTCGCGCGCTGCGCACGCCTTCCGGGGTCTGCAGCGTGATGGTATGTTCGCCGGACCGCAGGCGCGCCCGCGCGATCGCGATCTGCGCCGGCAACGAACGCCAGCCGCGTTCGTCCGCTGATTCGGTGACGATAGATCCGATAGCCATGGCCAGCCCGATGAGCCCGCTCTGGTCGTTCTTGCCCGCCTGATACTGCGCAATCGCTTTGGTGCTGGAACGAATGATACCTCTAAGCACGATGCCGGGCATTTCCTCCTGCAAGGCCTTGCGCGCCATCAGGTCGATGCTGGTGATGACGGCGATCCCGATCGGCGCCTCGCCCTGTATCTGCAGTTGTGCGGGCATGAAGGAAGGCTGAGTCGGCGCCATGACGGGGAAGGACACCGGCACAATCAGCAGCCGGTCGCCGTGGGGAAAGGGCAGGTTGAACTGCCGCGACTGCCGCGCCGGGGCCGTTCCCGACTCGATGACGAACAGCACATCGGTGAAGCCGTCGTCTCGCGCATCGACGCGCGAGTCCAATCCCGCCAGGGCGTCTTCCAGTTGCGGGCGGTTGGGCTGCAATTCGATTGCCCGCCGGTAGCCGGCGGCGGCAAGGCTGGGTTCGCCAAGCGCTTCATAGACGAATCCGGCCAGGTAATGGCTGAACGCACTCTCGTAGCTGTTCCTGAGCGCGTTGATTTCCGGGTTGTCGATGGTCTGCACCGGATAGCCGTTCAATTCCTTGAAGCTGGTCATCATGCCGCGCTTGCCGGCTTCTTCCTCGGTCTTCTGCAGTTCCTTCCTCCTTATTTCCGCAATGACCGCCTCGCGCTCGTGCGTCCTCTTGATGTCCACCCGCGCGGTGTCGAAGTCGCCGCCCGCAAGGCGATCCAGCGCGAGGCGGGTGGTGAGCATGACCTTCTCGTAGTCGTGGCCTTCGTAAGGCATCGACTTGTCGTTGAGCAGCACGCTGGTGACGCCACCGAGCAGTTTCTCCGGATTGGCGATCGCCGTTTTCTCCCATGCCTGCACGCGCGCATCGGCGGCCATCCACGCTTTCTGACTTTCGTCATAACGATTGTTGAGGCGCTGCAGTTCGCCAAGCTCGAAGTAATAGAGCAGGTCTTTGGTACTGCCCTTGTTGTTTTTCTCCAGTTGCTTGATGGCGCCGTCGACTTTGCCCGCCGCGGCCAGGTTCATAGTGCCCGTCAGCTCGGTATCGTAACTGCGAAACGCGGCGCAGCCGCAAAGCATCGCCAGCAGCAGGGCCGTCGCCGTCGTTCGGGCACGCGCAAAGAAGAAAGGGAAGACGGCTTTCACGGCGCAATCCTGATGGCCACAACGCCGCAGCCGCCCCTCAGTTGACGGTGCGGCCGCTGTCTTCTTCGGCAAGTGCGTGCGCGAATGTCGGCACCGCGAGCGAAGTATCCCATTCCGCCTTGGCTACGGCGTCCTGCACCAGTTTCATCAGGCCGTGCAGCAGCGTGTCGCTCAACGCCAGGTCCACGCCGTTGCCCTGCTGCGATTGCAGGGACAACACGGTCTGGCCCCGCTCGTTGCGCCGTGCGCGCACTTTGCTCACCAGCATGGGTGCGTTGCCCAGCGGCTGTTCGCGCGCGGGTTCCGCGGCAGCCTTGGAGAACTTCACTTGCTGCAGCGCTTCTTCGTGCTGCAGACCCACGAGCGCCTTGCGCACCTCGAGATTGGGCTGCATCTGGATGTCGGGCTTGGCCTGTGCCATCTGCAGCAGCACCGGCCAGATGCGCTTGACCAGACGGCGCGTGAGCCAGGACTGGAACTCGGCTTTCTGGTCGAAAAACACCCGCATCATCAGGCGGTCGTCTTCGGCGTGGAACGCCACGGTAATGCGCTCGATGTTCATGAGGTGCGATAGTACGCGTAACCGGTGCGGGCAAGAAGAGTCGCCGCAGCGCAATCAGCCGGCGCGATAACGACGGATGATTTCGGGATCGGGGTCGAAGCCCAGACCGGGCGATTGCGGTACGGTGATCGATCCGTTGCGCGGCACTGCCTGATCGCCGTAGAGTCTTGCCTCCAGATCGAAGTAACGCCATTCCACCATCGATCCGAGCCCGTCCATGGACCCGCGGCCGAGCGCGGCATTGACGTGAACGCCTGCAAGAAAGGCCGGACCGTCATAAAAACTGTGCGGCATCACCGTTACGTTGTACGCGGCCGCGAGCGTGAATACCTTGCGCAGTTCGGACACGCCGCCCATTTTGGCCGGGCTGGGCTGCACGAAATCCACCGCGCCGGCATCGAACAGGTGCTTGAATTGCGCCACCGTGGTGGCGTTCTCTCCCGCGGCAATCGGGATGCCGCCGCCGGCGCGAACTTGCGCCAGCGCCGTGTGATCTTCCGGCGGCCACACCGGTTCTTCCAGCCAGCGCAGATTCAGCGGCCGCAGCTTTGCCGCCATGTCGAGCGCTTCGCGCAGCGTCCACGGGCAGTTCACGTCGAGCATGATGTCCACGCTGTCACCGGCGGCCTCGCGCGCCGCGCGCGTCGGCGCGAGTTCAACTTCATGCAGCTTGATGTGGCGAAAGCCCTGACCCAGAGCGCGCTCGACATTGGCTGCCACGACTTTCGCATCGGCGTAGCGGATCATGCTCGCGTAACAAGTCAGTTGCGGCTTGCCGCCGCCGAGCAATTGGTGCAGAGGCTGGCACGCCACTTTGCCGGCAATGTCCCATAGCGCAATGTCAATGCCGGAGAGGCCGAATATTATCGGGCCGCTGCGTCCGAAAATGTGCAGCTTCTGCTGGATTTCCTGCGTCAGGCTCTCGATTGCCAGCGCATCGCGGCCGATGCACATCGGCGCCAGGATCTGATCGATCGCGACCTTGGTTGCCGGGATGACGTTGTAGCCAAAGGCTTCGCCCCAACCGGTGACGCCGGCGTCGGTGCTGACCTTGACCAGCAGCACGTCGGCGCTCTGCCAGGCCAACCCACCCCAGACCTCGGTGTCCGACGGGCCGCCGCTGGTATAGGGAATGCGCAGTACAGTGGTTTCGATGTTCTCGATTTTCATTGTTGTTCTCCGGCAAGCTCGACGGGAAAAGAGGTGAATGATAGGCGAGGTACGCTGTCCATGCACGCGTCAAGAGAGACATCGGAAAAGAACAAGGACGTCGCGGGAGCAACGCCCTTGGCGGTGAGGTGTCCAGCAGCGGAGCGCTTAACCGGACACGCTCGCCGGATCGTCGGATCGAGCATCCAGTTGCAGCCGCACCATCGAAATGCGGCCATCGCCCTCTTCCCGGTTACCGACGCTGAGCGTCCCGGTGAGGACCAGCCGGCCAGTCTGGTGCGACGCTACGTGCAGAGGAGCAAGGGGGTCAAAGGAGCAAGAGGAGAAGGAGCAGGGGGGTCAACGCTTTCCCTTATAGAGTGGTCGTATTAGCATCCCAGTATGTCTCGCCCGCTACGCAAGCGGCAATGGGGTCAAGCGGCAATGGCAAGCGGCAATGGGGTCAGACTCCATTTCCCGCACTCTTCGCCGGCCGTCCCTTGGGAAGCGGCGTGGCGCGCCGGCCCGCAAGCGCTTCGATCTTGGCCCGAAATCGATCGTTACCCAAAGCCCAAGCCTTGTTCG
>Ga0315278_10000844_pt1 | contig 26502 bp, 25 predicted proteins | sample YL17G06_0_MG_FD_203880 | JGI IMG/M metagenome (GOLD analysis project Ga0315278, IMG submission 203880) | Sediment microbial communities from Yellowstone Lake, YNP, Wyoming, USA - YL17G06_0 | ecosystem: Environmental > Aquatic > Freshwater > Lake > Sediment | place: USA: Wyoming | collected... | reverse complement strand
TTCTCTTCGAACGATTGAGCCGGCTCTTTCATGAGTTGTATCCAAGCTTGAAGAAACTCCGGCACCATCGACCGGCCTTCTTCGCCTATCCGTTCAGCGGCGGCTTTGAGCATCCTTCTTTGATGCCGACGTGGATGGGCCGTCCCATTTGAGCGTTTGAACGTTTCTTGAGCGTATTGAGTCGATACCTCGCCTTTCGTATACTCGTCGTGTTGGAGAAGGGATCGCCTTGATGGGATCAGTAAGCAAGCGACAAGACGGGCAGAATCATCTCTGGGCTCATCAAATGCCTTCGAAACAAGCAAACCACAGCGAAACGCGGTGGAGTTCATGGTGAAAGTGAATAGGAAAGAGTTTGCTCTCTTATCTTTCGGGGTATTTTCTATCTGTCTTGTGGCAATATTATTTTATAACGCGGTAGATAATTCACTTTCGCAAATAGACGAACAGTACATCTCAAAGTACTTAGTTAAAGTCCGCTCTTTGCCGGAAAAATCTACATATGAAGATGAAGTGAATTTCATTATCTCGGTTCAGCATGCCGTCCTCAACGTTGCGCCAAGAAATGAAGGCATACCATTTGGCCAAAAAAGGGAGCCGAAAGAATTGTATGAAGCAAAGATGGGCCTATGTTTTGATCGAAGTAGAGTTATTGGAAAAATACTTCGGTATTCCGGCTTTGATGTGAGGCATGTCTTCATGTTGTCTAAAGAGAAAACTGGTTCCGCGATGAAGGCAATCATGACTGTTGGTGCACCATCTCACGCTGTAACAGAAGTCTTAACAAAGAATGGTTGGTTAATTGTAGACTCAAACGCACATTGGGTATCTATGGATGCGGAGGGACGTCCTATCTCTATGGAGAAGATACAGTACGGCGTAGAGCATTCTGTTCTTGTTCGGTGGGGTATGGAGCCACCGTCAACTATCTATGCAAAGCCTTTTACTTTTGTTTACGGGTTGTACTCAAGGCATGGATATTTTTATCCGCCATATAACGTGATTCCCGATGTTAACTATGTAGAGCTTCTTCAAAATGTCCTGTGAGTCACCTAACAAGACGCCGCACTTTGCCCGCATTATTCATGAGCGCTTCTACTGCAATCGTCGATCCGCTGCTACGACAAGCCTTCGGCCGGCGGGCTCGCCCCTCGGACCCTCATCGTACTGCACGAGTACGCATCGGGTCCTCACGGCTCGTGCGCCGGTCTCGCGACGCGGCTCAGCGATTTCGTGACGAACCGTCATGAATAATGCGGGCTAGAGTGCCAAGGCTGGGCCGCTCATGTCTTGCTCTGCACCTATTGGCAAACGGTGATGTTAGTCGTTCAATGCCGTGGTCTTCCGCGAGGCTCTCCAGCGGTTTTCGCCCTGGTGCTTACCAGCCGTCAAAGAACTGTGGCGTGTATTTCGGCCAGGCTGGATTCTTGCTATCCGATGTGTCCAACGTCGCGTGTTTCAGAAATCGAAGCTGGCTGCTGCGAGGGAAACTATGACCACACCGAATCTTCATGCTTCATGCGGCGCCGCATTCTCTATAAAGGCATGTCGTATTACCCGCTGCGACACAATCGGCGCAATGACGAGCGTGCTGCCCTATGACCCGCATCCCTATCTCCATGAAGGCATGATGGTCGAGGTCATTCAGGGGCCACTCCAAGGCGTGCGCGGGATTTTCTTGCGAAAAGAAAAGCATCACCGACTGGTGCTGGGTGTCCGTCTCATTCAACAAGCCGCAGTGGTAGAGATCGACGTCGCGGATGTGGTCTCAGTTTAGATCATGAATCGTGCGTATTAGTGCGGTTGAAGAATTATAACTGTGACGGAGAGACAAGTAGGCACTCCTGTTGCCCGGCTAACGCTGTGGAGGCTAATCTACTCGATACTATCCGCTCTGTTCCTGAGCCACGTTGTTCTCACCTGAATTAATGCAGCTTCAGCCATCAAGACTTTCGTGCCGGCGATATTTGCCATCCGTCCAGTGCATCTCTTTGACTAATTGATCCCGGCAGATAGACGATGTGTGGAATAGCAGGGGTAATTCAGTTTAATGGCCGTAGAGGTCGTCGAGGGGTACAGCCCACGATCGACGCGATGACAGACACGCTCGAGCATCGTGGCCCGGACTCGCGCGGTACTTGGGTCGATCTTGAGTCAGGTGTCGGGCTCGGTCATCGGCGGCTCGCAATTCGGGATCTATCTCGGACTGGCCACCAGCCAATGGTGTCATCGTGCGGCCGATACGTGATTGTCTATAACGGTGAAGTGTATTCGCACAAAGAGATCAGCCTGGATCTCGAAAAGTGCGGGCGTTGCTTCAGGGGCTCATCTGACACGGAAGTGATATTGGAAGCATGCGCTGAATGGGGAGTGGAGCCCACCGTCAAACGGCTGATCGGCATGTTTGCGTTTGCCCTGTTCGACCGTGAGACAAGGGATACCTATCTGGTAAGAGACCGGCTCGGCATCAAGCCGGTCTATTGGGGCCTGCACGAAGGCCAGTTCATGTTCGGCTCGGAACTGAAGGCGTTGCGCGCAGCAGATGGCTGGTCACCCAGGCTGGATAGAAATGCGCTTGCGGCGTTCATGCGGCACAACTATATTCCGGCACCACATTCCATTTACCAAGGTGTGCAGAAATTAGAGCCGGGCTGCATACTGAGAATCGGCCACGAGGGTGTGCCTCATATCTCACGTTATTGGGATCTTCGCAGCATTGTCGAGCGAGGGATCACATCCCTTTCCCAAGCCTCAGATCAGGAAATTCTCAATGAGCTTGATGGCCTTTTGAGTGACGCAGTTCATCGGCGTATGGTGGCAGATGTACCGCTTGGCGCACTGCTCTCCGGAGGCATAGATTCTTCCCTGGTCACAGCCCTGATGGCAGAGCGAAGCGATCGTCCCATCAATACCTTCTCGATTGGTTTCCAGGAACAAGAGTTCAATGAAGCGCCGTATGCGCGAGAAATCGCAAAGCATCTCGGCACGCACCACACCGAGCTGTACGTTGAGCCAGGTCACGCACTGGATTTGGTCGAGAAACTGCCGTACTGGTACGACGAGCCGTTTGCCGATTCCTCCCAGATCCCAACCATGATGGTGTGCGAGCTGACCAAGAAACATGTCACCGTAGTTCTTTCTGGTGATGGCGGTGACGAGCTATTTGCGGGCTACAACCGCTATACGCATGGCCTGGACATGTGGAACAAGGCGAGTATCGCACCCTATCCGGTTCGCAGGATGTTTTCCCGTGCAGTGCTCGCTCAACCGACGGACAGACTCGATACGCTTGGGCGACTCCTTCCATCCCGTTGGCGTAGGCCTCAGTTAGGGAACAAGCTCCACAAGTTTGCCCACGCAATCCTGCTCGATGACCCGGATTCGCTGTATCGGCGCATGCTCAGCCATTGGCATGAGCCAGACGAAATCGTCATCGGCGGCCACGAGCCCAAGGGTATTCTGTGGGACGAGTCGGTGGCGCGCACGATTCCCGATTTCCTCGACCGCATGCAGTTTCTGGATACGGTGACCTACCTGCCGGACGACATCCTCACAAAAGTGGACCGTGCCAGCATGAGCGTCGCACTGGAAGCGCGCGTGCCTCTGCTCGATCATCGGATTGTCGAACTCGCGTGGAGGATGCCGCGCCGCATGAAGCTGCGCGACGGCCAAAGTAAGTGGGCGCTCCGCCAGGTCTTATATAAGCGCGTGCCTCGTCAATTAATTGAGCGCCCCAAGATGGGCTTTGGTGTTCCCTTCGATCAATGGCTGCGTGGCCCATTGCGCAAGTGGGCAGAGGATTTACTCGATGAACAACGTTTGGAACGGCAAGGCCTTTTTCTTGCCAAGCCGATACGCGAGCGCTGGCAGGCTCATCTTGAAGGGGCAAATTGGGGATATCCACTGTGGGACGTACTGATGGCACAGGCATGGATCGAGGCAAATCCTGAGGTGACGTTATGAGTGCCGAGATGCAGCAAGCTGAGCGCGAACAGATCACCGTCATCCAGCCCTCGGTTCGCTGGACGTTAGGGTTGGCGGAAGCGCTCAGCAGGCATGAATTGCTCTCGCTGTTTGTGACGCGACAAATTTCAGCGCGGTATCGGCAAATGTTTCTCGGCGTGCTGTGGGCGCTGATTGAACCACTGGGGCAGTTGCTCTTGCTCACCGTGGTGTTTGGTTATCTGCTCAAAGTGAATACTGGCGGGTATCCGTATCCGGTCTTTGCGTTTGCCGGCATGGCGGCTTGGCTTCTATTCAGTCGGGCCACCTTGGCAGTGGCAGGAAGCCTTCAGGAAAACATGGGGCTGATCTCCAAGGTGTATTTCCCTCGCCTGATTCTTCCCTTGGCAGCGGTGTTGCGTGAACTGTTCGATGCCATGCTCATGATCGTGTTGCTGCTTGCGCTGGCAATGGCCTACGGCTTTCCACCAACCCCACGCCTGCTTGTGTTGCCAGTGATTCTCATGTGCTCGGCGATGCTCGCGCTTGCCGTAGGGCTTTGGATGGCCACGTTGATCGTGAAGTTTCGAGATGTCAGGCCGATTCTGAGCTTAGCCTTGCAGGCCGGGATGTATGCCACGCCGGTTGTGTACAGCGCGGATCTGGTGCCGGAGCGCTTTCGATTCGCCTACGAGTTGAACCCCATGTTCTGGGCCGTCGAATTTTCACGATGGGCGCTGTTCGGTAAGGAAATAGTCGTGAGCTCCGCTCTGGGTTGGTCTGTCGCTGCGTCACTGTTGCTGCTACTGGGCGGTTTGATTGTGTTTTCTCTGTTCGAGAGGATGTCCGTCGATGTCCAGTGATCGGTTTGCATTAAAGGTCGAGGGGCTGGGGAAGCGCTATCTCATGCCTCATCGGGCTGAGGCTGGTCGGAGAGAAACTCTATTGGCACATTTCAAAGAGTTCCTCCCATTCATGGGGAGGCAAGAGAATGACTTCTTCTGGGCACTGAAAAACCTCGACTTCGAAGTGAAGCAAGGTGCGATATTGGGCATCCTTGGGAGGAATGGTTCAGGCAAAAGCACGTTACTGAAAATTTTGTCCGGTGTAACGCAGCCGACTATGGGTCGGGCTTTTCTCAAAGGGCGCGTGGCCTCGTTGCTCGAAGTCGGGACAGGTTTTCACCCGGATCTTACAGGGCGGGAAAACGTGTTCATGTCCGGAGCCTTACTGGGGATCGGCCAGCGGGAGATTCGATCCAAGTTCGATGAGATAGTCGATTTCTCAGGCATTGAACAGTTCATCGATGTGCCGGTTAAGCGTTACTCAAGTGGAATGTATGTGCGGTTGGCCTACGCGGTGGCGTCGCTTCTCAGATCGGACATTCTTATCCTGGACGAAGTCATGGCGGTAGGCGATGCAGCCTTTCGTGAGAAGAGTCAAGATAACATTGAAAAGATCTCCAAGGACGGGTGCACGGTTTTGTTCGTGAGCCACAACGCTCGCGCGGTCACGTCCATATGTCAGACCGGGATGATTCTCGACGCCGGTCAGTGTGTGTTCCAGGGAAGCTCAAAAGATGCCGTTGCCACGTATCTGCGCAGCATCCATCACTACGATACGCCGGAAGCGGCTCGCAATGAGGAGGCTAGTTTTCATGACCTTACGCAAGCGCAACGCATGACCAGTGGAAGAAGAGTGCTTGAGTGGGTTTCGCTACATGCAGTGGACGGCACTCCGACAAATAAGTTCCACACCGGGCAGTCGATGGTCGTTCGCATCGGTTACAAAGATGCGAAGGTTCCAGATCCATACTTCGCAATCTTAATCCAGAACGAGTTTGCCGAACGAGTTGCCACCGTCCATAGTACTCACGTCAACAAGGGGGAGCCGTTCCCTCCCGCTGGCATGATCGAATGTCTCGTTGAAGACATACGGTTGGGGGATGGCACCTACAGATTAATGGTGGATTTTGGGAATTATGGCGGCTCTCGTGCGGCATTGACATCGCTCGACTGTGTGCCGAACGCTGCGTCGATTCATGTCGATCTTGCCGGCTATGTGGGCGGCATCGGTTTGGATGCATACCAAGGTGCTGCCCATAAATCCGTTTGGAAACATTCACGTATTGAGTGATGCCATATTGATGGGAGATTCGGTGAGCATGATTCGGACATTGATGAAAAAGCTTGGGTTGAGTCGAGAAGAGAGGGGAAATGCCGGGCGCCGGCGTGACTTTGTCGCTGTGGGTTTCCCCAAAACAGGGAATACTTGGACGAGAATCATGTTAGGGCGTTACGTACAGCAAGTCCATGGCTTGGAAGACGTACCTCTGTTTGACTCAAATGAAATGACGGAGCTATCCCGAAGCGGTTACCGCGGTGCTACAGGTGTCTTTACCCATCACCCACTAACTTGGGAAATGCAGGTGGCGAGAGACTTGTCGTTCGACAATGTCATCTCTTCCTTTCTCGATAAAAGGGTGATTTTTCTGACGCGCCATCCACTCGACACGCTCGTATCTCATTTCATGCACGCCAAATTCAAAGTGCCGAGTGCGCCCTATCCTGGAACTCTAGCCGAGTTCATCATAGATCCGGTTTATGGGCTTGATAAGTTGTTCAGATTTTATGAGGTTTGGGCAAGCCATCACGCGGATGTGAGCGAATTCTTTCTTTGGCGTTACGAAGATGTACGCCGCGACCAGGAAGGACAACTGAAACGGCTACTTGCCTTCTTGGGGGAGGAGGTGAACGAAGTGGCCATGCGTGATGCCATTCAGTTTTCCTCATTTGAGAATCTCAAGGCGATGGAATCCTCCGGGAAGAAATTTGTGTACAAGTCGTCAGGTTTCGATGCGTTTGGCGAAGGGCCACGTGACGACCCGAATGCCTTTCACATTCGCAAAGGACAGGTAGGCGGATACCGAGATGAGCTTCCGGCTGAATTAGTTGCAAAGTTGGAGCAGCGCGTTAAATCAGAAATGCCAACGTTCTTCGGATACTCCTGACATGTGCGGTATCGCGGGCTACGTTGGGCAAGTCACGGCTGATCCGAACGTTCTGCATGCAGCCATGCGTGCGGCCATTCGTTATCGAGGGCGTGATGGTGAGGGGGAGTGGAGTCGCCCCGGTGCCGTACAACTGTTTCATTCCCGGCTCAGCATTATCGATCTTGAAGGCGGGGCACAGCCGATGGTTGATGGCAGTGGTCGCTTTGTCATCGTGTTCAATGGCGAGATCTACAACTACCTGGAATTGAGAAAGGCATACTCGGAGGCCGGAGCGCAATTCCGCACCAACAGCGACACGGAAGTTATTCTTGAAGGGTACAAGTTGAAAGGTGCCGCCGTGTGTAGCGACTTAAATGGTATGTGTGCCTTTGCCATTTGGGACAATGTAGCGCAGCGGCTGTTCCTGGCACGAGACCGTCTAGGCAAAAAACCACTTTACTGGACCGACATAGGAGGGCAGTTCTATTTCGCCTCCAGCCTGGACGCGTTTCGTGCGATTCCTGGGTGGACCGCCGAACTCTCTCGGCTTAACCTCGACGCATATGCAGCCCTGGGTAGTTTTCTCCCTGGGGAAACCGCATTCCGTCAAGGGCGTTCGTTGCCTCCGGCAAGTTACGCGACGCTTGAGGCAGGGTGCGTGCGTCCCACAGTCACCACATACTGGCGGCTCGATTTTTCAGAAAAATTCTCAGGATCTCTGGATTCTGCTATTGAGCAGTTTGAGGAGTTGTTTGCAGATGCCGTAGCCATTCGTCTTCGTGCCGATGTGCCGGTGGCGCTCACATTTTCCGGAGGGGTTGATTCCGGAATCATCGCGGCGGTTGCCAAGCATTGTTTGGGACGATCGTTGTCCTGCTGGACCATCGACTACCACACCGACGATGATCCAAGCGAGGAAACGGTCATCGCAAAGCAGGTCGCGGATCTTCTCGGGCTTGAGTGGCATTACCGGAACTTCGACTATCACTGTGACTTGCTGCCTGCGCTTCGTGAGGCGCTCACGGTGGTCGATCAGCCATGCGGTCACATGGCCATTAGCTATTCTCGCCGGCTGTATGCCGCGATTAAGCCCATCGCCAAGGTAGTGCTGACCGGTAACGGCGCCGACGAGTTGTTTCTCGGCTACAACGGCAATGAAGATCTCGCTACGAAAGACTTGGCTTGGCGAGCTGCACCGCAACGGACGTTCTTTCGCAGATGGCTGTCACGGTCTTCCGCTCCCGCATCCTCCCGTGCGACGGAACTCGCAGACTATCAGGCAGCGTACGTCAGGGCTAAGCTCGGGAAGTATCCGGGGGAAGATGAGCCGGAGGGGAAAGTCCAACGGATTCGTCAGGACATACTCGATAGCAATGTCTCTTCCCATGCCGACCTCTACACCTACATGGGCTTGCGTTTCTATACCGGCGAACCCAATTTCCGGATTCCGGACATAACGGGCCTGGCAGAGCAGGTTGAAGTCCGGTCTCCATTTCTGGATTACCGCGTTGTAGAGTTTGCGGCGCATCTGCCCACAGCTATGAAAATCGGCAATCCTCAGACTCCGCACACGAATAAGCTGCTGTTGAAACGCTATTATCGTAGATATGTCCCTGAGGAGGTCGCCTTCGCTCGCAAGAAAGGGATGGGGGCAAATTTACGATACGACCGATCGATTGCGACGGACCCAGCGATCAGCGAACTGTACGGCAATCTTTTGGCGCGAATCTCCGCAGCGGGTTTGCCTGAAGGCGCATACCGGCTGGCGTGGCAGGAATATGTTCGCGATAAGCAGGCAGGCATTGAGGCGCCTTCCTCAGCCGGAGCAATGTCGGCTGGATTCATGCTTGGACTTTGGCTTGACCGGACACCATTTGATGCACGCGGAGCCGCATGACACTGGAGGCTGTCTCGCGTGTAAGCCTCGGCTCCGTAGAGTGGGATAGCGTTGTATGTGGGTCTTCAGACGGGTGGGTGTTCTCCCTCTTCGGGTGGCAGGATCTGATTCTGGTTGTGCAGCAATGGGGGCTTGAGGAGTTCAGTTTTGGCCTGCGCGAGAATGGGAAGTTGGTCGCGGCGGTTCCTCTGCAATTTAATCCGCACAACGGCAGCATGTCTTCATCTGGTTGGGGCGGGAGTGGTCCTGTCCTTCTTGGCTCGCTCACGGGGAAAATCCGACAACGTGTAATGCAGGCGGCGTTGGATCATTGTGTAGATTTCGCTCGGGAACGTGGGGCCTCACATTTCGATTTGTCCCTTAATCCCGTAACGCGAACCTCCATTGACAGTGCGTGGGGCGTTAATCCGTTTTCTTTCTATGGCTTCGATGATCGTTCCGGGCTATCCCAAGTAATCGATCTGGACCCTTCGGTAGATGAATTAAAGGCTGGGTTGACCGCCGATGCGCGCAGGCAAATTCGCATCGCGCAAGAGCATGGCTATACCGTCGAGCGGGCTGACTGGGGCAGTCAGCTTGATCGCTATTACGCATTGCATCGGGATACCTATCAGCGAACGGGTGTGCAGCCCCATCCTAAGGAGTATTTCGCAGGCCTGGCAACCTATATGGCGCCATCCAATCACTCCGTTTTGTGGCTGGCTCGCTCCCGTGAGGGCGAGCCTGTTGCCTATCATAATGCCGCCTGGTTTGGGGAAGGTGGGTATTACCACACGGGATGCTCAGCCAAGACGGCCAATGATCTGGGTGTGAGCTATATATTGTTCTGGGAAGCGTTGCTGGGGGCAAAAGCAGCGGGGCTGCGCTGGTACGACTGTGGAGCGATTTTCCCGAACGCGACTGAATCAAAACAGCGTGGGTTGACGACATTCAAAACTAAGTTTGGTGGAGAAGCGCACCGTCTGTTTAAGGCGGAAGTCAAACTTCCTGTGACGTCTGACCTTGTGTCATCAACAGAGGATAGCGTCGCGGGCCTATCCAAAGACGTGGCATCAGTACCGAAGAGGTTACTAAATCGCGTGCGTGGTTTGCGCGTTGGAAGCGGGCTGATAAAAGAGGTAAAGCGGTTCATAAGCCTTTTTGTATCGAAGGGCAATACTCAACCGTGAGTCAGACTCGACAATCTGTAAATGATCAAGAGCAGCAGAGTCGCCTCGAAAAGCGCATTCGCGAGGCATACGAGTCGAATGTGGTCTACAAGGTCGAAAATGTTTGTATCCGACCACAAGCTAAGTCCGAGGAATACGCGGACCGACTGGTGGAGGACAAAATCGAAACCGTGAGGCGGCATGCCAGGCCTGGGCCGCTCGTCGACCTCTGTTGTGCAACGGGGGAACATCTGTTCGCACTCGCAGATCTGTCCGACGATTGTTTTGGCATGGATTTCAGCCGACCGTTCATCCAGAAGGCGCAGGAGGAAGTACAACGGAGAGGCTTGCGTCATGTCCGCTTTGAAGTGGGGGATGCCAAAGTGTTGCCGTTAGACGACGCCAGCGTTGCGACCCTCTACTCGTTTTCCGCGCTGTATGCCATACCGGAAATTGAGAAAGTGTTTGCTGAGATCAGCCGGGTACTAAAGTCAGGTGGGCGTTGCGTGCTGGATCTTGGGAACTCCCGTTCGCTGAATGCGATCTGTGTCCGGGCTTATACGGAACTCCCTCCGACGTTCCATCTGTCCGTGCAGGAGATGAAGCGACTGTGCGAAGATAATAATTTGCATATTATCGAGCACCGGCGTTTCCAGCTATTGCCGCTGTGGGCAGACCGGCCACGCTGGCTGTGGCCATTGCTGCATCCGGCGTGGAAGCGGATCATGTCCCGGCGAATAGGGGGGCGCATGCTCGATGAGTGGCTGTGTAATTTTCCGATAGTGCGGCGCTTCGCGTTTCGGCACGTGATGGTGTGCGAAAAGTCGGCGCATGAGAGCCTGATCAATGGCGCCTGACTGATGTCGCTTGGCACGATCCGCTTTGTTCTTGCGCTGATGGTGTTGCTCAATCATCTGTGGTTGCCGACCGCCAATCGTATTGGCGCGCATGCCGTGGTAGCGTTTTACATTATTAGCGGCTTCTTGATGACCAAAATTGTAAATGAGGTCTATGTCGGCCGGTGGGGCGCGATGAGATATCTGGTGAATCGCGTATTGCGGATCTACCCGCTGTACTGGGGGATCGTGGCCGCTACAGTTTTTTGTCTGTTTGTATGGCCACAGTATTTTGGTTCTCTGTATAGCCTGATCCACATTCCGGCAACTGGCGAGGAATGGTTGGCGAATGGGACTCTGTATCGGTTGACTGATTCACCAAGTATCCTGATTCCGCCGACATGGTCTCTGTTTGTCGAGGTGGTCTTTTATGTTGTGATCGCCGTCATTGGCCGTTGGCGCGTGGGGGTCCTTGGCTGGTTCTTCGTCAGCCTTGTTTATACGGCATACATGGTGCTGTCCGGCGCTCCATTTGCGGAACGATATTATCCGCTGACAGCCGCGTCAATGTTTTTCAGCACTGGGGCTGCGTTGTATTTTTATGGAGAACGGCTGGGCCTGAGTTGGGTTGCCCGTAAGTATTGGATCGGGTGCTTTGTGGCGTTCGCGGTCTTCCCGTTATTGGTTGAATCTTTGGGCGGCAATAGGTTGTCGGTTGGTTTCTATGGGGCTGCGATTCTGTTTATTCTGCTGTTCACAGCCATATCAGGCTCTGGCAATCTTAGCGGTGGAAGAATTGATAGGCTTCTAGGAGAGATGGCGTATCCAGTGTTCTTGACCCATTTTTTCTCTGCGGGGGTTGTGAATCTTGTTACCGGTAACCGATATCCAGTAACGGGAACGATCAACTTTCTATTGTCCACATTAGTGTGTGCATTGATGTCTCTAGCTATTGTGATGTGGTTTGAGCCGAACATGGAGAAGGTGCGGAGTGCTATCCGGCGCAGCAAGGCGGGTGTTTGTATGGAAGTGCAGCCTTGAGCGATGTGTTCGACAAGCATACGCGTGATGCCCTGGTATCGTATCTGACAAGGATTTATGAGGGGGTCTTCACCAAAGAGGCCATCGTGGCCCATCTCGAGAATCACATCGGATTCGCTTTTGCGGAATACACGACACAGGTGATCCGTCCACGCCTGCACGAAGGCGCGCGCGTACTGGATATCGGCAGTGGCTTTGGCAGTTGTGTGTTGGCGGCGCGTAATGCGGGGCTGGAGGCATTCGGCGTTGAGATCGCGGAGTTCGAGGTGGACTTTGCCCGCCGGCGTTTGCGGCAAGTGCGGCCGCAGGATAATGCGGAGGAGGTCTACCTGTATGGCGATGCCCGTTCGCTATGCGTGCCGTCTGAATCTGTGGACGCGGTGACGTTCTGGAATGTCATCGAGCATATCGAGAACTGGGATTCAGTTATGGATGCCGCGGTCCGCTACCTCAAGCCCGGCGGTCTGGTATTCATCATTTGTCCCAATTACATGGCCTGGCGCGACGAAGCGCATTACCATGTGCCCTGGAAACCCGGGTTCCTCCTGCCACGCAAGAAGGCGGTGGCCTATTTGCGTTCGCTGGGACGCAACCCCGTCTATTTCGAGCACTCGATCTTTTATCGTAGCAACTGGGAAGTGTTGCGTAAGTTGCACGCGCTTCGCTTTGAGCCTTTGGAACTTGGCACGCTTGAGCCGCGCGGGCTTTCTCCCACGCATGCGGTTTCTATGTTGTGCCATCCCCTGAAATATACGCGCTTCTACAATCCATTTAAGCATTCGGTGGAACTTGCTGCGCGCAAACCTCTGGGGGATAGATAGTGGGCCGTCTTCTCGTTATCGTGCCGGACCGGATAAGTGACATTCTCGTTAAAGGGGAATATCAGCCAGGCTATTACAATCCCGGTGAGGTGTTCGACGAAGTGCATATCCTCACCACGACCGACGATCGTCCGCCGCTGGAACAGTTGCAGCGTACAGTCGGAGCTGCCAGGTTGTTTGTGCACAACCTCCCAGATGATCTGACGCTGGTCGGTCGCCGTCCGGAGTTTTTGACCGAGTATCGCCTTCGCAAGTGGGCCAAGGGAGGAGTTGAGATTGCTCGTCGTATCGGCCCGTCGCTGGTGCGTTGCCATGGCGCCGACTGGAATACCTACCTGGCCAGCCGCATCAAGGCTGAATTGGGAGTTCCCTATGTGGTTAGTTTGCATATCAATCCGGACGTCAACCCGGTACGGCGCTTTATCCGGTCGAACTTGAACCCGGCGGAAGCACGCCACAACCGTTTCTACGAACATATCGAAGCAACCGGCCTGAGAAATGCGGACCTGGTGATGCCGGTGTACAAGCCGATCGTTCCCTATTTGCAGCGATTGGGAGTGAGCCGGGTCGAGGTGTGCTACAACGTGCTCAATCGGCTGCATTTGCGCAAGAAAACGGATTACGCCCTGCATCGACCGGCGCGCGTCGTCTATGTCGGCCGGTTGTTCGACGAAAAAAATCCTGGAAATATTATTCGGGCCGTGGCGCGCCTGTCCGAAGCCGAATTGACCGTCGTGGGTGATGGCCCCATCCTCGGCGCCTTGCAGGACCTGACGAAACAATTGGATATCCAGGGGCGTGTGCGTTTTCTTCCGGCTGTGGCCAACGATGCCTTGTGCGAATTGCTGGCGGAGCAGGACATTTTCGCTGTGCATACCGAATATTGGGAAATCAGCAAGTCGGTGCTGGAGGCGCTGCTCACTGGCTTGCCGGTGGTCATCAATCGGCGCACGGGCGAGCCGGTGCCGGAATTGGAAGGCGATTTCGTCATGAAGGTGAATAATACTGAAGCGGAATATCTAACCGCATTGGAGCATCTGCTGCGCGACCACGAGGCGCGTGCTGCGCTGGGGCGCAGGGCCTTTGCCCATGCCCAAGCCCATTGGGCGCCTGAAATTACAGAAGCGAAATACGCATCAATCTATCGAAGGTTTCTTGGAGCAAGGGATTGAATATCGAGTCCCTGTTCCGTTGCCCGGTCTGTGGCGTTGGTGGACTGGCCGAGCGCTATGTCGCCGTGGTTTGCAACGCCTGCGGTGCCCACTTCCCCGAAGTCGGCGGGATTCTCCTGCTGGTCAAAAATCCGACCGAACACGATGCGGCCATTCGTGAAGCGCAGGCCGTTAACCCGGAGTGGTACCTTGCCGAGCAGCCGCCTGAGGAGGTCAGCCCCTGGCGCCATCATTTACGCAAAAGACGCCGCTATGTCGAACAGGTCTTGCGGCGCGAACTCATCAAGGGTGGAAGACAAAAGGCGGAGCGCGTGCTGGACCTGGGCTGCGGGGATGGCAACAATCTGCGCTGGCTGGCACCCTTTGCCGAGCGGCTTTACGGCAGCGACTACAATTTGGTTAGGCTCGCGCGCGCGCAGGCACGCGCGACCGGGGCCACGCTGTTCCTAGCCGACCTGTTGAATTACCCGGCATTCGACAACAGTTTCGACGCGATCTTTTTCAACCATGTCATCGAACACATTCCCGATGACGGGGCCGCGTTAGCCACGGTTCATCGCATTTTGAAGCCGGGCGGCTTGCTTGTTCTCGGCACTCCGAACGAGGGGGCATGGTGGTGGCAGCTTGCCTACCGCCGTGCGCCGAACATTCTAGCGACCACCGATCATGTCCACTTCTATACGGCGCGGACCATCGGCGAGAAAATGAAGGCTGCGGGTTTGTCTGTGTTCGAGGTCGAGCATCTGGGCTGGGGACCTCCCGATTGGCGCTTGGACGGCCGGTGGCGCCAGCACAAGATCGTCGACGATCTGTTCGAAATGTTCGGGCGGGCGTTGATTCCGTCACAGGCCTCATCTTTATACTTGATCGCAAGCAAGTAACAATGCTCAAACTCTTGGCAAATGCCGAACCGCAAATTCGCGGCCGCGTACTCTTCCTCATTTGCTCGTATGGCGGGCGCCAGGCTTTCTCGCTCGCGGCCAAGCTCCCTTTCCTCGGGCGTTTCGGCCGCTTGGCCGATCGTCTTACGGCATATTCCTTGCGCCAATTCATTGGCAATAATCGCGACTTCGCCGCAAACCCGCGGAGTCTTGAATATCAGCTTGGCCTGGTCAGGGATGTGCTGGCCTTGGGTAACGTGGACGAGGCTACCTGTTTTATTGACCCCGCTTTTTCCGATCAGTCGATGCACTCCCGGTTCGCATCCTTGGGGAAAGTTGAGACCCGCGATCCTGGAAGCGTTTCCGCCCACGATTTGCAAGACTTCGATACCGCTATTGTTGTCTATTCCGATGCCTTAGGTTTGGGAAGGTCAGGCATGGAGGCATGCTTGTTGAGGCGCGCACGGGTTCCTCCGATATTCGTAAATGGCCGGCGGCGAATCATGCGCCTCGATTCTGCGGCTCGACGTGCGCTCGCTTGGCGCAGACTATTGGCGACTTCTCGGCTCACGGAGTTGTGCCTGAGCCTGTTCATTATTCCGCTGGCAATGTTCTGGGCCGCACAGGATGCCCTGCGTGGCAAGTCGTGATGCGATGAAGAATGTGATGGATCAGGAAAGCGACGATATCAAAAAGACCATTCGCGATTGGTGGGCGAGTGCGCCGATGACGTACGCGGAATCGCACGGGAATGTGGAATACCGTCTCCCGGATGGAACCATGGAGCGGGTAGAACTCGGCTCCAAGCGGTTTTATGAGCTGGCCGATTCCGTATTGTATCGTTGGAATGAACCGCTTCATACCAAAGACGGCAAGTTTGGCCGTATTTTCGATTATGCGCGCTACCGGGATAAGCGAGTTTTGGAAATTGGTTGCGGAATGGGTTGCATGGCAAGCAACTGGGCCAGCCAAGGCGCGAATGTGACCGCGATTGACTTGAACCCGGTTGCGGTTGCACAGACGACTCAACGCTTTAAGGTGTTTGGTTTGCAGGGTCAAATACGTGAGGTCGATGCGGAGTCGTTGCCCTTTCCAGATGAAAGTTTCGACTTCGTGTACTCGTGGGGTGTCATTCATCACACGCCCGGTATTCGCAAAGCCATCCGGGATATCTACCGGGTTTTGCGACCAGGCGGGCGGGTCGGCTTGATGCTCTATAACCGTGAGTCGATTCTCTATCGGTATTTCGTACAATACCAAGAAGGCTTGGTGAACATGGAACGCCTTTTTCTGGATGAGTTGGCTTTGGCGAGCCGTTACGGCGATGGTGGACGCGAAGAAGGGAATCCTCATACCTGGCCGGTGACGAAGGAGGAGGTGCTGCGGGATTTGATCCCGATGTTTGCACAGCCCGAGATCAAGACCCTGGGTACCGACGTGCCGGAGGCGCTCAATACCTGGTTCCCCCGTCTCGGTCAGCGATTGCCGCTGAGCTGGCGCAAGGCCCTGGCGCGCCGGCTGGGCTGGAGTCTGTGGATTACTGCGGAAAAGCCGGAAGCATGAACATTATTCCTAGACTTCAACACCTTGCTTCCAGGTTTTTTTCTGGCAGCGGCAGGCAGCAAGGATCGCAGCAGCTTGCTCGCCTCGATGCCTACAAACAGGCGGCGCGCCGCGCGGGCATCGACCGGCTGTATCTGTTTCTTTCCTTCGATTGCGACACCGATCTGGATGCCGATGCGGCGGAAGAGCTGCACTGTTTTCTGACTTCGCGCGGGATCAAGGCCACCTATGCCGTGCCAGGCGCGCAGTTGGAAAAAGCTGCGGGTATCTATGGCCACCTGGCAACAGGCGGGGCAGAGTTCATGAACCATGGCGGGTTGCCGCATGCCGAGTGGCGTGAGGACCGCTGGGTCGGTCGCACCTTTTACGACAGCATGACTGCCGAGGCGGTCGCCGTCGATATCCGGCGGGGACACGAGATTGTCACGGCGGTGACCGGTGTGGTGCCAACAGGGTTTCGAGCCCCGCATTTCGGGTGTTTCCAGAAGCCGGAGCAGGTTGCCCTTATGCATCGCACCGCGGCCGAGCTGGGCTATGGCTATTGCTCGACTACGCTGCCGGCGATGGGGCTGGCCAAGGGGCCGGCCTACCTCTCCCAGGGCATCGTCGAATTTCCTTGCTTCGGGTCGGTGCGGAATCCGGAAACGATCCTCGACTCGTGGACCTATCTCACGGATCGTGTGAACTACGCGTTGGGCGACGATTACTATCGTTTGCTAGAGGAAACGGTGAGCACTATGCTGGAGCACCGAATGCCGGGGGTCCTCACCTGGTATGCAGATCCAGCCCATGTGCTTGATCAGGCGCCGTTTATGCGGGCGATCGAGTTGATGGCAAAGAAAGAAGTGACCTCGGTAACGGGCGATCAATTGTTGGATATTGTGAGCCCTGCGGTTCGGATGCAATAAGGTGACTTGGCGCTTGGGTCTACCAGACTTTTCAAAATAAGGAATGGGTATGCTTTCTAAACTCATCAACTTGTTACGTGGCCGTCAGAACAGTGGCGATTCAGTTTCTAATGACGATCGCCTGACGACGATGCGCTATGAGTTGGACTATCTTCAATTGGAAGTCAGTCGTCTTCGCTCGCTTGTGCGGTATATGGCGGGAGCGTCGATGAACGACTTCCCCATTACCAAGCAAACGAAAGATAGTTTCAGCTTTCAGTGGTCGGATTGTCCTGATGGGAATTGGATTGAAACCAGGCCGGAACTCAAAGAGCGAGAGCCGAAACTTGTGTGCCAATATACGGGGCTTTCACGCGATTGGTTTGAGGGAAAGTCCATATTGGACGCCGGATGCGGTTCGGGGCGTTTTTCGTGGGCTATGGCATCGATGGGGGCCAAGGTGACCGCTCTTGATCAATCTAAGAGTGGTGTCGAGCATACAAAAAATGCCTGTGCGTCATTCGGTGACAGGGTAACTGTTTTGCAGCATGATCTGACGAAGCCGCTCGACTTGAATCGGGGGTTCGACTTGGTGTGGTCGTTTGGCGTGCTTCATCACACCGGTGATACCTATCGCGCGTTTCAAAGCATCGCGAAGCTGGTGTCCCCTGGAGGGTTCATTTTTCTCATGCTCTACGGCGAGCCCGAGGGCAAGGACCCGGGGGAGTATGTCTACTATGCGGAAGTCGAGCGGCTGCGTCGCCGGACATCCGCCATGTCGTTCTCTGACCGATATCGTTATCTGAGCGAGCTGAAAGGAGATGAAGTGGGCGGTTGGTTTGATGCGGTGTCTCCGCCGATTAACGATACCTACTCCTAGTATGAGATCGCCATGTGGTTCCAGCAGGCAGGATTTGTGGATCTTAAGCGCACAATGGAACATAGCAACCATTTCGTGATTGCTCGACGTGGCGGAGAAACCCCGAAGCTCACTTGATGTGTGGCATTACCGGTTGGTTTAACCTCAACGTTTCCACCCTTGATCGGCAACCTCTCCTGCAGCGGATGTGCGCCGCTATTGCTCATCGTGGGCCTGACGATCAAGGGTTCTTCTTCGACGAGTGTGTCGGGCTTGGCTTTCAGCGCTTAAGTATCGTGGATCTGGAAGGTGGGCACCAGCCGATGGCGAGCAATGATGGTGCGATTCAGGTTGTGTTCAACGGAGAGATATTCAACTATGTGGCGCTTCGACATGAACTGAAGCAGTCCGGACTCCGCTTCAAAACTGCTTCGGATACGGAGGTGTTGCTTCGGCTGTATGAGCGCGATGGACTTCGCGCGTTTGAGCGGATGAACGGCATGTTTGCCGTGGCGATATGGGATCGCCGTAAGGGACTGTTTCATCTTGTGCGTGATCGCCTGGGAGTGAAGCCGCTCTATTACGCGAGAGTCGGCGAGTCGCTGATTTTCGGTTCCGAGATCAAGGCTATTCTGGCTAGTGGCAGGATTCAGAGAGCTGTTAATGAGCACGCTCTGTGGGATTACCTCACATTCAGATATGTGCCTGCGCCGGAGACGATCTGGCAGGGGGTGATGAAGCTCCCACCGGCACATAGCCTGACCCTGCGCGTGGATGGAAGTGAGAATGCAAAGCCATATCGGTGGTGGAGCGTTCCCATGCACATGTTGGCAGCAGAAAAGAGCGATCCGGAATACGAGGCGGAGTTTCAGGCGCTGTTTGAGGATGCGGTGGGGCTGCGAATGCGGGCTGATGTTCCGGTCGGGATTACGCTGAGCGGTGGCCTGGACTCCAGCGCAGTGGTTGCTGCAGCCAAGCTGACCGCCGGCGATTTGAAAACGTTTTCAGTCGCGTTTGCAGACTCGCCGGAGATCGATGAACTGCCGTACGCACGGGAGGTGGCTCGGGAGTTTGGAACCGACCATCATGAAGTGGTCATCGGTCAACAGGAGTTCATGGATTTCTTGCCTGACTTTGTCTGGCATACGGACGAGCCGCTTGCAGATCTTGCGTCGGTGCCGCTGTACTATGTTTCTCGCCTGGCAAGGGAACATGTGAAGGTGGTGTTGTCCGGTGAAGGAGCCGACGAGATACTGGCGGGGTACAGTTTCGATAACTGGGCGCGGCGATGGGACGAAGTTGCCGACGCAAATGCGAACATGCCATGGTGGTCTAAGGGCATAGGCGGTCAATGTGCCGCGCGTGTGTCTCCCGAATTCGCCCGACGGCGCGATCTGGCCGCGACCCTGTGCGATCAGCGCAAGGTTCCGGAGCCGATCACCATGACCAACTATTGGTCGTCTGCGGACAAGAAGCGGCTTCTTGTCCGCGAGCACGACTGGCCTGATAGTATGGATAGAATTCGTTCGCAATTATCGGAGGCGGGTGAGCAGCATCCGTTAAATCAGGTTCTGCACGTGTACTGCCAGGATTGGTTGGTGGAAGACCTGTTGATGAAGGCCGACAAGATGTCCATGGCCAACTCCTTGGAACTGCGAACTCCATTTCTGGATTATCGGCTTGTAGAGTGGGCTGCGGCATTGCCAGCGCGGTTGAAGGCCGGCAGGACCAAGAACGGGCTGTATCGCACAAAGGAAATTCTGCGCCGTTATGCTGCCACTCGGCTTCCACCCTCCATCGTTAATCGTCCCAAGCAGGGATTCCCTGTGCCTGTGTATGGATGGCTTTCCGGAGCGCTTGCATCGTGGGCAACCGATACTCTGCTGTCGCGTCAATCGCATGCGAGGGCATGGTTGAATCCATCCGCGTTGAGCGAGGTGGTATCTGCGGGAATTTCAGCGACAGCCGGCACGATGGAGAAACACCGTCTGTGGAACCTCCTGATTCTGGAAATATGGATGCAGAAATGGCTTCCGTAAAGGGCAGAATCCTTGCCTTGGCCTGGATGATGCCCCCGCTGGTATTTCCTCGGTCGCTGCAGGTGTCGCGAACGCTCAAGACATTGAAGCAATACGGTTGGAGTACAACCGTGATCACGATTCTTCCAGGGGCTGAACCGTTTGGGACGCTGGATCAGCCATTGGCTGATTTGTATGCCGGTTGTTACAGGCAAATCGATGTAGAACCACGTGAGGATATCTGTCCTAGTTCTTGGTGGTTGCGTGCGTGGCGAAAGGCATTCCCTCCTCAGGATGTAAAAGTTGACAACTGGATTCGACGTGCCGGTGCCGCGTTGCGAAAGGAACTCAAGTCAGAAAAATATGATGTGTTGGTGACGTTTGCTCAACCTTGGGTTGATCATCTGGCAGGGCTTGAGGTTAAACGCCGGCAACCATCTTTGCCTTGGGTGGTTCACTTCAGCGATCCGTGGGTCGATAGTCCCTATGCCCAGTTTTCGAGTGACAAACAGAAAAGCCAGGCTTGCAGGCAAGAGCGACGCATCATCGAAGTTGCCGATGCAGTCGTGTTTGTCAATCGATATACGGCGGATCTCGTCATGAAAAAGTATCCGGGCCCTTGGCGATCAAAAGTACATCTTGTTCCGCATGGCTATGACAACGATCTGTTGAAAGCGGTAGTCGAAACCCGCCCTCAGAAAGGAATTATGCGGATAGTCCATACAGGAACTTTCTATGGACAACGCAACCCGGGACTGATCCTGAGTTCCATAGTAGAACTGGTTAAAGATCCTGAAACGCGATCTCGCCTGAGGGTTGAGTTTGTTGGCAATGTTGACGATCAGTTTCCATTACTCGCACGCAACCTGGGGCTTGATGGTGTGGTGGCATTTAGTAGAAGGGCAGGATATCTGGAGAGTCTTTCCTTGGCGAGTCGAGCGGACCTGCTATTGCTGATAGACGCTCCGGCTGAACGGAATGTGTTTCTGCCAAGCAAGATTGTTGACTATTTCATGCTGCGGAAGCCGATTCTTGGTATTACCCCTTTATCCGGCGCATCAGCCGATGTCTTGAGGAAACTTGGATGCCCAGTGGTGCAACCGGATGATTCAGCGGCCATAGTAAAGGCGCTACGAATAGTTTTTGAGCGGTGGTTGGCAGGACAGGGAGCGGCGAGTTTGCCGGATCCAGCCGACACAGTCGCGTTTGATATTCAACAGACCACGCGTGAGTTTGAGCGAGCGATAGAAATGGCTATTCACAAAGGCGGCAAATCCATATGAAAGCGCGCGTACGTTGGACGCCTTCGGAAGATGCTGCTGCGAGCTTGGTGCGCGAGGGTGTTCCTCCCTCGCGCATTGAACAGGTCGGTAGTGTATTGAATGATTCATATCACTCGTTGGCTGAGCCAATGGCCAAGGCCGGATTGCCAGAGAGACTTGGTTCGGCAAGGGGCCAGTATGCCGTTATTACTTTGCGCCGCCCAGTAAATGTTGATGGTTTCGCATCCTTGTCTCTAGCGGTTGCACAACTCGTCAAGCTTGCCAAGACCATAGCAGTTGTTTTTCCCGTGCACCCGCGAACCAAGAAACAACCTTGTGCGGTTCTCCTATGGGAAGGAAAGGCAGCTTTGCGAATCGTGGAGAGCCTGCAGCCTCGCTCGGACAATATTTCAGGAAGAGTCTTGCCTAAATGCTGAACGCTGAGAATCATAATTCCGGGGACATCGTTTCGCGGGCCGGCTGCTTCATGTCCCAATTTGGCTCATCCTTCACTGTGATCCTAAAAGATTTGGTTAGTCAGGATCAGGCCGTAGCGCTGATAGCCCTGCCAAACGTCGAGAGCATTATCCTTGAGTCTCCCGACGAATCGATGGCTCGTCGCTACCCAGGGCGCATAGGGTGGTATGACATCGGCAAATCAAAATTCATTTTCCCATTGCGGATGGGCAAGGAACTGGTTCATATCGGATTTTTCTCAACTCTAGGTTTTCGTGCCACCTATAGGGCATGGGTGGGAGGGATGAGGGTCCTTCATGTTCTTGATCCAATCGAGGGGCATAGTCAGTATCGGATGTTGGGGATGGTTGCTCGGACGTTCCTGTCGAACATTCTTTTTCGCTTGGGGCAAACGAGAGCGGCTCCAATTATTGAATACCTCCGGCATCTTCTACTAAGCCGAAGAATATCCCGACTAAACACGCTAAAGTTAGGTGAGTACATATTCGTACCAAAACGGGTTGCATTAGTTTCCGGTTCTCTTGGGCCAGGGGGATCAGAACGGCAGGTCTTAAACACGCTTCTTGGACTTAAAGACCGGGGATTCAGTGATGTTGTTCTGTTACACGAGAAACCGATGCAGCCCCCGCACGATTTTTTCCTGCCGCAACTTGGAACATCCGGGGTAGCTTGTCATCAATTGTTGGATATCGAGACAGGGGATTATCGCGAGTGGAGATCGTTGAAGTTAGGAGAACTCAGAAAGCTACTGAGGACTCTCGGAATATCTGAGGGGCTGGTGTTGTCCTATCTGGTCAAATTTTGTCAGGAACGCCCTGAGGTTGTGCATACCTGGCTGGATGCTGTAAACGTCACAGCAGGTTTGGCAGCTGCAATCGTTGGTGTTCCTCGAGTAGTTATTGGGTGCAGAAGTCTGGCCCCCCACCATTTTTCTTTTTACCAACCGTATATGAAACCGATCTACCGTTTTCTTGCCAAATTTCCGAATGTGATAATTCTGAACAATTCGAAGGCCGGGGCCGATGATTATGAAGCTTGGCTTGGATTGTCCCGGGGGACAATCCGGGTTCTCCGCAACGGTTTTGATTTCAAGGGCGTCTCAACGTGTGAAGGTGTTGGGCCGAAGAAATGGGACTACCTCCGTCAATTTGGTATTCCGCCCAATGTCCAAATAGTGGGAACAGTCATGCGTCTTTCGGAGGAGAAAAACCCCTTTCTTTGGATCCAGATGGCCGAACTGGTCTGCAGTCAACACGAAAAAGTGTACTTTCTTATTGTGGGGGATGGCCCTTTTCGAGGCGTATTGGAAGAAGAGGTAGCACGGATAGGACTAACCTCAAGAGTATTATTCTTAGGTCAGAGGGAAGATGTCTACCAGTTATTGGCTTTGATGGACATCTTTGTCCTGACATCGAGAGTCGAGGGACTTCCCAATGTGATCATCGAGGCGCAGTCGCTCGGAATTCCTGTAGTCGCCACAGCAGTTGGAGGTGTGGAAGAGACGTTTGAGAATGGGGTAACAGGTTTTTCCGTTAGCGAACATATTCCGAGTAAGGTTGCAGAGAAGGTATTGATGCTATTGACGGAAAAAGATGTCGTGAAAGGAATACGCGACCGTGCACCCGATATGATACGCAAGCGGTTTTCAATAGACCGGATGATTAGCGAAACAATAGATGCTTATGGGTTAAATGACACCTTGAGTTCTAATTGCAAATGCAACACTTCAAGCCCTGAAGGGTTACGGTGTTGCCATGCCAAAGAGATTCTATAGACACATGAGTGCCGAAGAACGTGAAACCATGAGCTTGGGGCGAGCCCCTAGCACCGTGAGCCGCGAGCCTGCCCGCAATACGGCAAGGGGCCATCCCTATCGTGCCTGCACGGTACAGACGCTGGCGGCAGCCCGGCGCGTCAACCACGCAAACTCGTGGATCCGTGGCTGTGGCGGTACGTCCTGACACACCTGGCCCTGGTCCCGCCCGCGACGTATCGGGCCCAGATCACAGTCAGAAGTTCTCCTTTGGAAGTGTCCCCTTGACGGGGAAGCGTACGACACCTCTCGGCGGAGACCATCTATGCGGCGATGTATGTGTTGCCACGCGGAGCCCTGTGGAGCGAACTGCTGGCTGCGCTGCGTCAGGCGCGCAAAGCGCGCAGGCCTCGGTCGCGGGGGGCGGATCGACGGGGCCAGATCCCCAATATGACGTCGATTGCCGAGCGCCCTGCAGACGTGGCCACCCGCACCGTACCCGGCCACTGGGAAGGCGACCTCATCAAGGGGGTCCGCAATGGCTCGACCGTCGGCACGCTGATGGAGCAGACGACGCGCTTGGTTCTCCTGGCACGGCTTGAGGGGACGGATGCGAGGAGTGCCTGCCACGGGTTCACGACAAAGCTCCGGGACGTGCCCTCCCCGCTACGGAAAACACTGTCCTATGATCGGGGCAAAGAAATGGCCGAGCACGAGCGTCTGGCCGAGCGGCTCATGATCCGGGTGTTCTTTGCCGATCCGTACAGCCCCTGGCAATGTGGCACCAACGAGAACACCAATGGGCTGTTGCGCCAGTACCTCCCCAAAGGGACCGACTTGTTGGGCTACACCCAGCGCGAGTTGAACGCCATCGCCCATCGCCTGAACACCCGACCGAGAACATGTCTCAATTGGGCCACGCCACGGGAGGTCTTTACGCAACTGCGTCATCATTCACCCGTTGCACTTGGAACTTGAAACCGCCGTGACTTTGGATGAACTTTGAAACTCCTCATTTTTATCCACTCCCTGAGCAGCGGAGGTGCCGAGCGCGTCACAGCCAACCTCGCCAACCACTGGGCGGTCAAGGGATGGAAAATCACGGTCGTCACCCTGGCGCCGCTCAGCCTCGATTTCTACGAGCTGCACCCGGCGGTCAAGCGCATCGCGTTGGAATTGGCTGGTGACAGTGATAATGCACTGGCTGGGCTGGCGCAGAACCTGCGTCGGGTGCTCGCCCTACGTCGGGTGCTGCGCCAGATTCAACCCGATATTGCCCTAGGGATGATGACCGGGGCCAACGTGCTGCTGGCCCTGGCGGCGTGGAGCTTATCCACAGTTCGCACAATCGGCTCCGAGCGCGTACATCCCCCACAGAACCCCTTGGGTACTTTATGGGCGGGGCTACGCCGTTGCACTTATGGTCGATTGGACGCAGTGACGGCGCTCACCGGCGAGAGCGCCGATTGGCTGAAAGCCCGTACCAGTGCCCAGCGAGTACCGGTGATACCCAATGCAGCCGCTTGGCCCTTACCTTCACATGCGCCCCGAATGAGTCCGGATTTGCTCTGCTCATCAGGGCGACATCTGTTGCTGGCCGTTGGACGCCTAGATATGCAAAAGGGCTTCAATTGGCTGATCGAGTCTTTCTCCGTGCTGGCGAAAAAGTACTCAACCTGGGATCTTGTAATTCTGGGCGAAGGTCCCCTGCGCGCAATACTTGAGGGCCAAGTGCGAGCTGCAGAGCTGGAGAAGCGTGTCTTTCTCCCAGGCCGTGCGGGCAATATGGGGGAGTGGTACGAACGCGCTGATCTTTATGTGATGAGTTCACGCTTCGAAGGATTTCCGAATACCTTGGTCGAAGCCATGGCTTACGGTCTGCCGGCAGTCAGTTTTGATTGTGACACCGGCCCGCGCGACATCATCCGTCACGAAGTGGACGGCTTGCTGGTGCTGCCGGGTGACGTGGTCACCCTGACTGCGGCGTTAGATCGGTTGATGGGCGATGCCGCTCTGCGGAAGCAGTTTGCCGAGCGGGCAGTGGAGGTAAGGGAGCGGTTTTCCAAGGAGCGGATTGCCGGTATGTGGGAAGAATTATTTGAGGAGATTCATTAATGATGGGTTATGCAACTGAAGTCTCGCAGGGCAAGCGATTCGAATTCGGCAAGAATTGGAGCCAGTTTTTCACAATGCTTGACGATGAGCGAATTGCGAGAGCCGAACGATCGCCTCAATCGATACTTGTGGTCAAGGATCTCGCAGGGAAGACGTTTCTTGATATTGGATCCGGGAGCGGGCAGTTTTCGCTCGCTGCTAGGCGAGCGGGGGCACAGGTCTATTCTTTTTGACTTCGACCCACTCTCAGTGAGATGTGCAGATGAACTCCAAACGGCGATACTTTCCAGGTGACAGTGATTGGATCATTGTCGAAGGATCTGTATTGGATGAGGCCTTCTTGAAGCCACTAGGCACATTCAACGTCGTGTACTCATGGGGAGTGCTCCATCACACTGGGGCGATGTGGCAGGCTTTGGAGCATGTCTCTCGCGCCGTGGGTGAACAGGAAAAGCTCTTTATCGCGATATACAATGAGCAAGAGAGGGAAAATCGACGTTGGCTTTTCGTCAAACGACTGTATAACCGTCTTCTAGGATGGGCCAGATTCTTGGTACTTGGCCCAGCAATGCTTCGTCCCCTCTGTGCCAATATTAGTGAGACACTTTGCATCTCTTCAATTAGAGTAGCGGGCGGAGAGGAGCATCCATCATGAATACTGACAAAAAGCACGCCAGTCGAGGACTCGGAGGAGCCCAGCGGGCGGGGCCGGGTGCATGGAAAGAGTAAAGAACAGTGCGAACTGTGGCTGCTCGTTTTCTAACCTGGCTCGCATGGCCTATCGGTTGGTGTGTCTATGTCCTGGATCGCCAGCGAATCAGGGCAAATGACGCACGCT
>Ga0315278_10000843_pt1 | contig 26523 bp, 27 predicted proteins | sample YL17G06_0_MG_FD_203880 | JGI IMG/M metagenome (GOLD analysis project Ga0315278, IMG submission 203880) | Sediment microbial communities from Yellowstone Lake, YNP, Wyoming, USA - YL17G06_0 | ecosystem: Environmental > Aquatic > Freshwater > Lake > Sediment | place: USA: Wyoming | collected... | reverse complement strand
CCCTGGGGGGCGCGGGGTATTGCGCCGCGCCGCCACACTCTGCCCCCGCACAGACTAAGAGGAGATACGCATGGGACTGTTTGACTTCGTCCGCAACATCGGAAAGAAGATCTTCCCGCCGGAAGCCAAGCCCGAGGACGCGTCGGTCAAGATCCGCCAGGAGATCGAGACGTCCATGCTCGGGATCACCAACCTGCAGGTGACCTACGACGCGAAGGACGGCAAATGCACCCTCGCGGGCGACTGCCCGACCGCCGAGGCGATGCAGAAAGCGGTGCTCATCGCCGGCAACATCCAGGGCGTTTCCGAGGTGAACATCGCGGGGCTGAAAGTGCCCGAGCCCAAGGAGAAGGTCGAGTACTACATCATCGTGAAGGGTGACACGCTGTCGGCCATCGCGAAAAAGCACTACGGCGACGCCAACAAATACCCGCGCATCTTCGAGGCGAACCGCGAGGTCATCAAGAACGCCGACCTGATCTTCCCGGGACAGAAGATCCGCATTCCCTTAGATTGAACCTGGTGGGGGTCCGGCGGTCCTGCCGGACCTCCGGGAAATTCTCGCGGAGCGTTGTCTATGGGATGGCTTTGGACGGTGATCATCGGCTTCCTGGTCGGGCTCATCGCGCGCGCGGTGATGCCCGGCCGTCAGATCATGGGCATCATCCTGACGACGCTGCTCGGCATCGGCGGGGCGCTGCTCGCCGGGTACGCGGGCCAGCTCGCCGGCTACTACACGCTCGGTGAACCGGTGGGGTTCGTCGCCTCGGTCGTCGGCGCGCTCGTGATCCTCTTCCTCTGGACCAAGCTCGTGAACAAGTAGACCGGGCTGCGGCCGATCCGATGGCGCGGGTTGCTATACTCGCGCCATCGTTTTTTCCGCCCTTCCATGAGCACAGACGCAGCCGCCAAGCAGAAGAAGAACGTCACCGTTCTCGCCGCCCTCCAGGCGCTGCTGCTCACCAACAACTCCACCGCGATCGCGCTCAACGGCCTCGCCGGTTACGCGCTGGCGGAGAACAAGTCCCTTGCGACCCTGCCGGTGACCGGCTGGATCGTGGGCGCGGCGCTCACGACGTTCTTCGCGTCGCTCCTGATGAAGCGCATCGGACGCAAGGGCGGGTTCACTTTCGGCACGCTCGCCGGCATCGTCGGCGCGGCGGTCTGCTGCGTGGCGCTGTACCTGGCCAGCTTCTGGCTGTTCGTCGCCGGCACCACGATCTTCGGCGTGTACAACGCGTTCGGGCAGTACTATCGCTTCGCCGCCGCCGACGCCGCGCGCCATGACTTCAAGGCGAAGGCGATCTCCTACGTGCTCGCCGGCGGCCTGGTGGGCGGCATCGTCGGCCCGACGGTGTCGAAGTGGACGAAGGACGCGCTGCCCACCGCGTTCCTCGGCGCATACCTCACGCTGATTCTGTTCCTCGTCGTCGTGCTCGCGGTGATCCGCCTGCTCGACATCCCGCCGCCGACTGAGGCCGAAGCGAAGGCGTCCGGGCGCCCGCTGGCCGAGATCGTCGCGCAGCCCGCGTTCGTCGTCGCGGTGTTCGCCGCCGCGTTCGGCTACGGCGTCATGAACCTGCTGATGACCGCCACGCCGCTCGCGATGGGCATCTGCGGCCACCCGTACAGCGCCGCGGCGACCGTCATCTCGTGGCACGTCATCGGCATGTTCGCCCCTTCGTTCTTCACCGGCAGCCTCATCAAGCGCTTCGGTGTGCTGCGCGTGATGCTCGCCGGCGTGGTGCTGAACTTCGTCTGCATCGGCATCGCGCTCGCCGGCATCGACGTGGCGAACTTCTGGGGCGCGCTCCTCCTGCTCGGCGTGGGCTGGAACTTCCTCTACATCGGCGCCACCGCGCTGCTCACCGAGACCTATCGCCCGGCCGAGAAGGCGAAGGCGCAGGGCGCGAACGACATGCTGATCTTCCTCACCATGGCCACGTCATCGTTCTCGTCGGGGGTGCTGCTCGAGGCGAACGGCTGGCAGACGCTGAACTACCTCGCGATCCCGTTCGTCGCGGCGATCGGGTTCGCGGTGCTGTGGCTGATGACGAAGTGGCGGGTTCCCGCCGTCGCGTAGATTGCCTGACAATATGAGAGGACACTTCCCCTCATACTCCCCTAGGGAAGGCCTGAACCAGTCCGCCATAGCGGACTGGTTCACTGGGATTGGGGGATTGTTAAGGGGGCTGTGGCCCCCTTGATCAGAGCTTCCCTAGATGTGCCGCCTAACGGTGAGTTCGTTAGGCGCTCTTAGGCAAACAGGAGGGCACCATGGAACGCCGGTTCATCAACCCGCTCGAGCTCTCGGTGCCCGCGCACTACTCGCACGTGGCAATCACCTCTCCCGGGCGCACGGTCTACGTCTCCGGACAGGTCGCGCTCGACGCCACCGGCCGGGTGGTCGGCGAGGGCGACGTGCATGCGCAGGCCGTTCAGGTGTACGAGAATCTCAAGGCGGCGCTCGCTGCCGCCGGGGCGAGCTTCGCCGACGTGATCAAGATGGTCACCTACGTCGTCGCGCTCGACGCCGGGCGGGTCCAGGTCATGCGCGACGTGCGCGCGCAGTTCCTTTCGGCCGACCACAAGCCAGCGAGCACGATGGTCGGCATCGCGAGCCTCGTGCGGCCCGAGTTCCTGGTCGAGGTCGAGATGATCGCGGCCTTGGCCGACCGCCGCTAAGCGAGGCCCGCAAGCGATGCAGCTCGACCCGCAGGCGCGCGCGTTGCTCGAGCGCGTCGCGCACGCGAACCTCCCGGCTTATTCCCAGCTCGGAGCACCTGCGGCGCGCGCGCTTTACCGTGAGACGCGCGGCAAACTCTCTGCCGCGCCCCCCGAAGTCGCGCGCGTCGCGGACCTGCGCGCGACCGGTCCGGCCGGCGATATCCCGGTGCGCCTCTACCGCCCGCTCGGCGCGTCGGAGGGCGAGACCTTGCCGGTGCTCGTCTACTTCCACGGCGGCGGCTGGACCATCGGCGATCTCGACACGCACGACGTGCCCTGCCGCGAGTTCGCGAACCTCGCGCACTGCGCGGTGGTGTCGGTGGACTACCGGCTCGCGCCGGAGGACAAGTTCCCCGCTGCGTTCGACGACGCGGTGGCCGCCACGCACTGGGTCCACGCGCACGCGGACGCGCTCGGCGTCGACACGTCGCGGCTCGCGGTCGGCGGCGACTCGGCGGGCGGCAACCTGGCGGCTGCGGTCGCGATCGCGTTCCGCGACACCCGGGGGCCGCGCATCGCCATGCAGACGCTCCTCTATCCGGGGACCGACATGGCGGCCGACACGCCTTCGCACGCGGCGTTCGCCGAGGGCTATCTGCTCACGCGCGACGCGATCCTCTGGTTCAAGGGCAACTACCTGCGCAGCCCGGCCGACGAGGCCGACTGGCGCGCGTCGCCGCTGCGCGCCGGCGATCTCGCCGGCCTCCCGCCCGCGTACGTCATCACTGCCGGCTTCGACCCGCTGCTCGACGAGGGCCGCGCCTACGCCGACCGCCTTCGCGCCGCGGGCGTGAAGGTCACCTACGAGTGCTTCGCGGGGATGATTCACGGCTTCGTGACGATGGGCGGCGCGATCGCCGCCGCGCATCACGCGATCAACCGCGCGTCCCTGGGCCTGAAGCAGGCTTTCGCGAGGGCGTCCGGATGAGAACGAAGGGACAGCCACGCGCGGAGGACCGGACCTCCGGCAAGGGCGTCGGCGCGCGGCTGCGCCGCAAGGAGGACGAGCGCTTTCTCCGCGGCCGCGGCGAATACGTCGGCAACCTCCGCATGGTCGGGATGCTCGATGTCGCGTTCGTGCGCTCGCCGGTCGCGCACGCGCGCATCCGCGCGGTGCGCAAGCCCGCCGGTCACGAGAGCGCCGTCTTCACCATCGACGATCTCGCCGGTGTGAAACCGATCGTCGCCAACTCGGCGCTCAAGGGCTTCAAGTCCGCGCCGCAGCACGTCCTCGCCAAAGACAAGGTGCGCCAGGTCGGCGAGCTCGTCGCGATGTGCGTCGCGCCGACCCGGGCCGCGGCGGAGGACATTGCGGCGCTCGTCGAGGTCGACTTCGAGGCGCTACCCGCTGTCGTCGACATGGTGGAGGCGATCAAGCCGGGCGCGCCGCTCGTGCACGAGCACTGGGCCGACAACGTCGTTCTCGAGACGCTCGTCGACGACGATCTCGCCAAGATTCGCGCGAGCGCCGCGATTACCGTGCGGCGGCGCATTCGCACCGCCCGCCAGTGCATGTCGCCGATCGAGGGGCGCGGCGTGGTGGCACACTTCGACCGGCGGCTCGACCAGCTCACCGTCCACTCGGCGGCGCAGATGCCGCACATCAACCGCGCGGGGCTCTCGGAGTGCCTCGGCATCGACCAGGGCCGCATCCGCGTCGTCGCACCCGACGTGGGCGGCGGATTTGGCTACAAGGGCATCCTGCTCCCGGAGGAGGTCTGTCTCGGCTGGCTGGCGATGAAGCTCGGGCGGCCGGTGCGCTGGCTCGAGGACCGCTTCGAGCAGCTGACGGCGAACGCGAACTGCCGCGAGCACTCCTACGACATCACCGGCTACGCCGATGCCGCCGGGCGGCTGCTCGCGCTCGAGTGCGAGGCGATCGTCGACTCCGGCGCGTACTCGTCGTATCCGTTCTCGGCGTGCCTCGAGGCGGCGCAGGTCGGATCGATCCTGCCGGGGCCGTATCGCATGGACGGCTACCGCTGCCAGACGTGGTCGGCGGCGACCAACAAGCCGCCGATCCTTCCGTATCGCGGCGTGGCGCGCACCGGCGTGTGCTTTGCGCTCGAGCTGGTGATCGACGCGATCGCGCGCGCGGCGGGGAAGGAACCGTATGAGGTGCGCCTCGCCAGCCTGGTGCCGCCGGAGGCGATGCCATACGTGAACATCACGAAGAAGTACTTCGACAGCGGCGACTATCCCGAGGCGCTGCGCCGGGCGGTCGCGGGCCTCGACATCCCCAAGTGGCGCGCGCGCCAGCGGCGGGGCGAGGCGGACGGGCGGCGGATCGGCGTAGGGCTCGCGATCTTCTGCGAGCAAGGCGCCCACGGCACCAGCGTCTATCACGGCTGGGGGATCCCGATGGTGCCGGGGCACGAGCAGTGCACCGCACGCCTGTCGCCGGACGGCGTGCTGGAGCTGCGCATCGGCGCGCACTCGCACGGCCAGGGGCTCGAGACGACGCTCGCGCAGGTCGCGCACGAAATCCTCGGCGTGAGCCCTGAGAACGTGCGCCTGATTCACGGCGACACCGCACTCACGCCGTACTCGACGGGCACCTGGGGCTCGCGCTGCATGGTGATGTCGGGCGGCGCCGTCGCGACCGCGTGCAAGGAGATCGAAAAGCGCCTGCGTGCCATCGCCGGCAAGCTGATGGAGGTAGCGGGCGACGATCTCGTGCTGGAGGCGGGGCGCGTGCGCGTCGGCGGCACCGACCGATCGATGACGCTCGCCGAGGTTGCGCATGTCTGGTACCGCGCCCCGCAGCTTCTGCCCGACGATGTCGACCCGGCGGGGCTCGAGGCCACTGCCGGCTACAAGGCTGCCCGGGACACCGGCACGTTCAGCTATGCGTGCCACGCTTGCGCAGTGGCCGTCGACACCGAGCTCGGCACCGTCGAGATCCTCGACTACGTGGTGGTCGAGGACGCCGGTACCCTCGTCAACCCGATGATCGTCGACGGACAGGTGTTCGGCGGTGCAGCGCAGGGCATCGGGACCGCGCTCTACGAGGAGATGCCGTTCGACGCGCAAGGGCAGCCGCTCGCCTCGACGCTGGCCGACTACATGCTGCCCGGCGCGACCGAAGTGCCGGCGATCCGCATCGATCACATCGAGACGCCCTCGCCGCTCACGTACTTCGGCCAGAAGGGCATCGGCGAGGGCGGCGCGATCGCGCCGCCTGCCGCGATCGCAAACGCGGTGAACGACGCGTTGCGCGATCTCGGCGTCGAGATGCTCGAAAGTCCAATCACGCCGCGCCGCCTGCTGGCGGCGATCGCGGCGGCGCAGGCGCAAACGGGCAACGCATGAAGGCGCCCAAGTTCGAGTACGCAAAGCCGAGGTCGCTCGAAGCGGCGATCCGGCTGCTGACCGATGCCGGCGATGGCGCGAAGCTCATCGCCGGCGGCCAGTCGCTCGGGCCGATCCTCAACTTCCGGCTGGCGCAGCCGGAGCTGTTGGTCGACGTGCGCGCGCTGCCCGAGCTCGCAGTCGTCCGCGACGAAGGCGACGCGGTGTTCCTCGGCGCGTGCACGACGCACGCCGCGATCGAGGACGGCCGCATGCCGGACCCGACGCGCGGGTTGCTGCGTGAGGTGGCACGGACAATCGCGTATCGCGCGGTGCGCAATCGCGGGACGCTCGGCGGGAGCATCGCGCACGCCGACCCGGCCGCGGACTGGATGAACGTGATGGCGCTTCTGGACGCCGAGATCGTCGCGCACGGCCCGCAGGGCGAGCGGAAGTTCCGCGCGTCGGCGTTCGTGCGGGGTCCGCTAACCACCGCGTTGGCCGCGGACGAGATCATCACGGGTGTCCGGATCAAGAGGCTATCCGGCCGCGCGCGCTGGGGTTACTACAAGGTCAACCGCAAGCCCGGCGAGTTCGCCGAGGCGATCGGCGCGTTCGTCCACGATCCGGAGCGTGGCGTGGCGCGCGCGCTCATCGGCGCGATCGGGGACGCGCCGCACGTCGTTGCCGACGCCCGGCCGTTCGTGACGGGCTTCGATCTGGCCGCCGCGGAAGCCGCGCTCGATGCCGCCGGCCTGCCCGCGAGCGGTTACGAGCGCCAGGTCCACCTCGTCGCGCTGAAGCGCGCGGTGGCGCAGAGCGCGAGGGCGAGCGCTTGAGCACGACGCTCTCTCTGACGGTCAACGGCGCGCCCAGTGCCGCGCAGGTCGAGCCGCGCACCAATCTCGCCGACTTCCTGCGCGACGAACTGATGCTCACCGGCACGAACGTCGGCTGCGAGCACGGCGTCTGCGGCGCCTGCACCGTGCTGATCGACGGCGTCCCGGCCCGCTCGTGCATCACGCTCGCGATCGCCTGCGACGGTGCCGACGTGCGCACGATCGAAGGGCTCGACGACGATCCGGTCGCTGCGCTGCTCCGCGAGGCGTTCGCCGACGAACACGCGCTCCAGTGCGGGTATTGCACGCCGGGAATGCTCGTGACCGCGCGCGACATCGTCACGCGCCTGCCGGAGGCCGACGAGCCGCGCGTGCGCGAGGAACTTGCCGGCAACCTGTGCCGGTGCACGGGCTACGTCGGGATCGTGCGCGCGATCATGCGCGTGCTGGGAGAGCGGCGCGGAGCGCGATGACGCCGGTTGCGAACGCACGCATGTATTCGGTGACGCCGGCGGCGAAGGCCGCCTGGCGCGAGGTGCTCGCGTGGGTGCTCGAGCGCGCCGGCGTCGCGGCCGAGTTCGTCGACCACGATCCGCCGAGGCTCATGTCGGAGCTGTGGGCGCGCGACGATCTCGGCGCGGTGATGATGTGCGGCCTGCCATTCTCGCTCCGGCCGCTGCGGCCGACGATCCTCGCGGCGCCGGTGCCGGTCGCGGCCCGCTACGGCGGGCGCGCGACGTACTGGAGCGACATTGCGGTGCGCGCCGACTCGCCGGCGCGCACGCTCGCCGACACCTTCGGCGGACGGGCCGGCTATACGCTGAAGGACTCGCAGTCGGGCTACTTCGCCTTCCGGCACCACCTCATGACGCGGCATCCGGGCACGCCCGCGCCCTACCGCGAAATCGTCGGCGGCCTGCTGAATCCGCGCGGCGTGATCAAGGCGCTCGCCGAAGGGCGCATCGACGTCGGGCCGCTCGACAGCTACTGCCACGACCTGATCCGCGATGGTGATCCCGGGTTCGCGGGACAGGTGCGGATCCTCGAATCCACCGATCCCACGCCGATGCCGCCGATCGTCGCGACCGCGCTCGACGCGGCGGCGGTGGAGCGGTTGCGCGCAGCATTCCTCGCCGTCGCCGGCGAGCGCTCGCTCGCCGCTGCGCGTACCACGCTCCTGCTCGACCGGTTCGTGGTGCCGGATGGTGCGGTCTACGACCTCCAGAAGCAGCGCGCGCGCGCCGTCGAGACCGGCGCGCCGGCCTGGCGCTGAGGAGGGAGCGGTGCGAACGAGAATTCGCGGCGGGTGGGTCGTGGGCCACGAGCGGGGCGCCCATACGCTCGATCGGGGCCACGAGGTCGTGTTCGAGGGCGACGAGATCCTGTACGTGGGGCCGGCGTTCGAGGGCCGCATCGATCGCGAGATCGACGCCGCAGGCAAGCTCGTGGCGCCGGGCTTCATCGACACGCACGTCCACTCCGGCCATCGGGCCTCGCATCGGCTGATCAGCGACGCCGGCCGCGGCGACTACTTCGGCCAGCCGTTCCTCGAGATCAGCGTGCCGAAGGAGGGCACGCGGATCGACGGCGACGTGCGCTATCTCCGTCCCGACGAGACTGGCGCCGAGGGCGAGCGGGAGTTCCACGCGCTCTTCACTGTCGCGGAATGCTTGCGCAACGGCGTTACGACCTTCGTCGAGTACGGCAGCCAGCTCTTGATCCAGGAGGCGCTCAAGGAGCAGTGCCTGAAGCTCGGGCTGCGCGGCTATCTCGGGCCCGGCTACGACTCGGGCCGCTGGGTCGGTGACGAGCACGGCCGCCTGAAGCGGGTCGTGAACGAAGCGAACGGCTGGCGCGAGTTCGCCGGCGCGCTCGAGTGGATCGCGCAAAACGACGGCGCGGGCGCCGGGCTCGTCAAGGGCCTCCTCGTCCCGCGCGAGCTGGAGACGTGCAGCCTCGAGCTGCTCCGCGCGACGCGCGCGAAGGCCGACGAGCTCGCGCTGCCGATGGCGACGCACGCCGCGTACAGCATCGTCGAGTTCTACGAGACCGTGCGCGAGTACCGCCGCACCCCGATCGAGCTGCTCGACGAACTGGGGATGTTGCGTCCGACCCTCAACATCGGTCACGGCAACCTCCCGTCGGACAGCGTGCGGCTCAACTACCCCGGTGCGCGCGATCTCGCGCTGATGGGCGCCGCGAAGGTGTCGATCTCGCACTGCCCGATCAACATCATCCGGCGCGCGCGCGTGCTGGACAACTGGAAGACGTACTCTGCGCTCGGCATCAACATCGCGCTCGGCAGCGACACCTATCCGCGCGACATGATGCAGAACATGCGCGCCGCCTCGTACCACGGCAAGACGATGAGCCACGACTACAAGGCGGCGACGGCAGCTGAAGTGTTTGCCGCGGCGACGCTGAACGGCGCACGCTCGCTCGGCCGCGACGATCTCGGCCGGCTCGCCCCGGGTGCGCGGGCCGACATCATCCTCATCGACCTGACCGGCCGCGGCACGCTGCGCATGGGGCCGGTGCGCGACCCGGTGAAGACCGTGGTCGAATGCGGCGTCGGCGACGATGTCGACACGGTGATCGTCGCGGGGGAGGTGCGCATGCAGGGCGGACGGATTCCGGGCGTCGACCTCGACGCGATCCGCACGCGGGCTCAGGCTGCGGGTGAGCGCGTCTGGGCGAACTGGCACCGGTCAGATCCGCTCGGACGGACGCACGAGGAAGCGGCCCCGTGGTCGTTCTGTCCCGCGTGCTATCGCGACGGGCCCGAAGCGTGACTCAACGGTTCAACAAGGAGGCCTGATGATCGACCGCCGCAGAGTTCTGGTTGCGTGCCTGTGTGCGCTCGGCGCTGCTGCGCTGCCGGCCGCGGCCCAGTCCGACTTCCCGTCGCGGCCGGTCCGCATCATCGTGCCGTTCGGTCCTGGCGGGGCGGCGGACTCGCTGCCGCGGCTCGTGGGCCAGAAGCTCTCCGACATGTGGGGCCAGCCGGTGGTGGTCGAGAACCGGACCGGCGCGGCCGGGAACATCGGCATGGAGATGGGCGCCAAGGCGGCTCCCGACGGCTACACGCTCACCTCGGCGCCGGTCGGCAACCTGGCGATCAACCCGCACCTCTACTCGAAGCTCTCGTTCGACGTGCTGAAGGACTTCACGCCGATCACGCTGGTCGCATCGGTGCAGAACGTGCTCGTCCTCAATCCGGCGGTGCCGGCGAACGACCTGAAAGAGCTGATCGCGTACGCGAAGGCCCGACCCGGCAAGCTCACGTACGGGTCGGGCGGCAACGGGACGCAGGCGCACATGGGCGGCGAGCTGTTCGAGGCGATGGCCGGCGTGCGCCTGGTGCACGTGGCGTACAAGGGCGTGGCCGATTCGGTCCGGGACCTGCTCGGCGGCCAGATCGACATGATCTTCGCGCAGATCCCGGCGGTGAAAGTGCACATCGACAGCGGCAAGCTGCGCGCGCTCGGCGTCGCGAGCCTGAAGCGCTCGCCGGTGCTGCCGAACGTGCCGACGATCGCCGAGGCGGGCGGGCTCGCGGGGTTCGAGGCGGTGTCCTGGTACGCGCTCGTCGGACCGGCCGGGATGCCGCCCGCGGTCGTCGCGAAGATCCAGTCCGACATCGCCAGGGTCATCCAGCTTCCGGAGATTCGCGAGCGGCTGCAGGGGCTCGGGGCCGAGCCGGTCGGCAGCACACCGGGGGAGCTCACCGCGGCGATGAAGGCCGACTACGATCGTTACGGCACGATCATCAAGCGGCTCGGGATCAAGGCGGACTAGGGAAGGTCTACGAGAGGGGCCACAGCGCCTCTTTCGACTCCCCCAATCCCAGGCAAGACTCCGCTCGAAGCGGAGTTCTGCGGAGGTTCACCTTCCTCCGGTTCGCCGGCGCTACTCGACCTTGATGTTCGCCTCGCGCACGACCTTGCCCCATTTGTCGATGCTGTCGGCCACCAGCTTGCGGAATTGCTCGGGCGTGCCGCCCACGGGCGTGAAGCCGAGCTTGACGAGCGCGGCCGATGCCTCGGGTTCCTTGAGGAGCGCGTTGATGTCGCGGTTCAAGCGCTCGACGACCGCCGCGGGCGTTCCGGCCGGCACGAAAACACCCTGCCAGGCGCCGAAGTCGAACTCCGCGTAGCCGAACTCCTTCATCGCCGGGACGTTCGGGATGACGCTCGCGCGCTCGGGGGTGCTGACCGCGAGCGCGCGCACCGCGCCGGCCTGGATCTGTCCCATCGCGGGCGGCAGCGTGACGAACAGCATCTCGACGTTGCCCGCCACCACTTCCTTGATCGCCGCGGTGGCACCCTGGAACGGCACGTGCACGATGTCGATCTTCTGCGTGGACTTGAGCAGCTCGCCCGCGAGATGACCCACCGTTCCGATCTGGGGCGAGCCGAAATTGATCTTGCCCGGATTCGCCTTGGCGTACTCGATGAGCGCCCGCACGTCCTTCGCCTGCACCTTGGGCGAGACGATCAGCACCTGCGGCGAGACGATCGCCTGCACCACCGGCATGAAGCTGTCGAGCGCATTGAACGGCAGCTTCGAAAAAAGCGTCTGGTTGATGGAAAGCTGGTCACTCGTCACGAGCAGCGTGTAGCCGTCCGGCGCCGCGCGCGCCGCGTTGCCGTGGCCGATGTTGCCGCCCCCGCCCGGCTGGTTCACCACGAGCACCTGCTGGCCGAGCTTGGGCGCGAGGTGCTGCGCGATCACGCGCGAGAGCAGGTCCGGGCTGGTGCCGGGCGCGGCCGGCGTGATGATGCGCAGCGCCTTGGACGGATACGCTTCCTGAGCGAAGGCCGACGCGCCCAGGAGCATGGTTGCGACGAGAATCAGGATGTGGCGCATGCAACCTCCTGCGGCAGAAAGGACAGGTCGGCGATTTCGGTCACGCAGAGCGGCGCGCTGAACGCACCGAGGCGCCGCTGCAACCCGATCGCCAACTCGAGCCCCGCCATGTCGGGCCGGCAATCGTAATGGAGGTCGGGCCGCTCGCGCCGGATCGAGCGCGCCGCGGTCGCTTGCGGAATGCCAAGGCGGCGTGCGATGAACGCGGCCCATTCGTCCGGATGCTCGTCGCACCAGTGGTAGCTGCGGCGCGAGGCGCGCAGCACTGCGCGGATCAGATCCGGCTCGGTCGCGCGCGTGCGCTCGCCCACGACCACCACCGTCCACTGCATCGCCGGGCAGAACTGCGCGTCGGTCAGCGCCTGCCAGACCTTGAAGGCGCCGCGGTCTTCGCCGATCGAAACGTTCGGCTCCGAGAGCACCGCCGCGTCGAGCTCGTCCGCCTCGAACAACTCCACCACCCTGGGATAGCGCTCGTTGAGACCGATCAGTTCGACATCGCGGTCGGGATCGAGGCCATTCGCTTCGAGCACCAGCCGCCCGAACCAGTAGCTGCAACTGCCGCGCGAGAGCGCACCCACGCGCTTGCCGCGCAGCGCCGCCCAGTCCTCGATCTGCGGCCGGGCGACGAGATACTGCAGCGCGCGGCGGCGGATGCCGCTCGCGACGATCTTGAAGCGCGCGCCCCCCGCGAGCGCCGTGAGCGCGGGCGGCGAGCCCAGCTCGCCGATCGCGAGCAGCCCGGAATCGTAGGCGGCGGCGATCTCGGGGCCGCCGAAGACGACTTTCAGCGCGAGGTCGAGCCCTTCGTCGCGGAAGAACCCGCGCTCGATCCCGAGCGCGAGCGGCAGCGCCTCCTTGTCGGTCGGGATGCCGTACTCCACTTTCACGACTTGCGCTCCGCCGCCATGTCCGCCGCCTGACGGGTCTCGCCGTCCTTGTACTTGCCCCAGGTGGCCGAGAGCTGGGCCATGGACTGCGGATCGAGGTCCGCACGCGGGAGCGCGTCCGCATCCCAGTATCCGTACCGGTCGACGCCTCGAACCAGCGTCGCCCTGCCCCGGCCGTGGATCGATCTCACGTGCGTCGGCACGTAGAAAAACGCGAACCCGATGCGACGGTCGTCCGAGCGGTTCGGAACCGAACTGTGCGCCGTACGCTCCTGGTGCAGCGAAAACTGCCCGGCTTCGAGCGGCAGCTCGACCGCCTTTGATTCGTCGATGCCGCGCAGCTCCTGTCCTTTCGCCAGCATGTTGTCCCGGGCGAAGGTCTCGACGTGCAACATGTCCGGCCCGCGGTGCGAATCGGGCAGGACGCGCAGGCAGCCGTTCAGCGAATTGGCCGGAGTGAACGCCACCCACGCGGTGACTTCCTCGTGGGGCGCGAGCCCGAAGTACGCGGAATCCTGGTGCCAGGACACATAGCGCGGGTCGCGGCCGTCCTTGGCGAACACGGACGCGCCGAAGAGCATGATGTCCGGTCCGATCAGGTCTTCGATCGCATCGAGGATGCGCGGATGACGCCCGAGCTCGACCAGCCACGGGAACGCGAGATGGCCCTTGATCTTCAGCGTGCGATTGGCGTCATGGCCGGCGGCGCACTCGTAGGCCTCGAGGCGCGCGCGGCACGCGGCCGCTTCTTGCGCCGTCAACGCATCGAACGGGAAGCAGTAGCCGTGCTCGCGAAAGTGGATGATCTGCGCGTCGGTCAGGTGCTTGCCCATGTGGCGTCTCCGAACCCCTTCGATTCGCGGGAAGCATAGCCGCTCTCGCGCTTCATGGCCCGACGCGCCCTGCACCTCAGCGCACGCCAGGGTACATTTGCTTCGGCAGCCAGAGGCTCAGCTCCGGGAAGTAGGTGATGATCGCGAGGCTGACGAGCGCCAGGCCGAGCCAGGGGAGCACCGCGCGCACGATGGTCAGGTAAGGCTTGTCGAACGTGCCGCTCGCCACGAACAGGTTGAGGCCAAACGGCGGCGTGATGTTGCCGATGTCCACGTTCACCGAGGTCACGATGCCGAAATGCACGGGGCCGATCCCGGCCGCGGTGACCGTACCGAGGAGGATCGGCACCAGGATCAGGATGTTCGAGAACACGTCGATGAACATCCCGGCGACGAGGAACAGCAGGTTGGCGACGAGCAGGACCGTGTCGGGCGAGCGCTTGAGCTCGGCGAACGGCTGCGCGATCGCACTCGTGATGCCCGTCACCGTCAGCAGCCAGGAGAACAGGCTCGCCGCCCCGACCATGATCAGGATCCGGGCGCTCGCGAGCGCGGAGTCCAGGCAGACCTCCCACAGCCCTTTGAGGTCGAGCTGACGGTAGATCACAATGCAGACGAACGCGGCATAGACCACCGACACGGCCGCCGCCTCGGTCGCGGTGAACACGCCGCCGTAGATGCCGCCGAGGATGATGGCGGGCATCCCTAGCCCCCAGACGACGTCGCGCATCGTCTGCCAGGTCTCGCGCAGCGTCGCGCGGGGACTGGCGGGAAACCGGTTCCACTTGGCCCAGCCGTAGCAGTAGATGCAGTACACGAGGGCGAAGACCATCCCGGCGCCGATCCCCGACATGAACAGGGCACCGATCGACGCGCCCGCGACCGCGCCGTACACGATCATCGCGTTGCTTGGCGGGATGATCATGCCGAGCAGCGCCGAGCTGGTGACCACGCCGAGCGCGAAGCGCTCCGGATAGCCCGCCTTCAGCAGGGCCGGGTAGAGAATACCGCCGACGGCGACGATCGTCGCCGCGCTCGAGCCGGTGATCGCGCCGAACAGCGCGCAGGTGACCACGACCGTGATGCCCAGGCCGCCGGGGAAATGGCCGACGAGCGTCTGGATGAAGCTGATCAGCCGCGCCGAGAGGCCGCCCTTGCCCATGATGTTCGCGGCGAAGACGAAGAACGGGATCGCCATGAGCGGGAAGCTCTCCAGCCCCGCGAACACGCGCTGGGGCAGGATCGACAGCGGGATCGACGTCGTGGTGGCGAAGGCGATGAACGCCGTGCCGATGAGCACGATGAACATCGGCAGCGTCAGGGCGAGCCCCAGCGCGAGCAGCACGAAGACGAGCAGGATGGTCAACGCCACTCGGCCACCCCGGCTACCGGTCCGCGGTGCTCGCGCATGCGCTCAGTCGTGCAGATCCATGACGTGCGCGCCCTCCGGGACCCGCACCCGGAGGGCGCGGTAGAGGAACTGCGCGGTGCGCAGACCCATGAGGAAGCTGCCGACCGGCATCGCCAGGTACGCGAGCCACATCGGCGCCCCCATCACGGGCGTCGTCTGCCCGCTAGAGCGCACGCGTAGCACATGCTGGCCGCTGTACCAGAAGAACACCGCGAAGAAGGCGAGCGCGGCGAGCGCCACCCCGATCGCGAGCCGCCGGCGGTTAGCGGGGGAGAGCACGAGCGGCAGCAGGTCGATCGCGATGTGCCCGCGCGTACGCACCGCCACGCTGCCCCCGACGAACACGATCCACACCATCAGGTACAGCGTCAGCTCCTCGGCCCAGTTGATCGGCGCGAGAAAGACGTAACGCAGGACGACGTTCACGAACAGGAGCGCGCTCGTGAACGCGAGCGCGGCGCCGATGAACGTCCACTCTGCCCGGCCGAGCGCGCGGTCAAGCCGCGACCACCACCCCACGCGCCCCGCGGAGGCTGCGTTCACGGCGGCGATCCGGGGCCTACTTCTTGGTCGCGGCCTGGACGTCCTTGCGGACCATGTCCAGCGTCTCGGTCCCGTACTTCTGCGTGTACCAGTCGTACACCGGGCGGGACGCCTGCTCGAAGCGCGCGCGCTGCTCGGGCGTGAGCCGCGTGATCTCGATCCCCGCCTTGCGGAAGGTCTCGAGGTGCTCGGCCTCGGACTTGACGATGATCTCGCGCTGGAACCGGCCGGCCTCGAGCGCCGAGTCGACGAGGATCGTGCGAATGTTGGCGGGCTGCTTGTCGAGGAACGGCTTGTTGAACATGAACACGTACGCGATGAACCCGTGGTCGGACAGCGTGAGGTACTTCTGCACCTCGTAGAACCGCATCAGCGCGATGGTCGCGATCGGGTTCTCCTGGCCGTCGACGACCTTCTGCTGGAGCGCGCTGTAGAGCTCCTTGAAGTCGACGGTCACCGGCGTTGCGCCGAACGCCTTGAACTGCTCCTGGATCACCTGCGCGGGCATGGTGCGGATCTTGTGCCCGACGTAGTCCTTCGGCTCGCGGATCGGGAAGTCCCCGGTGAACTGCTTGAAGCCGCTCTCCCAGAACGTGACACCCTCGATGTTCACCTTGTTGAGGGGCTTGAGAATCTCGCGGCCGGTCGGGCCGTCGATCACCTTGTACAGCACCTCGCGGCTGGGAAAGAGGAACGGCAGGTCGAGGATCTGCACGCTCGGGGCGAGCGGCGCGACCCAGCCGGTGGGGAGGATCGCCACCTCGAGCGCGCCGGCCTGCACCTGCTCGACCATCTGCGTGCCGCTGCCGAGCGTCATCGCCGGGAAGAGTCGCACCTGCACCTGGCCGTTGGTGCGGGCTTCCACGAGGTCCTTCCACTTCAGCGCCGCCTGGTGATGCGTGCTCCGGTCCGGCTGGTCGTGCCCGACCTTGATGACGACTTGCGCGAACGCCGTCCCGCCGGCGGCAAGCACGAGCGCTCCTGCCGAGAGCCCCGCGAGGACCCGGTGCGACATCGATCTCATGACGTTCTCCTGTGCAGCGGTCGTGTTATGCGGTCGCGCGAGTTGCGCGAGTTGCGCGCAGGGTACGCGCCAGCGAGGGCGCTCACGCAGTATGGGTTTTCGCCTGGATGTCGAGCAGCCGCTGATCCCGGTAGTGCGGGCGGTCGGGCTTGGGCTTGGAGAGCAGGGTCTGCACCGGGCAGGGGACCGCGCCGGTGTTGTGAATGTCGTGATAGACGAACGCCGGGATCGAGGCGAGGTCCCACTTGCCGAGCTTGAGCGACACGGTCTCGCCCTCGTGGAAGACGTTGACGAGGCATTCGCCGTCGAGAATGAAGAAGGTCTCCTCCGTCTCGTGGCAGTGCACCGGGATCTTGTGTCCGACCGGCATGGTCTGGACCGACATCGTGAATGCCACCGGCTCGACCGCGTTCGTTTCCTCGTGCTCGACCGATCCCGACGCCCCGACGTAGCGGCGCTGGCTGCGCGCGAAAGCCGGATCGAGCTCGGTCTCGAAACCGAATACCGTCCAGTCTTCGCGTCGCTCCCTGTAGCGCGCGACGCGTTTCGCCATCAGTTCGGCCAGGCTCATGATGTCCTCCGGGGCGACGCCATCGATCGCTAGCATACGCACACTAAACCAGGCCGGCGGGGCCGTCAACGCGACGCGGGGAGGTTGGAAGCCCCGACATCGAACGGGGCAAGCCCGGCGTCCCAGGAAGGCGCGTACCGTGCGGCGTTCACCGCCGGCGCGCACCGATCAGCTCGATGTCGAGGTGCACCACGTCGCCGCGGTAGACGATTTCGCCGACGTAGATCGCCACGCCGGCGCGGTCGGTGACGACGCAATGCGCCTCGACCGTGGGCGCATTGAGGGGGAGGCGCAAGCGCCGCGCCGTCTCGACGTCGGCGGCGCCCACGGACAGCGTCTGGTGGGCACGCGCAATCGCGCGGCCGTTCATCTGGGCGATCACCGCGAGGGCCGGGTGCGACGCGAACCGCTTTGGCGCCTTGCGGTAGAGCGATTGCGCGACATGGACGCTGGCGAGCGCGTAGGGCGCCTTGCCGCGCGTCTGCACCGAGCGCAGGTAGGCGTACGCGCTCGCAGGGACGCCGTCGTCCGGTCCGAGGCGCGGGGCAGGGGGATGCGGCGCGCGCAGCAGGTGCGGCACATTGTCGCGGATCGGCGCGATCAGACTCTCCCAGTCGGTCGCGAGGCGCAGCCAGCGGTCGTTCGCGACCTCCTTGGTGACGAACGTGCCCTTGCCCTGGCGCGCGCGCAGCAAACCTTCGCGCGCGAGCAGCTCGACTGCCTGGCGCACCGTGACGCGCGCCACCCCGAACTCGTGCTGCAGCGCCTCGATCGTCGCAATCCGCTCGCCCACCGGCCAGCGGCCTTCCCGCATGCGCCGGCGCAGCGCGGAGGCGACCTGCAGGTAACGCGGCACGCGCTGCTCGGCCGAGCGCGCGCTGCCTCTCTCGACGCGGCGATTCGCCATGGTGGGCGTCGATTCTGCCGCCATCGACCAGCGCGCGCAACCGGCGCCGGGGGCAAATTGCGTTTCCACCTATGTTGTGTGAGACTAGTCCTAGAAATAGGACCATTGAGCGAGCATTGACGTTGAGTGAGCGTTAAGTGAACGCGCCGGGCCGCCGCAGGTGAACCCCTTCGATTTCCCGATGCAGGTCGAAGACCGGGAGACCCGGGCTCGCGCGGTGGCTCTTGCGCGCGAGCGTCGCGTGCGCTTGCCCACCTTCGCCGAGATGGCCGATCCGTCGCGCGCTCCGCAGTCGATCCGTGCGACGCTCGCCGGGATCGAGCCGGACGCGCCGCACGCGGCGAACCTCTATCGCGTCAACTGGTTCAACGCCCTGGACCGGGTCGGCGCGGTGGACGTGCCGGTGCACGTCGAAGTGCCGAGCGCCCTGAGCGGCGTGCCGGCGCGCATCGTCGTCGTACTCGGCGCGCCGTTCCCGATGATCGGCGCGCACAAGGTGCTCGCCGCGTATGCCTGCCTCGCGCCGCGCCTCGTGTCCGGCCGCTTTGATCCCGCGCGCCAGCGCGCCGTCTGGCCGTCGACCGGGAACTACTGTCGAGGCGGCGTCGCGATCTCGCGCATCCTCGGGTGCCGCGGCGTCGCGGTGCTGCCCGCCGGCATGAGCGCCGAGCGCTTCGAGTGGCTGCAGCGCTGGGTGGCGAGCCCGCAGGACATCGTCCGTACGCCGGGCACCGAAAGCAACGTCAAGGAAATCTACGATCGCTGCGCCGAGCTTGCACGCGATCCGGCGAACGAGATCGTCAACCAGTTCAGCGAGTTCGGAAACTACCTCGGGCACTGGCGCTGCACCGGGCCCGCACTCGGCCGCGTCTTCGAGGCGCTTGCGGCGAAGCGCCCGGACCTGCGCCTCGCCGGCTTCGTCGCCGCGAGCGGCTCGTCGGGAACGCTGGGCGCGGGCGACCACCTCAAGGCCGTCTATGGCGCGCGCATCGCCGCGGTCGAGGCGGTCGAATGCCCGACCTTGCTCAACAACGGCTACGGCGAGCACAACATCCAGGGTATCGGCGACAAGCATGTGCCGCTGATACACAATGTCATGAACACCGACGTGGTGATCGGCGTGAGCGACCAGGCGACCGACGGATTGAATGCGGTTTTCAACACCGAAACCGGGCGTGCGTATCTCGAGCGGCGCACCGGGATCGCGCAAGAGTTGCTCGACATGCTGCGCTGGTTCGGCCTGTCCAGCCTGTGCAACCTCCTTGCCGCGATCAAGCTCGCGCGACACGACCACCTCGGCGCCGACGACGTGGTAGTGACGGTCGCGACCGACGGCGCGGCGCTCTACGCGAGCGAGCTCCGTCGGTACCTGGAGCGGCGCGGCGAGGGCGGGCAGCTCACCGACGCCATGGCAGCCGAGCTGTACGGCCGGTATCTCGCCGGCGCCGACACCGAGCACGTGCTCGAGGCGACCCCGCGCGAGCGCGAGCGGATCTTCAACCTGTCGTACTTCACCTGGGTCGAGCAGCAGGGGATTGGCCTCGCCGACTTCGAGCAGCGGAAGTCGCAGGCGTTCTGGCGCGGCCTGCACGACCTCGTCCCGCAGTGGGACGAGATGATCACCGCGTTCAACCACGACACCGGGTGCGCTTGAGACCGCCGGGCCGCCCCAAGGGCGAATCCCGAGCGCGCAGGCGCGAGGGTAGTTTAATGCGCGCACCGCAGGAGAAATCGCATGAGCGGGGGAGCAGACGTCAAGACCTACCATGACCTGCGCAAGGCCACCGCCGCGCGCGACCGCGGACTGCGCGAGAAGGTCATGTCGCTGGAGGAGGCGGCCTCGCTCGTCAACGACGGCGATCAAGTTGCGCTCGGCGGCAGCACCTTGTCGCGCACGCCGTTCGCGCTGATCTGGGCGCTGATCCGCGCCGGGCGGAAGGACCTCAAGGTCTCGCGTTCGATCGTGTCCACCGAAGGGGATCTGCTGTTCGCATCCGGCGCCTCGAACGACATCATGACCAGCTGGTTCAGCCAGGGGATCGTGTGGGGCGTCTCGAAGGTGATGCGGCACTACACCGAGAAGAAGCTCGCCCGCTTCGAGGAGTGGAGCCACATGTCGATGGGCCTGCGTTACCGCGCCGGTGCGATGGGCGTGCCGTTCATCGCCACGCGCGCCATGATCGGCTCGGACGTCGGGCGCCAGGTCGAGGACCAGGTCAGGCCGATGACCTGCCCGTTCACCGGCGAGCCGCTGCTCCTGCTTCCGGCGCTCAACCCCGAGGTCGCGTTGATCCACGTGCAGCGCGCCGACCGCTACGGCAACGCGCAGATCGACGGCCTGCAGTTCATGGACATCGACATCGCGATGGCCGCGAACCGCGTCATCCTCACCACCGAGCGCCTGATCTCGAACGACCAGATCCGCCGCGCGCCCGACCAGACGCGGATCCCGTTCTTTACCGTCGACGCGGTCGTGGAGGTGCCCTACGGCAGCGCGCCGCACGAGTGCTACGGGCTCTACGAGCCCTTCTTCGGCCACCTCGACTACTACGCGGGTCTCACCTCGAAGGACCCCGCGGCCGCGGCGAAGCAGTACCTCGACGAGTACTATCGCGCCCCCGCGAGCTGGTCCGACTATCTCGCCAAGCTCGGCATGGACGCTGTTCTCGACGCGAGCCGGCGCGGCAGGAGCATCTTCAATGACTGAGCACGCGAGCCACACCTCGTCCGAGCTGCTCGCTGTCATGGCCGCGCGGGTGCTCAAGGACGGACAGACGGTATTCGCCGGTGTCGGCATCCCGCTCCTCGCGGCGACGCTCGCGCAACGCCTGCACGCGCCGGCGCTTACGATCCTGTTCGAGGGCGGCGTGATCGGGCCGTTCGTCGTGCCGGGCGAGCTGCCGCCGTCCACCAACGAGCAGCGCTGCACGCGCCGCGCGAACATGGTCCTGCCGATCACCGACGTCCTCTTACTGCTGCAGCGCGGCTACGTCGACGTCGGCTTCATGGGCGGCGCGCAGATCGACCGCTTCGGCAACCTGAACAGCTCGTTCATCGGGAGTCCTGCGTCGCCCACGGTCCGCCTGCCCGGCTCGGGCGGCGGCAACGACATCTCCTCGCTCACCGAGATGATCGTGGCGATGAAGCACGAGAAGCGCCGCTTCGTGCCGAAGGTCGACTTCATCACGAGCCCGGGCTTCATCGACGGCCGCAATACGCGCGCCGAGCGCGGCCTCATCTCCGGCGGGATGTGGCGCGTGGTCACCGACCTCGCGCTCATGGGTTTCGACGCGGAGAGCCGCGAGATGCGCGTGCTGGCGCTGCATCCGGGCGTGACGCCCGAGCAGGTCCAGGGCGCGACCGGCTTCGATCTGCACATCGGCAAGCGGGTCGACCGGACGGCTCCGCCGCACGAGAACGAGCTCGCGGTGCTGCGCGAGCTCGACCCAGAGCGTCTTTACACGGCCTGAATCGGCCGCAACCCACCCTTGAGAGAGCACGATGGCGAAGACCGTGTTTGGCGTCGCGATGCGCAATTTCACCCGCTACCCGGAGATGCCGAGCGCTCAGGGCCTGATGGAGTACGGGGTCCGTGCGGAGAGCCTTGGCTACGAATCGGTCTGGGCGTGGGACCATATCCTGCTCGGCGTGGAGCCGAACTTCCCGATTATCGAATCGCTGTCGATTCTCACCGCGGTCGCAGCGCGCACCACGAAGATCAAGCTCGGCACCGGCATCCTCGTCGTGCCGATGCGGAACCCCGTTATCCTCGCGAAGCAGCTGGCGACGCTCGACCTGATCTCGAACGGGCGGCTCCTCGTCGGCGCTGCGGTCGGCTGGTACAAGCGCGAGTTCATGGCCATGGGGGTCGACTTCCATCAGCGCGGGAAGATCATGGAGACGTCGCTCGACATCCTCACGCGACTGTGGACCGAGGACCGCCTCACCGTCGATTTCCCGCCGTACCTGATCAAGGACGCGGTAATGTTCCCGAAGCCGGTGCAGAAGCCGCGCCCGCCGATTCTCATCGGCGGCTACGTCGAGGCGGTGCTGCGCCGGGCCGCGACGAAAGGCGATGGCTGGCTCACTTACTACTACACGGCCGAGAGCTTCGCGACCAACTGGGCGCGCATTCGCGGCTTCGCCGAGGAGGCGGGACGCAATCCCGACGAACTCATCTCCACCAACCAGTTGCCGATCGTGGTCGGCCCGCGCGCGAAAGTGGAAGGCCCGATGCGCGAGTGGCTGCAGACCGAGTGGGACTACGCCGCGTGGTCCGAGTCCACCGCCGAGAGCGCGATCATGGGCACGGTCGACGAGTGCGTGGAGCAGCTCGCCAAGCACGTCGCAACCGGAATCGACCGGATCATCTTCGTACCGTACCGCTACCAGGATGATCAGCTCGAGATCATCGCCAAGGAGATCATCCCGAAGCTGCGGCGCGCCTAGCGCGGGCGGCGCACGGGCTCGAGGCGGGCGCGAAGCGCCGCCAGTCGCTCCTCCAGCTCGCGCCGCGCGCTCTCGGCCTCCTCCACGCCGACCGCCTCGAATCCGATCGTCGCACCCGGGCGCAGGCGGCCGAACGCGGGCACGTCGGCGGAGGCCACGGTGGCGATCTTCGGGTAGCCGCCGGTCGTGGGTCGATCGGCGAGCAGCACGATCGGCAGCCCGTTCCCCGGCACCTGGATCGAACCCGGCGCAGTGCCGTCGGACACGATGTTGAACCCCTTCGCGTGCTCGAGCGCGGGGCCTTCCAGGCGCATGCCCATCCGGTCCGACTGGCGCGAGACGGTGTACACGGACTCGATCAGCGTTTGCCTGGCGCGCGCGGTGAAGTAATCGTCCTGCGGACCGAACACGACTCTGACGCGCGCTGGCGGCGCGAGGTCCCACTGCGGCGCCCGGCGCTCTGCGCGCTCGGGCGCGGTCGCAGCCGCGAGCGGGAGCACGGCGCCCTTCTTCAGCGGCCGGCCATCGATCCCGCCGAGCCCGGCGCGCGCGAACGTCGAGAGGCTGCCGAGATCGCCCGGCAGCGCGAATCCGCCCTCGACCGCGAGGTACGCCGCGAGCGTCCTTTCACAGGGCCCGACCGTCAGCCGGTCGCCGCGCGAGAGGCGCACGCTCTGGCCCGCGGGAACGGCGCGGCTGGCGCCGCCCGAGACGACTTCAAACGCGGCGCCGATCGCCGCGACGCGTACGCTCCCGGTCGCCACTTCGAGCGTCGGCCCGCGGTAGAACATCTCCAGCGCGGCCATGCCGTCCGGATTCCCGACCACCGCGTTGGCGATGCGCAGGCTCACGGTGTCGAGCGCGCCGGACACCGGGACGCCGTAGCGCTGCTGTCCGTGCCGGCCCAGATCCTGGAGCATGCAGATCGAGTTCGACGCGATGACCTGCAGGGTACCGGTCATGCGTCCCACGCTTCGAGCTCGAGCTCGCCCGCCTCGGCCCGCCGGGCGAGCGCCTCGAACTCTTTCACGCTGATCGGCGCGACGCGGACCTCGTCGCCGGGCGCGAGCATCGCGGGCGGGTTGCGGCGCCGGCTCCAGAGCGACGCCGGCGTGCGGCCGAGGATGTGCCAGCCGCCAGGGCTCTGCAGCGTGTAGATGGCCGTCAGGGTGGTCGCGATCGCCACCGACCCGGCCGGCACCTGCGTGCGCGGATTCTCGCGGCGGGGCAGCGCGAGGCGCGCCGGCAGATCGCCCATGTACGGGTAGCCCGGCGAAAACCCGATCATGTAGACGTAATAGGTGGTGGTGCTGTGGCACTCGACCACCTCCGCGGGCGTGAGGCCGGTGCGTGCCGCCACCTCTTCGAGATCGAGCGCGAACGCCGGGTCGTAGCACACGGGGATGGTCCAGCGCCGGGCCGGGGCTCGCACGCCCTCGAGCCCGTCGAACAGCGGCTCGATCCGGCGCGCGAGCTCGGCGCGCGACGTGCGCAGGGGATCGTAGTGCACCATCAGGGAGCGGAACGTCGGCAGCAGCTCGACGACGCCGGGGAGCGCCGCACGCGCGAGACGATCGTGGAGCGCGAGCACGCGCTCGCTCGTCCCCCGGTCGATGCGCTCGCCGAACTCCACCGCGAGGGCGGTGTCGCCGTTCGAAAGCAGCCTGACCTGGGGATCGGACAAGGAGTCTGGGTCGCGCCGCGACGCGGGCGTCAATGATTCTAGAGGTTGCGCCGCGACGCGGGCGATCAATGGTTCTAAATATAGTACCATCCGGTCGTCGCCCGCCGCGGCGCGGGCGGCCCTTCGCGGAGACCCTCATGGCCCTGCAGATCAATCTCAACGCCGACATCGCCGAGAGCTGGGGCGCCTACAGCATCGGCAACGACGCGGCGCTGGTGAAGATCATCCGTTCGGCGAACGTCGCCTGCGGCTTCCACGCCGGCGATCCGACCGTGATGCACCGCTTCGTCACACTCGCCAAGGAGGCGGGGTGCAGCGTCGGCGCCCACCCCGGGTTCAACGACCTGTGGGGCTTCGGGCGGCGGAGAATCACGATGCGCGCCGCCGACCTCGAGTACATGATCGCCTACCAGATCGGCGCGCTGCAGGCGATGGCCGCCTACGCCGGGCTCAGGGTGACGCACCTGAAGCCGCACGGCGCGCTGAACAACATGGCCGCCGAGGAAGCGGACTACGCGCTCGCGATCGGCCGCGCGATCAAGGCGGTCGACCGGAACATCGTCTACGTCGCGCTGCCGGGGACCGAGATGGAAGCGGCCGCGCGCAAGCTCGAGCTGCCGCTCGCGCGCGAGGGCTTCGCCGACCGCCAGTACGACGACAACGGCAACCTCGCCTCGCGCGCGGTTCCCGGCACGGTGCTGAAGGACCCCGCGAAGGCGGTCGAGCAGGTGCTGCGCATGGTGCGCGAAGGCGAGATCGTCTCGCGCAACGGCAAGATCCTCAAGGTCCAGATCGAGACCATCTGCGTGCACGGCGACGAGCCGACCGCGGTCGACGTCGCGGGCGCGGTGCGGAAGAGCCTCGAGGGGGCCGGCATCCAGGTCGTGCCGCTGGACGAGATGAAGCTCGGGGCCTGAGCCGTCCCTGATGAGAGCGGGGAAGCCGACGGTAGCGCTGATCGGCGGGACCGGCGATCTTGGCACCGGCCTCGCGACCCGGTGGGTGGCCGCCGGCTATCCGGTGATCATCGGCTCGCGGGAGGCGGCGAAGGCGGCGCAGGCCGCCGCGCGGCTCGCCCCGCCGGCAGGCGCCCCCGCGCCGCGCGGCCTCGCCAATGCCGCGGCCGCGGCCGCGGCGGACGTGGTGGTGATCACCGTGCCGTTCGCATCGCACACTGCGATCCTCGCGGAGATCCGCGATTCGGTCGCCGGCAAGGTCGTCATCGACGCGACCGTTCCGCTCGTGCCGCCGCGGGTCGCGCGCGTGCAGCTGCCGCCGGACGATTCGGCGGCGGTCGCGGCGCAGAAGGCGCTCGGCGAAGGGGCACGCGTCGTATCGGCATTCCACAACGTGGCCGCGCTCAAGCTGCAGAAGGGCGAGCCGATCGACTGCGACGTGCTGGTCTTCGGCGACAGGCCCGAGGACCGCGAGGTCGCGATCCGGCTCGCGCAGGACGCAGGTCTGCGCGCATTGCACGCCGGGCCGCTCGCCAACTCCGCCGCCGCCGAGGCGCTCACCTCGGTGCTGATCGGGATCAACCGCAACTACAAGGTCGAAGGCGCCGGGATTCGTATCACCGGAATCCCGCCGACCTAACGCTACAATCCATCGCATCCGATTTCCGCGCGCATTCGACCATGGCGAGCTCCGAGACGTCGCTTTTCCCCGATCTCGCGGTGCGCGCGGCGGAGGTCTTGACGAGGCTCGATCGGCTGACGCCGGCGGCGCTGCTCGCGCAGGCGCGAAGCCTGCGCGAAGCGGGCCACGGCCCGCGCGTGAGCTACTCGCGCAAGGTTTTCATCCCGCTCACGCGCCTGTGCCGGAACACCTGCGGCTACTGCACGTTCGTGCGCGGCCCGAAGCAGGTCGCGTATCCCTACCTCCGGCCGGACGAGGTTCTGGAGATCGCGCGGCTGGGCGCAGCCGCCGGGTGCAAGGAGGCGCTATTCACCTTGGGCGATCGGCCGGAAGCGGTGCATGCGGCCGCGCGCGCGGCGCTCGACCGGCTGGGGTACGGTTCGACGGTCGAGTATCTGGCTGCGATGTGCGCGCTCGTGCTCGCCGAGACCGGCCTGCTGCCCCACGTGAACGCGGGCGTGCTTTCGGAGGGTGAATCGCGCCGGCTGCGTAGCGTGAGCGCCTCGCAGGGGATGATGCTGGAGTCGGTCGCCGAGCGGCTGTGCGAGCCGGGCGGCCCGCATCACGGCTGCCCCGACAAGCTGCCGGCGGTGCGCCTCGAGGCCATCGACGCGGCGGGGCGCGCGGGCGTTCCGTTCACCTCGGGCATCCTGATCGGCATCGGCGAGACCCGTTTCGAGCGTGTCGCGGCGCTCGTCGCGCTGAAGGACGCCCACGAGCGCCACGGACATCTGCAGGAAGTCATCGTGCAGAATTTCCGGGCGAAGCCCGACACCCGCATGCGCGGCTCCGAGCACGCCGCGTTCGACGACCTCCTGTGGACCGCCGCTGCCGCGCGGACGATCCT
>Ga0315278_10000842_pt1 | contig 26533 bp, 22 predicted proteins | sample YL17G06_0_MG_FD_203880 | JGI IMG/M metagenome (GOLD analysis project Ga0315278, IMG submission 203880) | Sediment microbial communities from Yellowstone Lake, YNP, Wyoming, USA - YL17G06_0 | ecosystem: Environmental > Aquatic > Freshwater > Lake > Sediment | place: USA: Wyoming | collected... | reverse complement strand
CTCCATGCTTGATGCTGCTATTGCCCGAACCAAGGCCAACCGCCGTTGCACAGTCAAACCGCATGACTTCGATGTTGAGCTTGGTTCAGTGTATATGCGTCGATATTGTGGGGGCAAACCTTCAACTTCCAAAACCTGTTCCGCACTCAAGAAATCTCACGTTGAGATTGAACATGCTTTAGTTTCTCGCCGACAACCTAACGAAAAGAACACAGATAGTCCATGTGTGGAAATGGACGGGAAACAGTATACTGACGAAGAAGTCATAGACTTTGTAGCCACTTGCTTGGGAAGAGACATCGATTGCCTAATCAGCCTCGGTATAAAGCTGGATGGGGGTTCCTTGGTTGCCAAAACGGGAGGCGTTGCTTGGGCAGGTTATGAGGCATTTACAGGTGACTGGCTTTCTGCATTAGTTATTGGGGGTATTTCTATGCTGGCAGGTAAGTTTACTGATGGTTACAAACGTATTCAGTTGAATAAGATGCAACAGAAATGGACAGGCCTACTCTCCAGCTTGAATGCCGAGGAGTTGAACTATCTTATGAACGGCTTACAAAGGAAGTACCCCTTGCTTGTGTGCAGATTCCAAAACCTGCTCCAGTCTGGTCAATAAAACTGAAATTTCGGCAAAAACTGTCTTAAGAAGCTTTTGCAAATCACGAAGAAAAAAAATGATTACCATATATTGGCATTGTCTCGGGATGACAGAAGCTGACGAAATATTCGTAGCTGGTGCACTAAAGGAGTTAGCTCAACATCTGAAGGATGCCCCGATTAAATTGCCGGTAAGTATCAAGCGACTTGGAGATAAACCAAAGCTGGCAGAAAAAATATGCGAAAGACTGAACAAACTAAATGATCAGTCATACGAATTCTCCGCTTGTTCAGCTGAGATAGCGGACACTTTCGCTTCTGAAGAAGGCGTTGTGCAGAGCTTACTAATTTACTGTCGTCCAGATAGCCATATTGCTCAAGCTGCGCGAAGAAAAGAGTCCGTAGCTAAATGGGGTGCAACCTGTGGCTCCTTTTCCGCTGTATATCCACCCAAAGGCCAACTCAAAACCAAATTTACCATCTGGCATGAGGCGCTGCACTTGTTGGGATTAGATGAATGTTACGATGAGAATACTCTTAGAAGGAATTGCAAGCGTGAGACCTGTGTAATGCAGTATGAACCGCCTTCAGGAGTGGATGAAAACTGGCCGTCTCCTCTGTGTGATAATCTATGTGATAAGCAGAAGGAGAAACTTCGGGAACTTGCAAAAAAGGTGGAGCAACGATGCAGAGCCAAAAACAATTCCTGAATGTGCTTGAAAGGCAAAATTGAGATTGCTTCGCTTCGCTCGCAATGACAAAAGGAATGGATTCCCGCTTGTGCGGGAATGACAATTAGTATTAATCTGTGTAAATCCGTGTCTAACTATAAAAACAAAACTCCTTGGTATGTTGGAGGATTGCATTTTGAATGTCAGCAGTGCGGTAATTGCTGTTCTGGGCCGAGTTCCGGCTATATCTGGGTTACAAGGGCTGAAATAAAATTCATCGCAGACTTCCTGAAAATTCCAGTAAAACAATTGCGGCAAAAATACCTCAAACGTGTGGGTTTTCGGACAAGCATCATCGAAAACCCCGCTACCAGAGATTGCATATTTCTCAAATCGAGCGACGGATGCGCCGTTTATTCTGTTCGCCCAAACCAGTGCAGGACTTGGCCCTTTTGGCCGGGCAACCTCACCAGCCCGGATGCATGGAACACAGCAGTCCGAAAATGCCACGGCATAAATCGCGGCAGACTCCACAGCTTCGAGAAAATTGAAAAAATCAGAAAGCAAAAGAAATGGTGGTCAGATAACCGGCAGCTCATCAGTAAAGTGGCTGAAATTTACAACTGGCTCGATTTGCAAATCCGTCAAAACGCTTCAGTGGCAGGGCAGTGTAACATCTGCGGCAAATGCTGTGATTTTGATGCTTTTGACCATCGTTTATTTATCACTACACCTGAATTGATGTATTTATCTGCGAATATAACGGCTGAAAATATAAAGCCTATGCCTGCCGGAAAATGTCCCTATAACGTAGACGGCAAATGCACTATTTACGAATACCGTTTTGCGGGCTGTCGAATCTTTTGCTGTAAAGCCGACAGGGATTTCCAAAGCAGTCTCAGTGAATCATCTCTGGAAAAATTCAAATCCCTCTGTGAAGAATTTGATGTGCCATACCGTTATACCGACCTGCCGACTGCTTTGAATAATGGGGTGAATGGTTAATACTTGTCTGTCGGCTGACGGATTCTGTCCTGAGGGTCTCGCAGATTGATATATTTCACATCCCCCAGCGTAAAATTGTGTTCTTTGTAGAAGCCGTAAAGCTTGGCTAATTTCTCCTCGTCCGTCGCCTCAAGGTATCGCTGCCACGTCCCCAGTTCGGCTCCCCATATAACCTCGATGTCTTCGGTCGTATTCAGGAAAATATGAGGCTCACTGTCTTTCCGCCGCCCGTTAAAATTCCCCACGTCGATACTGCTGATTTTGCCAAGCAGAGGTTTATTTGGCGCAACAAGCTTGTCCATTCTGTCGAGCCGGGCCAATATGTTTACCGCTGCCGTCAGGTCGTCATGCTGCCAGACCCTGCCCGGCTGCGGAATTCCTCTTGTTTCAGCCAGACCTTTCACCTCTACTATAGGCAAATTCGGCATAGGCAGATAATCGAGCACCGTCAGATTTACGTCCACGTAGAATTTATGCCCGTCCGTTTCGATTAGCGCCAGCGGCCTTCTCCATCGGGCATTGATGTAAATGCTGTCGTGGGTAACCTGCACCCGAACATTGTCTATCCACGCAACCCGGCTTTGCAGATTCTTCTGTATCGACCTTGCTGCATCCTCATCGAGTTTCAAATCTTCATTATCGGCTATAGAGGCTGCAAAAATCTTCTCTTTGAGAGGTTCGTTCAGCCATACAGGAGGGTCTACCAGCTTAAGTATGCCCATCTTTTCAGAGACGGGGACTACCTTCTTTACGTATCTGCCGAGATATGCAAAAAACAACACGACCAGCCCGAATGCGCAGACCACGCCGCCAGTCTTTAAGGCAATCGTCATACTCGGACTGAAGGATATTTTGGAAAGTCTCTTTCCTCCGCTGCCTAACTTGAATAAAACTCTTTTTTCGCCGTCTTTCGCCATTTGTTTTGCGTTATTTTTTATCTTCCAGCGCAGCCTCGATGATTTTCACGCACAGCTCACTCATAGTAAGACCGCTTTTTGTCGCCGCTTTGGGCAAAAGCGAATGTGTCGTAAATCCCGGAATCGTATTTACCTCAAGAACGTAAATTCGTCCGTCATTGCCCAGAATAAGGTCGACCCTCGCCATATGTCGGCAGCCGAGGGCATTAAAGCAGTCGAGCGACGTCTTTTGGATTCTTTGTGCCAGTTCCGCATCCGTTACAGTATCGAAGAGAAACTCGGTTTGTTCGTCGACATATTTTGCACTGTAGTCGTAAAAACTGCTTTTGGGTCTTATCTCGATAATCGGCAGCGCCTGACCGCACAATACGCCCACAGTCAGCTCTCGTCCCGCAATAAATGTTTCGACCATACAATCGCCAAATTCTTTCAGGACATCTCGTCCGGCGGCAACGGCTTTCTGTGGCGTGTCAACGATACTTACCCCCACGCTGCTGCCCTGTCTTATCGGCTTTATCACATATCTGTCCCCAAGCTCTCGAAGTTGTTTCTCTATCTCTCTGTCGTCGGTTTTACCGTTAAAAATAATGGCAGACGGCGTAATTATGCCGGCTTTTGCAAATGCCTTTTTGCTTGCCATTTTATCGAATGCGAGTCTGCTTGCCGCAGGCCCGCTGCCGGTGTAAATGAGCGATTTGTCTTCGAGTATCTGCTGAAGCTGGCCGTCTTCTCCGAATTTGCCGTGCAGTGCCAGAAAAAAAACGTCGATACTCCTGTCTCCAAGTATCTCCATATTGTCGGGCCGGATATCGTAGCCGGCCGCCTTCAGCCCGGCCTCTTTCATCGCTGCTGCAACACAATTGCCGCTTTGTATGCTTACGTCTCGCTCTCTGCCGATACCGCCCATCAGAACGGCAATTTTCTTATGATTGATTGATGAGGATTTGGAGCTTGCGGAAGATTTAGCTGCCATTGCTATTTCCAGATTTCTATTTCGAGTTCCAGTTCGATGTCGAATTTCTCACTCACTTTCTGTTTTACAATGTCTATCAGTTTCAGCACATCACTGCTTTTGCACCCCTTTTGTGCAATGATGAAGTTTGCGTGTTTTTCGCTGACGGTTGCGCCGCCGACCTTTGTCCCCTTCAGCCCTGCTCTGTCTATCAATGCTCCTGCCGATGCGCCGGGCGGGTTCTTGAAAATGCACCCTGCATTGCGGGTGTTCAAAGGCTGATTGTTCTTCTTGTATATCCAGATTTCCTTCACTGTCCGCATAATCTGTTCAGGATTGGCTGGACTTAATTTTATCTGCGCTCCCAGTATGAACTTGGCCGTGATGTTTGTGCTGCGGTAATCGAACACAAGTTCAGGCTTGCTCTTTTCAAATATATTGCCCTGAATGTCCATCAGAGTTACCGATTCTGTCGCGCTGCCGATGTCTCCGAAGTTGCCGCCGGCGTTCATCTTTATTGACCCTCCGATTGACCCGGGTATGCCTGTCAGGGCCTCAAGACCCGATAGGCCTTTCTGCACACAGCTAAGGACTAATTTGCTCAGCTCCGCTCCTGCGCCGGCTGTAAGCTGCTCATCCTCACACTGTATCTGCGAAAATTCGTCGCTGTCGAGTCTGATGACCGCTCCACGCAGTCCTTTATCGTCGATAAGCAGATTTGAGCCGAACCCCATCACGTAAATCGGAATGTTATTTTCGTTGCATCGCCCGATTGCCTCTTTGAGCTGGTCGACGGTTTTCGGCCTGATAAAATAATCTACCGCACCGCCCAGTCCATACCACGTCTTCTTCGCCAGCGGGTAATTCGTTTCAACAATTTCCTCTAAGCCACTGAATATATTCATCTGCCACCTTCCAAATATCTCCTGCTCCCATAGTAACCACCAAATCACCGGCATTCACGTTTTTTTTCAGATAATCGCAGATTTTATCGAAGCTGTCTATAAATATCGCCTCCGACCCTTTTCCTCGAATCTTGTCGACCAGCAGTTGTGCGTTTATCTCTTTTTTTGCCGCGATACTGTCTCTTACGAAATAAATCTCAGGCACAATTGTTACGTCGGCCAGTTCGAAACTCTCTGCAAAATCATTCAGCAGAAATCTTGTCCTGCTATACTGGTGCGGCTGAAAGATACACCAGATTTTTTTCGGCTCATACCTCTGCCGAATTGCCTCCAGCGACGCCTTGATTTCCGTCGGGTGATGGGCATAGTCATCGAGGATTGTGATTTGATTTATCTTCTCTTTCAGCATTACACGTCTGTCCATACCCGTAAAACCCGCCAATAGTTCAAGTGCCTGCTCGGCAGATACGCCTGCATTAACGGCCATTGCCGTTACTGCCAGTGCATTTGAAATATTGTGCCTGCCAGGCAGTGAAATATGCGTTGTCCCGAGCGATTTGCCGTTATGATAAACGTCAAACGTATAAAAGCCGTCCTTCAGGTGAACGTTTTTGGCGCAGCAATTATAGCTTCCCTCAAACCCGAAGGTTTCATATCGCCGGCCTGTCTTTTTTATTACCTTTGCGATGTTTTTGTCCTGACCGTTCGCAATCAGCAGCCCGTCAGGTTTTATCCCGGATGCAAATTCTCCGAACGCCTCCACTATTTCATTTTCATCTTTATAATAATCTAAATGGTCCTGCTCAATATTGAGAATGCAGCCGATTTTTGGTTTCAGATTCAAAAAGCTGCGGTCATATTCGCACGCCTCGGCCACAAAGTATTTTCCGTTTCCGCTGCCCGATGAGCTGCCTGACTGAATAATTTCCGCCCCGATGATAAAATTCGGGTCGAGCCCCGCCTGTTTGAGACAATAGACCAGCCATCCGCTGGTGGTGCTTTTGCCGTGAGTGCCGCTGACCGCTATCCCCTCATAGCAGTTCATCAGTGTCCCCAGCATTTGCGCATATTTATAGATTTTGCAGCCTCTTTTCTTCGCCAGCATCAGTTCGGGATTATCTTCTCTTATTGCCGCCGAGATGACTACGGTGTCCGTTCGCTCATCGAAGTTATGTTCCTTATGTCCGATTTTTATGTCGGCCCCCAGTTTTTGCAGTTTGCTTATCACTGGGTTGTCGCTCTGGTCCGACCCGCTGACAAAAGCCTTGTTTTTTATAAGGATTTTTGCCAATCCGCTCATCCCTATCCCGCCGACCCCAATGAAATGAAATCGCATCCCCTTTACATCAGCGGGACTGCTTATCCCTCCCACCTCGTACATATATGCTGCTTTAGCGTCAAAAGTTTTCATATTCAAATAAGCTTTATATAAATCCGTTTCTATTTTTAATATCGTTTCTGTCATTCTAACTGCTTTAGTATCTTTGAGATAATTCTGAAAATCTCACTGCTAATAATCAATAATCAATTATCAGTCTTACCATTGTGCCTCGATATATGGACCTATAGGCCCTTTCGGTGTTAGCTTAGGCCGGTTCTTCAGTATCGCCTCCGCAATCGGAATGTCGCTCGGCCGCGTAATCTTCATATTTGACGAATCTGTCTCAACAATTGAAACTTTCTTCTCAATTGCCTCTACGAGCTGAGCATCATCGCTGATTTTATTTTTATCAAGATTCTTTAAGTTTTCATAAGCCTTCCTTAACAGTTTCGCCTCGAAAACCTGCGGCGTTTGTGCCTCCCACAGGTTTGACCTGTCGACGGTTTTGACAATTGTGCTGTCCTTCGCCTCTTTTATGGTTGCCACTACTGGGCACGCTAATATCGCCGCTCCGCTTTGGCCGGCGATGGTAATGACCTTGTCTACCCACTGCTCCGTCACACAGCACCGCACCGCATCGTGAACGACGACAAGCTCAATATCATTTTTTACAAGTTCCAGCGCCTTGCTTACCGTCTCGAATCTCTCTGCTCCGCCGAAGCACACCTTCACATTGAAAAATTTTAAGTTTGCTCCCCATTTGAGCGTTACAAGTTCTTCGTCTTCGGGTGATATAGCTAATAATATTTGCTTTACGTCGTCTCTGGCGGAGAAAAGTTCTATGCTGTAAAGAAATACAGCTCTGCCGCCGACGTCGACGAACGGTTTTTTTCTTTTTCCGCCGAATCGGCTGCTCGCTCCCGCCGCACATATTATCACCGCAACGTTTTTAGCCATTACTGTCCCCTAAAATTCAATTCCTCTTCTCGCACAAATTCCTTTCCGGAAAGGGTGCTTGATTTCTTTCATTTCCGTCACCAAATCTGCCAGTTCTATAAGTTCATCCGTTGCTCCTCTTCCCGTAAGAACAAGTTCAACGGAGGGGTTTTTGTTGTCAATAATATTTTTCACGTCCCCGAATTTCACCAGCCCCTTTGAAAGGCAGAATACTATCTCATCCAGTATCAGAACGTCGCAGGTTTTTCTCTCAGCAATTTTGGCGATTTCCTTGAGTGTTTTACTTATGACCGTTTTCGTATTTGCCATAGCTTTTTTGTCGCTGAAAGCTTTTGCCATATCCCAAGGCATATCAGGTGTTTTTATCTTTATTGGTATTTTGGCTGATTTTATTGCGAGGCGTTCACCGGTCCTGAGGGATTTGGGTTTCAGGAACTGGTAAATCAGGACTTTTTTTCCCTGTCCCGCTGCACGCAGCGCAAGGCCCAGCGCAGCAGTTGTTTTTCCTTTACCGTTGCCGGTATAAATTTGGACAAGTCCTTTTTCGGGCATACGGATATATTAAAGGAATTTGGTGCGGATTTAAAATCAAAAATCATAGATTGTTGTTGGTCTGGAATTGCGGATTGATAATCAACCAGCGACCCGTAACCGGCGACTATATCGTTACGGCCTTGAGCCTCTGCTGGATCTCGGGTTCGCTTGAGGCCTGCTCGCCGGGCTTAAACGGCAGCGGCTCTGCAAACTGTATCGCTACTCGCTGTAAAAATCTGCTGATATTGTCGATTCGGCAGATATGTCCCGCTCGTGTGAAGTTGGCCATTCCAAATGAATCGTCTGCACAGAAATGCGGCACGCTGAATCGCGCCGTTATCCTTTGACCGGGGTATATGTAGCTTTCATTTGCATGACAGGTGAAAGCTGCCCCTCCGCTGGAAACGTCTGACATCTGACCCTGCGACAATATCTCGTTAAAATCCTCGGCGAACCAGATAGGCCAATGATAACGAAGTCTCTGTTCTACTCTTCGCTCGGTACTCATTGTAACACCTCTAAAAATTTCCTCGCCCGCCGTTTACGAAATCGGCAGATTGTTGCTGCTGCTTTACAGGTGGTTGGCGGGGAAATCGCTTCTAATTTGCCGGCAGAACGAATTATGCACCCCCAACATCAGGATAACGGCATAGTCCGGTTGGTTTTTTTAAGACTCTTTTGTTTTTTTTCGACGTGCGTCCGATAACGGGCCGCCCATTCTTCGCACAAGCTCGATAAATTGACTGCCTCGCTGCTCGTAATTCTCGAACATATCGTAGCTCGCACATGCAGTACTAAGCAGCACCACGTCGCCGCCGACAGCCAATTCATTCGCCGTTTGCACCGCTTCCGTCAGCGAACTGGCGAACCGGATTATCGGCTGTTGTTTCGGACAGGCTTTTATTGCGTCGGCGATTTTTTTCGCCGTCTGACCTATCAAAATCGCCGCCTTCGCTTTCATCGCAATTTTTTCCCCGAGCTCGTCGAACGGTATGTGCTTATCATATCCGCCCGCAATGATTATCTCAGGCTGCTCGAACGCCTCCAGCGCAACTATCGCGCTTGCAGGCGTAGTCGCCTTCGAATCGTTGTACCACCGAACCCCCTTTATCTCCGCAACCAATTCAAGCCGGTGTGGCAGCGATTTGAACTTGGGCAGGCTCTTGATAACGTTTTTGTCATCCACTCCGAAATGTCTTGCAATAACCAGCGCTGCTGCAAGATTTGAAAGATATACCCTGCCCGGCAGGGTATATGCAGAACGAATTTCCTCACTCACATTTTCCGGCGAAAATTTTTTACAGATTCTGCTTTTATCTTTGCTGTATTTTTCAAACCACTCCGCGGCAATCTTGTCCTCGGCATTAAAAATCGAAACAGGCAGCAAATCCTCCATTGGTTTTTGAAATTTGAATATATTTTCCTTCGCTGCACAGTAATTTTCAAATGTCCCGTAACGGTCAAGATGGTTCGGTGTCAAATTCGTTAGCAGAGCAACCTGCGGCATCTTTGAGACTCGCGCCAGTTGCTCTATCTGAAAGCTCGACAGTTCCAGCACAACCAAATCATCCTGCCTAATCTCGTCAATCGTTGTCAGCAGCGGTTCGTTCCCGATGTTTCCGCTCAGCCATACCTTCCTTTTGTTGTTCGCCCTTAATAGATGTGCCGTCAGTGCCGTTGTTGTGCTTTTGCCGTTGGCCCCGGTTATGCCGATTATCACCGCAGGACACAATTCGAAAAATATCCCTATTTGCGACGTTACTAATCTGCCGGTTTTTCGCGCCGCCTCCAGAAATTTATTGTCGTTCGGCACGGCAGGATTTGCTATTACGACCTCCGCCTCTTCAAAATCAGCAAAAGCGTGTGAACCTAAGTGATATTCTATTTCAGGAAATTCTTTAAGCTGTCCGATGGAATCTTTTAGTTTTTCCGCCGTCGCCAAATCTGTTACCGTTACCTTCGCACCAGCCCTGCAGGCGAATTTGGCCGTATCGACTCCGCCCCCGAACCTCCCCAGTCCCATTACGAGTATTTTTTTCCCCTCGAAAAATTTCTTGTCCATTTTTTTATCGCTATATCAGCGTCTGCATTGCTTTTGAGAGGTCTACCTTTGCATCCACTACCGCCTGCTCGATGCACTTCTTCCAGTTATCGCCGAACTTTTCTTTGTATTGCGGATTTTCATAAGCATAAATTATCGAGCGAGATGCGTTAATCAGCGCACCGGTGCCGTCGGGTTTGCAGAATTTTATGCAGTCTTCTGCTGTCGCTCCCTGTGAACCATAGCCCGGCACAAGGAACCAAACCTTGTCGTATTTCTTCCGCAATACCGCTGTAGCATCGGCACTTGTTCCGCCGACTATCATTCCTACGTTGCTGTATCCGTTCTTGCCGATTCTGCCGCTCTGGTTTGCGATTTGCCCGACGACCTCTGCGATTTTTTCATACATCTTTTGCCCGCTCGCGTCTGCAAAATCCTGTATTGCTGCCGCCGATGGATTGCTCGACCGCACCCACACAAACACCCCTTTTCCCTGCTTGTTTGCCATATCCGCAAAAGGCTCTATTCCTTCCGCTCCAGCAAAACCGTTGATTGTAATTGCATCGGGCGTCAGCGTATCTTCCAGCCCCGACATCTCAGGATTTTCCAGATGTGCTGACGCATAAAGCTCCGCCGTATGACCTATGTCTCCGCGTTTCACGTCCCCGATTACCTCTATCCCTAAATTATCTGCTTCCGAAAGAAGTGCATAATAATTCTCTATTCCTTCCCAGAGGTATTTTTCAAAGAATGCTATATTTATCTTCACCGCAGGCACTAACGGCGCAACGATTCGCATCGTTTGCGTGCAGAAATTGAATATCGCATCCACCGCGCACGCAACGTCAAATTCGTCGTTCATATCGCGATGGCTTTTTATCGCCTCAGGCAATCTCCCGTAAACAGGGTCAAGACCAACTATCAATGAAGTCTTCTTGGCTTTAACAGCGCTGCACAGGCGGTCGGCAAAATGGTTCGACATACTTCTATAAACCTTCCTTTCTTCTATAAAAAAAATCTTTGGCTCTAAACGTTAAACCACTATAATCTCAGAAACGATTTTCAGCAAGACAGAAATTCTTTGCAGGACACAAATTTGGAAAATAACGAAAAGAAAAAATCGAAAAAGAACCGGTTGCATTGGCTTTTCATCGGCCTTTCCGTTGTTCTGATAATAATTGCCTTGCTGTTCCACATTCCCGCCCGTTACAACCCCCTGAAAATCGCCGGCGATAAAAAACTCGTCAGCACTTACCTCACCAACGAAGTGCTGCCCGCCCTTTATAACGGCACACAGTTAGGAGAACCGTTCGATTTAACTGTTACTCAGGATGGCGTAAACGATATTATCGCCCGTTCCGGCTGGCCCAAAGATTTTGGCCGCTTAAACATCTCGTCTGCAATGGTATTTTTTTCGCCCGGCCGCATTGAATTGATGGGAACAGTAACTTTAAGCGGCGTAGATTCTGCTGTTGTTGTTGCAGTCAGCCCGCAAATCGACCCGCAAGGCTTATTAAATTTGAAAGTGGCTAAGGTTTCAGTTGGCGCCGTTAATATTACCCCTCTTGCTGGAGTAATAGTCGCTGGAATCTACGATAAACATTCCGAATCAGACCCTGACGGCAAAAATCTCAAAGCTAAAATTCTTGCATCCTTGTTGAGAGGTGAACCTTTCGAGCCTGTTTTTAAGATTTACGATAAGAAAGTCCGCCTGACAAATTTATCCATTGGGCAGAACAAACTCACCACCCGCCTCCTCCCTCTTGTCCCCGCGCAGGCGGTGCCCCAGCCTCCTTTGCGTTAATCCTGTCTTGCCCGTCTGCGCCCGTTTTCTTCATTTTTCTCGCCTCTCTCCAAAGGTGAATTTTTTCAAAAGTAAAACCTGCCGATAGAATAATCGGCGGTATTCCTGCTGAGGCCAATAGTATTGTTGCAGGCTCTGACGCTGTAAAAAAAACAAAAAGTCGCGCCAGACTTAGAAGTGAGGCTATTACAAAACCTGTTTGTGCATTTTTATCAACCCACATCCCGCCCAGTAACCCTGCCGTAATTGTTGCGACCGCTGTTGGAATCACGAACGCACCTAAAAATATCCTGATTATTGCAGAAGGGTCTGTTTTATATAACATGGTGTTTATATGGAGGGATGTAAGGCGTTCTAATATCGCCTCGGCGATTAACGCTAAAGCAATAAGAGTAATACATTTTAAGCCATCAGCTATGTATTTCATATTTCTTTAAGCTCGATGACCGGTTGTTATTTCAGCTGTGGTTATTTTGAGTTTTTCAGAGTCCCTTTATTCCACCGTAACGCTTTTAGCTAAGTTGCGTGGCTTATCGACGTCCTGACCTCGCAGCACGGCAGCGTGGTAAGCCAATAGCTGAAGCGGCACTACCGTCAGCATCGGCTGCAAAAATTCCGGCGCATCAGGTATGGTTATTAAGTGGTCTGCGTATTGTTTTATGTTCTTGTCGCCCTCGGTGGCAACGACAATAATTTTGCCTCCCCTTGCCTTGACCTCGCAGATATTGCCTATGACCTTGTCGTATTGCTGGCCTGCGGTTGCGATAAAAACAGCCGGCATCCCGTCGACAATCAGCGCTATCGGCCCGTGTTTCATCTCCGCCGCAGGCAGTCCCTCAGCGTGTATATAGCTTATTTCCTTCAGTTTCAATGCCCCTTCAAGCGCCACCGGGTAATTAAACCCTCTGCCTAAGAACAGCCAGTTATTTTCGTTTATATTCGCTGCGGCGATTTTCTTAATATCTTCGGATTGCTCAAGTATCTTACTTATCTTATCCGGTATTTTTGAAAGCCCATCGATTGCCTTGATTGCCTCGTCGCTGCCGATATGTTTTCTTCTACCGAGCTCGACTGCCAGCATTGTCAGCACCGCCACCTGTGCGATAAAAGCCTTTGTGCTTGCGACGCCGATTTCGGGCCCGACGTGCAGATAAATGCCCGCATCCGTTGCCCTCGCTATTGAAGAGCCTACGACATTAACGATGCCCAGCACGATTGCCCCGCGTTCCTTGGCCTGCTGAACGGCGGCTAAAGTGTCCGCTGTCTCGCCCGATTGACTTATCGCTATTACTGTTGTCCCGTCCTCGATAATCGGATTACGGTATCGAAACTCGCTGGCATATTCCGTCTCCGCAGGGATTCGCGCCAGATGCTCAAAAAGAAATTCACCCACCAGCGATGCATGAAATGCCGTCCCGCAGGCGGTAAGAATAATCCGTTTTGCACGGGTCAGCTCTCGCAAATGTGAAGCAATGCCGCCGAGCTTGATTCTGCTGTTCGCACGGTCGATTCTTCCGCCCATACAGGTCTGCAATGCCCTCGGCTGCTCAAAAATCTCCTTGAGCATATGATGCGGGAAACCATCCAGCTCAATTTGCTCAAGCGAGAATTCTATCTGGCTGAGTTCCTTGCTGATGGTAATATTGTCGACTGTTTTGGTTCGGAATCCGCTCGGCCCGACGACAACCATTTCATTGTCCGAAAGATATATCGCCTGCACCGTATGCTCAACTATTGCAGAGGCGTCGGAAGCGAGAATATACTCGTTATCCCCGACGCCCAGAATCAACGGGCTGCCCTTTTTTGCCCCGATGAGCATATCCGGGAAATCCGAACAGACAATTCCTAATCCGTAAGTGCCGTGTATTTCCTGAAGCGCACGCTGGACCGCCCATTCAAATTTATTCTGGCCGCCGGACTGTTTTTTTGTTTCTCCGCCATCGCCTTTTGCGTAAAAATACCCAATCAGATTTGCCACAACTTCGGTATCGGTTTCGCTGACGAATTTAGCCCCTTCGCTTTGCAGCCAGGTTTTTAAGGTGCTGTAGTTCTCGATAATGCCGTTATGCACTACGGCTATCCTGCCGGTATAATCGAGGTGCGGATGTGCGTTAATTGTGCTTGGCGCGCCGTGTGTTGCCCAGCGGGTATGGCCGAGACCAAGCGTTTCACAGCCGTTAGGTTCATCCAAAATCTTTTCCAGGGCGCTGATTCTGCCGCTGGTCTTTTTGATTTTTATTGTCCCGCTGCCCATCAGCGCTACGCCCGCCGAATCATAGCCGCGATATTCCAGGCGTTTCAGGCCCTCTATGAGAATAGGCTGGGCAGCTTTTTTACCGAGATAAGCCACTATGCCGCACATATATGTTTCCCTCGAATTTTAACCGGCTATTATAAAGAAATTCGTTTCACCAGACAAATCAATTCCGGTTGAACGTTAACTAATATAATGTATTATACTATGGTAACCTCCGGCAAAGCCGGAGGCTGAATACTATCTACTGAATATCTATACGGCGTTACTATGATAATTGTTGTCGATTATGACATTGGAAATGTAAAAAGTGTGTGCAATGCCTTGCGGCATATAGGCTGCGAAGCAAAGCTCAGCCGCCTGCCTGAAGACATAGAAACGGCTTCCGGCCTTGTGTTGCCGGGCGTGGCGGCCTTCTGCTATGCCGTCAAAGCCTTGGGAAGAGAAGCGGAATCAGTAAAAAAAGCTGCCCTGAGCGGAAAACCGCTGCTGGGTATTTGCGTCGGCTATCAAATGCTCTTCGAGCAAAGCTGCGAATACGGCGTCCATAAAGGACTGGGACTTATTAAAGGCAAGGTCGTCCCTATTCCTGCCGGCAGGGTAATTCCGCATATGGGCTGGAACATAGTGAAACCGTCTCCCGATATGAAATTATTTGCCGGTCTGGAAAAAGAAAAACATTTTTATTTCGCACATTCTTTTTACGCTGAAGTCGCCGACCCCGATGCCAAAATTGCATATACGGACTACGGATTTGACTTTGCCGCCTCGGTGCAGAAGAAAAACATATACGGCACACAGTTTCACCCGGAAAAGAGCGGGCCGCAGGGGTTGAGAATACTCAAAAATTTTGCCCGAATCTGCGAAAGAGGGAAACAGAAATGCTGACGAAGAGAATTATTCCCTGCCTCGATGTAAAAGACAACCGCGTAGTTAAAGGCGTGCATTTCCTGAATCTGCGAGACGCCGGCGACCCGGTGGAACTCGGCACAAGATACAGTGAAGAAGGCGCAGATGAGCTGGTTTTTCTGGACATCACAGCTACCATTCGCTTCCGTAAAACAATTATTGAACTTGTAGAAAAGGTCGCTGAAAACGTTTTTATTCCCTTTACCGTCGGCGGGGGCGTGCAGACTATTGAGCAAATTGATACGCTGCTGCGAAGCGGGGCGGAAAAAGTCTCGATAAACACCGCTGCGGTTGAGAACCCGAAACTTATCGCGAAGGCAGCGGAGCGGTTCGGAAACCAGTGCGTAGTGCTTGCCATTGATGCTCGGCGGTCAAAAAAACAATCAGGCAAATGGCAGGTATGCGTAAAGGCAGGGACAGAGCCGACAGAGTTGGATGTGGTGGAATGGGCGATAAAAGCTGAGAAACTCGGCGCTGGGGAAATCCTGCTGACCAGTATGGACGCCGACGGCACACTGGCCGGCTACGACAACGAACTCAACAAGGCCGTTACCGATGTGGTTGATATTCCGGTAATCGCTTCCGGCGGGGCGGGAAAACTTGAACATCTTTACGATGCTATTGTTGACGGCGATGTTGATGCAGTTCTTATGGCCTCGATTACACACTTCGGAAACTACACCATAAACCAGATGAAGGAATATCTCAAATCCCGCGGCATAGCGGTAAATCTGTAAAAACGAGGGGGGAAATTTTTTGTCTCGCCATAGCGCCAATTGTCTTGAATTGTGCTTGAATTGTCTCGAATCACTCTCGAATCACTCTCGAAATATAGCTGAATGGTGCGCCAAATTGCTTGAATTGTGCTGAATTTCGGGGTCTGTTTTTCGTAAGCAATTATTTAATAAGGAGTTAAGTTGCTTAAGGCAAGCGGACAGAAAAAATTCTAAATCCACCTTCGCTGAAACAACTGCGGCGGACAAGTTCGAATATCTAAATCCGCCAAAGAGGAGGCGGACAAGTCCTAAGTTCACCCGCCTGCGGCGGGCAAGAATTCTAATGGCTGAAATTTTAATGACCAAAACAAAGCTCCTAAAATAGGTTATGCCATACGGGGACATAGGGTCTCCCTATAATTAGACAAACCTGCACGTTTGATGCGACCCTACTTCGCCCTGCGGGCTACGCAGGGCAGGCAAAAAAGAGATAAGTTGTTATGGGATAAGGAGTAAGGGGGGTTGGAAAAAATTTTGCGGTTTTGGGATTTTCTATTTTAACCACCTGCGTATTTGATTGAAAAGTGAAGTAGTTCATTGTTCATCCCGAATGAAGAGCTTCTGGGAAGCTTACCCTCGGGATCCCGATGCTTCGGGATAGTTCGTTGTTGGTAGAAAAAAAGGCGGGCTGAAGGTTATTTTGTGTAGCGGTGTTTTTGGTGGTCGTATATGCGCTGACCAAAGTCGTCAAGGCCGCCGGTAATACCGGAGGCGCTGGGTAAAGCACTGCGTTGCCGGTAATTATTGCCTGCTCTACTCTCCCGTGCCCCGCACGTCCCCTTCTTTCAACTTTCTACTTTCTCGTGCGTCCCGCACGCTGCCTGCGATAATGCAATTACTTCTGGTTCTGTTCTTGGAAATCTTGCCATTTTACAATTCCTTTCAAAAAATAGTTGCATTCCTTTTTCCCCGCTATGGTGTCACCAGATTAGCCCTAAAAATGTACCGGATACATTTAATTCATTCCGATGGAGCAAGTCCTTTTCTTTTATTGACATTGGATTATCAGGAATCCTACGATGTGTCTATTCTTTGACGACAAAGATTACATCAGAAAGGGCTGTGTACCTTTTGCCATCCATCCAATCAAATTCTATTTTTAATTTATCGGCTTCTTTGCCATTGAATTTATCGAGATGGCCATTGATTGTATCCCTTAATAAATCAAGGTTTCTTTTCATTTTCCAACTTTCCTCGAGATTGTTTTTGTCAATGAGCACCAAGAACAAGCGGTTTGCCGCATCGAAACGTCGCTCTCCCTGTTCCTCGTAAAGCCACTTTATGAGTTTATGTGGCTCTTTAACAACTTTTTGGATCATTGACCATCTCGTTTTTCTAAATTCCATAATGAATTTTTTCGCTTCTGACTCTTGACTTTCTTCAATTCGTGTTAGTAATTCCGCAAATAGGACTTTGTCTTTTTGCTTTCGGTTGTACTGAATGCCAAGTGTTTTTACAAAGCGTTTTAAAACCTGTAATTCGGTAGGTAACCCATCTGCTTTCCTACTCGCTGTCATAAACCCTTCGGGAAAGTATGTAACTTTCAAATCAAAAGGAATATCGCCAATGAAAAAATCGACCTTTTTGATTAACCCTACTGTGGGCGTAACTTTCTTATGATCCTTAAAAATGTCCTCAACTAAAATAGAAGTCCAGTGGTTATACCAAGATGATTGAACATAGCCACGCATACTATCGTGTATTTCGTTCTCGATTTTTTCATTGAGTAGATCAAAACTACGAATCTTCTTGATGTAGTTATCAACTATCGTTTTTTCAAGATTATTCTGATACAACCCGCCCCAATCAAAAACTTTCATCTTGTAAAGCTCGGAGACAAGAGCGGTTTCGTTCGCTTTCCGCTCTGATCTTTCAGCGAGGTATTTTTGGGCTATGAATTTGTCCAGTAGCTCTTCTGATGGTTTTGACTCGTAAATGTGCTCAAAAAGAGCAGTTCCGCGAATAGCTAAGCAGTCAATATTGGCGAGAGAGCAAAATTCAACTAAGAGCTCTTTTCTTGAAATAGAGCGAAGTTTAAGCCAGTAGATACTGCCGTCCTCTTTTAGAAGAACATCAAATTTATTGTCCTGATAAAGTTGTTTGAAGTGTTTGAATTTACTCATAGCAATAAAATAAATATTCCTTTGTGCCTTTTTTCGAGCCTTTACCGCCGTAGTGATTTTGATACTCGTGCTCAAAAACTTTTACTTTTTTATGTTGCTCAATCAAATCTATCATTGTTTCTTTTTCGGGATAGCTCTCGCTGTTGTAGGAAATAAGCCAATACGGAATGTGTACGCTCGCAGAAAATAGATTCTGGAAAGAAATGGCTATTTCCTCCTTACGAACAAATCCACTTTCTTTCTTGGGGAAATACTGCTTTGTGCCGTTAACGAATTCTTTGTCTTTCCAGTATTCAACAAAAGTTTCCAGGAAATGATAAAAGGCCTGATAGTCCGGGTGGCAACCGCAGTAAGGCGGATCAAAATAAACTAAGTCAACATTTTCCAGCTTCGGGATTAACCGGATTGTGTCTTCGCAGTAAACTTCGTTATCTTTTTCGTTATCAAAAACGGCATTGTTATATCCTGGCACGAGTTCAAGAAACAAATCTCTTAGTGGGCGAGCAATGGTAGGATTTCTTTGCACACGCTTTGGGTCTTTACTATAACGCAAAGCGCTTAAATGGGCGAAGTGCCCGAGCAAAACTTTCCTAGTCAAAGCCCTATTCATTATGACAAGAGCAAGCGATTTTTTATATTCATTATCAAGCAAATTTATATTTGCCCTGAAATTATCAAGAAAAAGAGCTTGATCTCGCTCAAAAAAAACCTCGGTAAAAGTGTCTTCTATAAGGGAGCCTGTCTTTTTGTTTTCCGAAAGAAGCAAAGCGATGTCGCCATCATCAAGAGTAACATTTTTATTTTCAATGAGTGCTTTACCAATATGGAAATTGAATCTTAAGAAGTCGTTTACGATAACTCTTTTCTCTTTGTTTTTAAAATAATAGCCAACGACAGAAGTGCCGCTAAAAGCGTCAAAAAAAGTTTCTATTTCCTTTGGGGCGTTATCAAAAATCCACTTTACTAAACGTTCCTTGCTGCCGAGGTATTGCGTCTTCGGCAACTCATGGGGTTTAAACGCTTCCCCGAATAATGTTGTTTGTGCTTGTTGTGATAACAGCATAGCTATTTGATTAAATCATCCACATCGACTTCTAACGCTTTGGCGATCTTGATAAACATTTCGATAGTCGAGTTTTTATTAACCTGGTATTTCCCATATATTAAACGCCTGGCTACACAACCAAGCCTTTCAATGCCACAACAATACCACAATCTTTCTCGAATTGCCTTTTGTTTTTTCGATTGTGGCTCAATCTACAGCACCACCATCACCGTATTACTCGGCGAACCATCGCCGGATTTATTTATTGCTATAACGCGATATTCGAGTTCTCGATAAGCTTTCACCCATCAGGTTCTCCCTTTTTTTAATGGCCGAACTTAATCCGCCATAGGCGGATAAAGTCGCATTCATCCGGCAGGAATTATACATCAGATGCGATTGAAATCCACGTAAAAATCGTCAAAAGCAATAGGAACCGCTAAATACTCTGGGGATTCCCGCTAACCCCGATGAGATAGTATACGGCACATCTCACGGGGCAGGCAGGTGGCGTGGCTAAACTGGATGTATACCGCTCCATAACTGTCGCGGCTCTGTGACGGCGGGATTGGGGTTGAAACACCGCACGATTATGTTAGCATAAGCAGCTATTTATAAAGAAAAGCCTAATTTGCGACAGCATATATCAAAGGCCGACAAGCAAAATGGAGCCAGACGTAAAAGATGTAAGTGAGAATAACATCAGCACGCAAAACACTATTTTACCGGCTGACGCATCTTCAAATTCACGACTGCTCGTAATTCTTATTGCAGTTGTCTGCACAGTGGTAGTTATTACACATTGGCCGGCATTATCGGCAGCCGCCATGTCGTTTGACGATTATCAGTATCTTCTCGAAAATGTATTAGTGCAGAATCCCAGTCTGGCATCAGCCAAACAATTCCTCATCGAGATATTGAAACCTACAACAGTCGATGGATACTATCAGCCGTTGTCTATGATTTCGCTGATGTTAGATTATGCACTCGGGGGCAGGGCCGACAACCTGATGCCGTTCCATCGCACAAGTCTTGTTCTGCACACGGCAAATACCGCCCTGATTATCGTGCTGCTTTATCTTTTGTTTAAGAACGTCTGGGCGGCAGCGGCGGCAGGGCTGCTTTTCGGCGTCCATCCTATGACGGTAGAACCTATGCCGTGGGTCAGCGAACGAAAAACATTATTGGCAGCATTCTTCGCTTTGTGGTGTCTGATTTTTTATGTCCGTTATACAAGGACAAACAAGATGCGTTTTCTTACGGTTTCTGTAGTGACGTACATCCTCGCATTGATGTCAAAGCCGACAAGTGTGCCGCTGCCGATAATGATGCTGCTGATGGATTATTGGCCATTGGAAAGAATATTAAAAATCAAAAATCAAAAATCAAATTTGCGGAATTTTATAAATCTTATTTTAGAGAAGGTGACATTTTTTGCGCTTGGCGGCATTTTTGCAGTTATAACATATATTTCCCAAAGCGGCACGGCGGGGACTGCTGAAACAGCAGGGCAGGGGGTGTGGCGCATACCGCTGGTTTTGTGTCATAACATTATTTTTTACCTTCACAAAATAGTCTGGCCGGTCAATCTCTCATCCCACTACGCCTTTCCTAATCCGCTCGGATTGTCAAATGCGGCGGTTTTCGCAGGGGTCATTGGAACCGGCATATTGCTTGTTTTTCTGGCAATTTCACTTCGCTGGACGCAGGCATTGCTGATTGGGTGGCTGATTTTTTTCGCGGCAATACTGCCCACAATGCAGATTATAGGTTTCAGTGACGTCATCGCATCGGACAAATTTGCTTACCTGCCGTCGGTGGGGCTGCTGATGATAATGGCATTTTTTATAAATTGGCTGTGGAATACCGGCAGATTTGCTCGGCAGCGTATTATAATAACAATAATCATATTGATGCTGGCGGGTTCCGAAGCTTTTGCTGCACGGCGATATTTAACACATTGGCGGGACAGCACAAGTCTTTTTGAGTATATGTTGAAACTGACGCCGAGCGCAGCGCCCGTCCACGACACGATGGGTGTCATATTGTCAACACAAGGCAAATTAGATGAGGCAGAAAAACACCACCGCCGTGCGATAGAGCTGAAGGCCGATTACGCCGAAGCGCACAATAATTTAGCCCTCGTTCTTCACGCACAAAATAAATTCGATGAGGCAGTCAGCCATTTCCGGCAGGCTTTGTCCCTCAAACCTTTCGCCGATGCTCACTATAATCTCGGCATTACGCTCTCGGAGCAGGGTAAATTAGACGAAGCGATAAGTCATTACCGCAGGGCAATAGAAATGAGGCCGAACTTCGCAAAGGCCTATGACAATCTCGGCATTGCACTGGCGCAGCAGGGCAAATTAGATGAAGCAATCAGTTGTTATAACCAGTCCCTGCAAATCAGCCCCAATTCAGCAAAGGCGCATAACAATCTCGGCTTTGCACTGCAATCACAAGGCAAACTTGATGAGGCGATTAGTCATTATCAGGAATCGCTCCGCATTAAACCGGACAGCGCCGAAGTCCACAATAATCTTGGCAACGCCCTGGCGGCTATGGGGAAACCTGATGATGCAATAAACCATTATCAGCAAGCCCTTGAAATTAAGCCTGATTATGCCGACGCCTGCTACAATCTGGGCAATGTCTTTCGATTGCAGGGCAGGCTCGATGAAGCTGTCAATTGTTATCGCAGGGCATTAGAGCTAAAGCCCGATGACGTCGAGGCACGCCATAATTTAGACAAAGCCCTTAAATTACAGGGCAGACCGAAGGAAACGCAAAAGTAATTCGCAAAGGCTTAGGCTTTTTTCTTTATGCCGATTTCGGGCCTGAGCAGATAGTTCGGCTGAAGAGCAAGGGCGTCTGCAAATTGGCCGGCCAAAGCCATCTGCCAGCCTAATAAATGGACTTTCTCGGCTTTCGGATACCAGTAAGTCTCATCGAAAAACCGGACATTGTCAGCGTTGAATTTGTCCTTGTAATAAACTAATCCTTCGCCGAGCAGCCGAACAATTTGTTTGGGGTCGGCGAAACGGTCGAGAAATTCTGCTGTGGTCATTAAACAGTCAGGGACAATCTTTTCCAGACAGTGTTGTGTATTGAGTGATATGCCGGTATGAAATTGATAGACAGCAACAAAAAATTGTCCTCGTTTTGCGTCAAGAACGGTAGCGATTTTTTCAGCCTCGATTTTTTTGTCTTTTATACAATCTACGGCGTTTGCTGCGAGAACATCCATCGTATCGACGGCGACAATTTTTACTGCATTGGCCAAGTGCATAATCTTGGCCATCGTTACGGCTATCCGCAGACCTGTAAAACTGCCCGGTCCTGCCGAAATATAAATATGCTCAATTTCATCGGGTTTTTTGTCGAAGTGGTTCAACATCTCGGATACGGCGGGGAAAAGCTCAGCGCTGTGTCTCATAGGAGCGGAAAAAAATCTCTGGGTAAGCAGTTGCTTGCCGAGCGCAATTGCGGCAGAGCCTGTTCGTCCTGACGTCTCGACAGCCAGTATCAAAGGCTGCGGTATCTGTATGGAATGCCCGATAATTTCCGTGGATGTTTGCCTTTTATTCATTATTTTGCATTAAATTTGCCGAATAAACCATTATAGTATGCTTAAAAAGCGGGAAAAATAATACCATTTGCAGGGATGTAATTCAATTTTTTCCATAGTGATTTAAAGGTTTTTATAAGAAGCTGGTTCTGAATGCAGTGAGGTTTTCGATGGAACACAGAATTAAAAAGTTTTTTTTAATTATCATAACCTCGATACTGATGCTTGTTGTTGAAGGTGTGTGTGCAGGTAAAATAACAAAGTCTCAGGCAAGCGAAACTAATAAGCGGGAGGTTGTCCGGCGGGTGGCCCATCAATGGGTGCAAATTGGGCAGGAACAATACAAAAGAGGTTACTACGAACAGGCCAAGCAATCATTTCTTATGGCGATGGATTATCAGGGGTATTTGACGGATGCCGAGAAAGAAAAAATCAATAAACTTCTGGAGGAAACAAGCGCGGCGGCGCCGGAGAGAAAACGTATATTGGAACGTATCAGGCAGGCCAATGAATTAGTGGAGCAGGGGGAGATGGTTAAAGCCAAATCGTCCCTTCGGGAAATCGCAGACAGCAGGTTTCTGAACGCTCAGGAAAAGAAACAGGTTGCCGAGGGAGTCAGGCAGATAGAAAGTAATTTGAGCGGGCAAAGAAGCGAAGTTACCGGACTGTATAACCGCAGCGTGGAATACTTTAACAGCGGCCAGCTTGAAAAGGCACGGGAAGGTTTTTTGAAAGTTACAGGCAATAGTATGTTGGAAACACCTGCGGGGCAGACGCCGGAAGATTACCTGATGAAAATAGACGGTATGCTGATGCAGAGAGCCGAGCAACAAATGTCGCAGGAAACGGCTTCTGTGCAGAAGCCTGATATGGTTCAGAAGCCGAATGTTAAGGTCAGGGTAATTAAAGAGCCGCCAGTGAATATATCGCCGGAGCCAAATGCTCTTGAAGCAGATAAACAGCCCGCCGCAGCACGAGAGGCGGCCAAAGTTAATGGGCAAAATGCGGCGCAGGCAATTCAAAAGGAGGGGGAAATTATAACTCGATTGAGTTCGCCGAAGTCTGAACCGAGCATTGCTCAGGCCAAAGCTGCCAAGGAACAAGGGTCTGTCGGATTAGTTTCTGTTGCTGAGCCTGGGACAGGTAAAAGCGAGGCAGGGAAAAACGACCGTAGAAAAAATGTGATACGAAGCTACGTTAAGGCGGTGGTCGGAAACGCTCTCGCCAAAGCGCAGAATTATATCGGCGGCAGTGATTTTGCCAGAGCGCAGGAAATAATTGACGCTGCCGTGCAGATTGTTAACGAGAATCAGTCAAATCTCGACGATGAACTTTTCAAACAGTATAACGGGCAGCTTGAACAGTTAATGGACAGGATAACTAAAGAAAAAGCAAAATGGCTTGGTGCGTGGAACGATAGAGGCGCCTGGCGATTGTAGTTGTTTCGCGAAACCGTTTTTAACGGAAGAAACGGGCCTGCATATTCAGCCTTAGACCCATTTAATTATAGCAATTTGTGCAAAAAACCGGCTTTTTGGGCATACCAAAAAAAACACCTGATTTCTTTGTTTAATTTTTTTGTATTTTTACTTAATTTTCTTATTTTAACAAGCTTCACGATTAGGTAGAATCAATGTTTTTAGCCTTTTTTTGTGGATAATATGGGACTTATTAGGTAATATTATTAAAACGAGATATAAAAGGACATGAACAAGGAAATTTCACTTGCAAAATACCCCTATTTATTTGTAAAATAGGTCGTGTAGGTATGGCCTATCTTGAAGTAGGTGGGTGTATGAGTTGTTAATCTGCGGAATATTTTCCGCTTTTATTGGAGGAGGTTGACTTTGGATACGATTAAATTATTAGTCAAGTCTTTGGGCAAAAAGCCCGTAATCACTGTTTTAGTATCGGTTCTTTTGGTATCAGCTCTCGTCGTTACGGGGCTGCCGGCATCCCAATCTCAAACAGGCCAGACGGACAAGCAGAAGGTAGTCCGTCAAGTGGCAGAGAAATGGATTCAGGTCGGTTCTGAACAGTACAAAAAAGGTCTCTACAAGGCTGCGGAGCAGTCGTTCCTGCGGGCGCAGGATTATCAGGAATATCTGACTGCTGCTGAACGAGAGAAGCTAAGCGAGCTTCTGGACAAAACACACAAAGCAGTGGGAGAAAGAGACCGTATTCTGCTGCGCAAACAGCAGGCAGACGAACTGATTAAACAGAATGAACTGACAAAGGCCAAAGAGTGTCTCGAAGAGATAAAGAGCAGTGAATTTCTGACAAAGGAAGAACGAGAGCTGGCCAAAGAAGGAATTGAGAAAATAGACGCTCAGCTAAAACAGGCAGAGAGACAAAATTTAATGAAAGCTGAACAGTCGCCTCTGGTTGAAACAAAGGCGGACAAGAAAGCTTCGCAGGCAGCTATGACAGTCGTTGAAGATAAATACACTGTTACATCTGACCCTGTTAACAATGTGGAGGCGCAGCCGATAACCCCTGAGGAACAAAAGCCGGCTGAGGTCAGCACCGCTGAACCGCAGGCAAAAGGCGGCTATATAACGGTTGTTAATCGTAAAAGGATTATTCGCCAAGGTCATGTCAAGGCAGTAGTGAATGATGCCGTTGACAGAGCCGGCCTGTATATGAGTAAGAACGAATTTGACAAAGCGGAGGAAGCGGTTGAAGTGGCGCAAAGAACCGTAGACGAAAACAGAGCAGCTCTCGGAGACGAACTTTTCAGCCAATACAGCAGCGAATTAAAACAATTGGCTGAACGAGTGGACGGGGGACGAAAGCAGGCAAATATCAGCATAGAGGAGCAGAAGAAGTCGGAAGCGGTGGAAACGCAGCGTCAGTTCAGAAGTCAGATGGAAACCGACAGGGAAAAGAGAATAGCCGACCTGATGGAAAATGCGATGTCTTATCAAAAACAGCAGCGATACGAGGAGTCGCTCGGTCAGCTGGAAAGTCTGCTTGCAATAGACCCGCAGAACAATCAGGCTCTTATACTAAAACAGACGCTGGAAGACATGATAGGCTTCCGAAAACAACTTGAGATGGAAAAACTGGCGGGCAAGGAAAGGGTTGATGTTTTATTGAGAACGGATGAATCCGGTATTCCATATGCACAGGATATTACGCCGCCGAAGAATTGGCGGGAGATTATGGCCAGGCCCACACGTCAGCCGGAAGAGGTAATCGGACAGGATTTGGCAAATGTGGCGACTTATAAGCAGCTAAACGAGGTCGTAGACCTGTCGGCTCTTAGGCCTGAGATGCCCTTAAGCGAGGCGATAGATGATATTAGGAATGTTGTCAGTCCTCCGCTGAAGACAATCGTGCTTTGGCGTGATTTGGCCGACAATGCGGATATTGACCAGAGTACCCCCATAAATATGAACGGTATGTCGGCGGTTCCTCTGGCGACAGCGTTAAAACTTTTGCTGGAATCAGTTGCAGGCGGAGCAGCGGAACTTGATTATGTTGTCGAAGGCGGCGTTATTAAGATTGCAACAAAGGAATCTCTAAAGGAGGAATTAATGCCGTTGGTTTACGACGTTTCAGTTCTGATAGGCCGACCGGCAGATTTCTATGCTTCTGTCGGCGGCGGCACCGGTGGCGGCGCCGGTGGTGGCGGCGGCGGCAGCAGAGGCGGTGGCGGCGGCGGCGGCGGCGGTGGTGGCGGCGGCGGCTCAGGTGGCGCTGGTGGAGGGTATTTCGCAGAATACTTCCAGACTGAAGAAGAAGAACTCGATAGAGACACCCTTGCCACCCAGGCGGAACAGCGAAAGACAGACCTGATATCTCTCATTCAGAATACTGTCGAACCTGACAGTTGGTATGAAGCCGGCGGAAGAGGCACTGTAACTTCGTACCAGAATAAAAAACTTATCATTCGTCAGACACGCGAGATACATAATAGAATTGGGCAGTTGCTCAAGGATATGCGTAAATCCCTTGGTCATCAAGTTGCCATCGAGGCCAGATTTTTGATAGTAGGAGAGAATTTCCTTGAGGATGTAGGGCTGGATGTGGATTTCAATATCATCGGCGGCAAGTGGGGACAAATCGATTTCAAGCAGAACTCTTCTAACATGGTTGTGCCCGATGCAACACGTGTTGCTGGAACTTTAGGTTCTCAGGATGTCAGCAAC
>Ga0315278_10000840_pt1 | contig 26543 bp, 16 predicted proteins | sample YL17G06_0_MG_FD_203880 | JGI IMG/M metagenome (GOLD analysis project Ga0315278, IMG submission 203880) | Sediment microbial communities from Yellowstone Lake, YNP, Wyoming, USA - YL17G06_0 | ecosystem: Environmental > Aquatic > Freshwater > Lake > Sediment | place: USA: Wyoming | collected... | reverse complement strand
GCGGCGTTAAACATGTCTTTTTAACCGGGCTGTCGCCGGAAGACACGGTCAATTTCTTTCGCAGCGAAGGTATTAATGGAACCCACGGCGAAATGGAACAGGCCGGCAGGGTGTATGATTTCCACCCCCTGATGCTGAAGCTGCTGGCCTCATCCATCAAGCGCAGCCGGGCAAAGGATATCAAGGAAGCTTTTTCACAAAACCTTATCGACCTAAAAGAACCGCATAAGATTCTGGACAGGAGCGTCCTTTTACTTTCCGAGGAAGAGCGGCGGGTGGCGACACACGTCGCCGTGTTCCGGGGCGTATTCACCTTCGATGCGGCAAAGGCGCGGGCATTGTATGTGTAATAAAAGCGACTCTGGGAAGTGATGGGGGAACTGCGGAACCTGGGATTTTTGTTTTACGATGAAACCCGGGACCGTTTCGATTTCCACCCCATCCTGCGTTCCTTTTTATACGGCCAATTAACGTCATCGGGGGAGACCGGGGTACATGACCTGGCGGCCCAATACTTCCGCGCATTGCCGGGGCCGGAAAAGGTTGTTACCCTGGAGGACCTGGCGCCGGTGATTGAACTCTATCACCATATGGTCAAAGCAGGAAAATACGATGAGGCCCGAGAGCTATATGAGAATAGAATCTCTAGCCCCACTTATTTTCAATTGGCCGCCTATCAGTTGCAAATCGAACTATTGAAGGAACTCTTTCCCGGTGGGTATAGTGGCGAGAGCGCCGGAAAACTACCGCTGCTTAAAAAGGAAGGGGACCAGGCCTGGACATTAAATTCCCTGGCCAATTCGTATGCCCTTTCCGGCCAGCCGGCCAACGCCGTGCCGTTGTTTTTAAAATCAATACTTCCAGACGATGAAATGAATGATAAAAAAGGTGTCGCCATCGGCCTGGGAAATGCGGCCCAGTGCCAATTGGTTATCGGTCAACTTTCCGCCGCCGCCGGGCATTTGCGAAAAAGCATTGCCCTCTGCCGCGAAATAAAGGAAGAGTTTTATGAAGCCTGTTGGCATAAGCAATTGGGGCGTGTCCTGGCCTTCCAGGGAAGCGCGAACGCCGAAGAGGAATTGGCTATATCAACGACTTATTGGGAAAAAACAAATGATTACCAGGGATTAAGCATGGATTCCACATACCGTTCCCTGTCCGCGCAATTGCGGGCGCGGCTGGCCGGGGCGTTGCGCATGCCTATGGGAAAAGAAAACGGTTCTCCGGGACTCAACCGGGAAGCCCTGCACCAGGCCCGGAAGTCGATTGAATATTGTGAAATAAAAGCAAAATCAAGACCAAATACACGAGATTTTGTTCGGGCCTATTGGCTGCTGGGGGAAGCGCTCATCGCCCGCGGCATGGATGGTTCATCCGGCGCTAAACACAGCGAACCGCTGACGTTTGACATTCCTTTTTATGACGAGTATTTCCAGCAAATAAAAGAAACCGCTGCCGCTGCCGGCGGCAATGAATTAAACGCCGCCCAACGATGCCTGCATGAAGCCCTGCGCCGCTGCCGCAAAACAAATATGGTAGAAGCGGAACCCGACATCCTGCTGGCCCTGGCGCGTTTGGACGTCGCCCAAAACAAACCCCCGGATGAAACCCTCCTCAAAGAAGCAAGTGAAATCGCCCTGCGGTCCGGCTATCGCCTGGTATTAACAGACCTCCACCTTTTCTGCGGACAGGTGCTGCTGCAATCTAAAACAGCGAATACGCTTCTGGGTCTCACCGCCGCGGAGCACCTGCAAAAAACCAAAGAATACGCCCTGGATGTTTCGGATATTTCCCATCTCTATTCTCCCGTTAAATCCCCCGCGGACGTCTTTTATAAAGATATCCCGGAATACGATATGCTGAAACGCGGCCTGACAGACGAAGAACGCATCAGGAATGGAAATTGGGTAGCGTACCAGATCGCGGAAACGCTTTTAAAAATTTAGCCGCGAAGAACGCGAAGGACCGCGAAGAAAAAAAACATTCGTCCACGTAAGGGCGATTACACTGATTAACACAGATTAAGGGGAGGGGCAGGGGTTAGCCTTCATTAACAATTAACCATTAACAATTGACAATTGACAATTGACAATTATAACTTGAGACCAAAATATTATCCCGTAAGGAGAACCGGTTATCCAGTAAGGATATCTTCAATATCCAGACTGGAAGTTAACAAGATTCAGACTGAAAGTCAACAAGATTCAGACTGAAAGTTAACAAGATTCAGACTGGAATCTATCGATATCCAGTGTGGAAGTTAACAATATCCAGGCTGAAAACCGACATTTACCCGTAAGGGGATTTTTCTTGAATGCCCCCCTTTCCACTCTTCCATAAATATAAGAAAATAGCAAATTCTAAAGAGCCATTCGCCTAGCCCGGACGAGCCGGAACCAAAAAGGCCTGGCTCGCCGGGAAATCCCAAATTACAAACCACAAATTACAAACAAATTCAAAATACAAAAGTTCAAAATTCAAAACAAAAACAGGCTGCCTCGCTACCAAGGGCAGCGGCTTCGAATTTATTTGATCTTTTGTCTTTTTTTTGTTTGTTTTTTGTTTATTGTCCCTTTGTTATTTGTTTGTGGTTTGTGATTTGTAATTTGTAATTTTTTTTTTGCCAGAAAATGTCAGGATTTGACGTGTTAATAACTATTGACTTGCTTACGAATTTCCCCTAAAATGTTTCCGGATGAATCATCCATCAAGGAGTAACACAGCATGAACCATGAGCACTTTACCTATGACTTTTTTATCGGCTATGCCAGCCCTGACAGGGACAAAGCTGAAGAGCTTTTCAAGCTACTTAGACCAGATTTCAGGGTGTTCATCGATACCGACGGTATTAAGCCAGGCGAAATATGGATGGAGGCTATCAAGAATGCACAGAGATCATCCAGGGTCAATATAATTATGATCTCGAACAAAGCTTCTATTGCATACTATCAGATGGAAGAGATCGCCAATGCAATCCAGCTTATGCGTGAACCGGGCAGTTTGATACGTGTAGTACCAGTATATTTACAAGAAAGCGATCCTGATAGTTTTGGAAATATTCCATACGGCCTTCGTATCCTACAGGGCATCAAGTATGACCGGAAAACCGGGATGAAAGCGATTGCCGATAAACTACACTCGCTGCTTCCCAAGCCTGGAAAGCCAGCCATTCCATCATCCATAGGTCTGTTCGGACCTGGGATCGATTGGCGAGATACCGTCTTTAAGAAGAAGCACAGCTTGCCGGATATGCCGGTCTTTGCCATCGAATTGTTAACACAACCGATCGTACTGGAGAGATGCGATAACGGGCGGACACTGGTAGTAATCGACCGTACAAAGGTGGAAAACGCTGTTTATACCACTGAGGGGAAAAATTGGCTTTGCAAGAAGTTCGTCAACGGAAAAGTAGAGCAGTGGGCCATGACGAAGGACAAAGAAATTCACGACTTCTTGATCCAGGGAAAACCCGAAAGGTCAGATTACAGCTTACCTTTGCATAACTTTCCACTTCGATGGGCCTCCGGCGGGGTTCTTTCCGTTGTTAAAATCCCCGGACGAGAAGGACTGTGGACGCCTTTTTTCTTTCGCGATATACCGCCAGTGGGCTGGAATATATCGCTGGGGTCCAGTGAGAACAACGATGAACTGGATAACCCCTGGGGATTTTTACTGCGGGAATTCCTTGAAGAAACATTAATACATTCACCGGCGCCAGCGGGTTTACCGAGAAGACGGGTGGTTAAAACTTTTGAAGTGGGCCCCGCTCTCGATGGCTTCAAACTGCAACGCAAACGGGCAAACTTATTCTCCCAGAAACATAGGGATTTAAGGAAGTTAACGGATGCCGTGAATTTTCAATTTCGCTCGAAAGATCGAAATTACATCATCCCCTGCGATCTGGGCACAACAATGACCGATATCAAAATTTGCGGTCGAAAGGAAAATAATAGCCAGAACGATTTGCTGCGGCCTGTATGGAAAGATGTAATCGTATGCTTTAACCTGATGGAGTTAGGAATAGAAGTCGTTAAAGTACTTGAATATGAACTGGCGAAGGGCGACGAGATACTTGACGGCGAGATCCTGGACAGACGGGATAAGAACACGGGCGAAGAATGGCAGGAGCTAGTCCGGATGCCGGTCGCCCTGATTTCCCACAACTACTTGAAAAAAGCGTTTGGTCTTCGAACCGGGTTATTTGAACCATATTATCCTGATTTGTACCGGTATATTGACGGCGTTATCGGCGACAAACCGGAACAGGTCAATCAGCCGAGCGTTCTCCCTAAAATACCCCTGGGGACGGAAGATATCATTATCTTTCCTAAGGATGCCGTTCGCAGGAAGGAAATATGCGAGCGTATTTTAAATGGCGACGAATTGTCTGTTCATCCCTCGGACAGGAAAGCCTTTGACCGTCATATGCTGTGGCAAAAAAATTTCGGGCACTATTTCCTGGATCAAAGCGGCAAACCGAGCTCAAATAACCCGGCGCCGTGGTTCACTTTTGCATCCGCTAAAACGATGAGCTACTATTTTGCCAATAAGAAAGAAATAGCACTTATTTAAAAAATATTGCCCCGGTAAAGTTCTTCAAGAAAAACTTCAACCGGCAATACATCCAGGCCGTTGAAGTGATATGCCCTTTGACCGGTGTAAACCCCTATCATGCGATCGACCTTGATTTGATCGCTGATTTTTAAAGCGCGCATGGCCGATTCCCATGACCGGTTCCATTTTTCAGCCATTTTTATCTCGATGCAGACGATATGAGAGACAGATGAGGGTGTTTTTTTCTGCGTCTCGATCACAAAATCGATTTCCGCGCCATTGGCCGTGCGATAGAAAAATATATCGCGATTCCTGCCGCGCGTATGATTATAGACCCGTAATTCATGAAAAATCAAAGTTTCCAACGCCGTACCTTTCCAGGTCCTGTCGATAGGATCGAAAAGCCAACCGGCGGCGGACCTGGCAACACCGGGATCGAACCAGTAAAATTTCGGATGGGTTTGTTCGCGAACTTTTATATTGGGACGGTAGGCGGGAAGAAAATAACCTAAAAGGGTATCTTGCAAAATGGAAAAATACACATCCACGCTGGCCCGCGGCGTCATTGCCTCGCGGGAAATATTTTGCGCATTTATTAATTGTCCGTTCAGTTGACCGGCAATTTTTAAAAACCGTAAAAATGGCGGCACGCGCCTGATAATGCCTTCTTCCTTTATTTCCTCTTTAATGTATGTGTTTACATAAGAATCCAGGATATCGGCCGCGTTTTCTTTTTCCAATTGAACCCAGGGCAATAATCCCCATTGAAGTGAAAAATCCAGGTCGAAGTTTTTACCAAGTTCCGCATAGGAGAAAGCGTCGAGATTGCGGGTGAGGGCCCGCCCGCCCAGGAGATTCACTCCACCTCGGCGCAGCTTGCGCGCCGATGAACCGCACAGCGCAAAGCGCCACCTTTTCTTTTCCATCAAACGATGCACCTCATCCAACAGGGAAGGGATTTTCTGGATTTCGTCGATGACAATCCAGGAATCTTCCGGGAGATTGCCGGCCATGGCCTCAAGGCTCATGGGATTATGGGAAAGCTCGAGATAGAGCGAAGAGTCCAGTAGATTAAAAAAAAGAGCATCCGGCATTTTTTTCTCTAACCAGGTACTTTTCCCCACCCCCCTGGAACCGAAGAGAAAGAAAGACCGGTTGGGCACACCAAGCAATCGTTCGATGTAAATTTTTTCCATAATGCAATTATACATCTATTTTGTAAAAATGCAATGCAATCTTACAAGACAAATGTAATTTTGCGGACCGGGAAAAGAAGGGGGGGGGAGGAAATCGCCTGTCCCCAGGTTACTACTTAAGGTCGATGGTCGCCATGTCGGTGACGCGGCGGGAGATGCCGGGTAGCCATTTCACCGCCCAGTAGAACCGGGGATAGACGATGCACGCCTGTTTGCGTTTGACTGCGCGCAAGATACGCCGGGCAAGCACGTCCGTGGTTCCCCACGGCAGGGGGCCGGTGGGGTCCTGTTCGTAACTCGCCGTCGTATACTTCCCCATGGCAGTTTTGATTGGTCCCGGGAAGACCGTGACGACATGTACGCCTTTCTTGCGCAGCTCGCTGCGCAGGGAGACGGACATCGCCGCCAGTCCCGCCTTGGACACGCTGTAGTGGGTCTGAAACGGTGGATGGGCGAAAGCCGCCGCCGACGAGATGTTCACGATGACGCCATTGCCGCGCCCCACCATCGCCGGCAGGACCGCGCGGGTCAGCCGCAGCGGCGCCAGGAGATTGACCCGCAGCAACCGTTCACTGTCCGCCACCTCGACGCAATCGGTCCTATTCACGATGCAGAAACCGGCGTTGTTAACCAGGACATCGATGGGGCCCAGTTTTTGCTCCGCCTCCCGGACCAGGTCTTCGATGCCGTCCAATTCCGACAGGTCCCGGGTTATCGTGTGGGTCCCGACACCCTCCCCGATCTCGCGGGCGATACGCTCGATTTCGGGCCGCCGCCGCGCCACCAGCGTGACGTCGAAACCGTCGGAGGCGAACGCCCTGGAGATAGCCTCGCCAATCCCGGAGGAGGCCCCGGTCACCAACACATGCATCTAATCCCCCCCTTATCGCCCGGCCGCGCCGCGATTTTCGCCCGGGCGTCCCGGGATATCACCGTGTGTAACCCCATGCCCATATGACAAAGGTTTTGCTTTAACTTTGCCGCCAATAACCTCATAATACCTCCGAAATACCTTTTCGATATAGTACCATATCCAATTGTGTTTATCAACCCGGCTGCAATTTTTTACCGGGACTACGTCATTCTCTTTTTGGATTAATTGTAGAAACATGGGAAGATGCTCTTCAAATAATAAATTCGAAGCACGAAGCACGAAATTCGAAACAAATTCAAAATTCAAATTTTCAAAATTCAAAACAAAAACAATTTGCCGCCGGAGGCGGCTGTTTTCGTTTTGGTCATTTGGATTTTGGTCATTTGGATTTGTTTCGGATTTCGGATTTCGGATTTCGTGCTTTTTTAGAATGATGTAGCCCTGAATTTTTTACCGGGACTTGATTCCCTGTACCCTGTACCGGGAAGTGAGAAGTTGTCCCTCTTTTTTTATTAAATAGGAAATGTCGGTTGACAACGGTTTGGAATTCATATACAATTTATTTCGGTTCATCCCGGTTAGCGGTACAAACACCTGACATGCAATTGCGATAGAGCTAAATTATAAGGAGAAGGAATGAAAATAAATGACGAATTGCTGGCATTAATGAAAGAGAATTTCTCCAGGAATTTACTGAAATTTGCCCGTGTTTCAGGGGCAAATCTCATTGAGAGAACCCGTGTGTTCGAGGAATGGGGGAGGGCCCGGGTAAAAACCAGGTTAGTGGAATTTTTGAAGACATTGGAATCGACCCCGGAACCCGGTTCTCTTATAAAGAACTATTACGGGGAAGAATGTCAGGGCATCAATTACGGCAACCAGGACTATCTTTCCTTATCGTCCCATGAAGAAGTAAAAGAGGCCGCCATGAAAGCCCTCAAGGAATTCGGGCCGCACAGCGCCGGTTCAGGCCCCCTTCAAGGCAATACGCGATTCACCCACTCCCTTGAAGAAAAACTTGCCTCCATGCTGAAAACAGGGGCGACGCTGCTATTTCCCACCGGTTGGGGCGCCGGTTTCGGAACGATTGTCGGCCTGGTCCAACCGGCCGATCACATTCTTATCGATGAATTGTCCCATCAGTGTTTGCGCCAGGGCGCTCACGCCGCAACCCAAAAAGTTTCCAATTATAGGCACTTAAATACCGACATGGTGGAAGATAAATTAAAAAAGATAAGAAGTATCGACTCCCAAAACGGCATACTGGTCATATCGGAAGGATTGTTCTCAATGGATTCCGACACACCGGATGTGGTGAGAATACAGGACCTCTGTCATGAATACGACGCAACATTTTTACTGGACGTCGCCCATGATTTCGGCGCAACCGGGCCGGGGGGGCTGGGTTCACTGGGCCGCCAGGATATGGTGGGAAAAGTGGACCTGGTAATGGGTAGTTTTTCCAAAACCTTTGCTTCAAACGGGGGTTTCGTCGTTTGCAATTCCCAGGCGGCCATCCATTATATGACCAGTTTCAGCGGACCTTATACATTTTCAAATATGCTCTCTCCCGTACAGGCCGCCGTGGTAAATAAAGCGCTGGACATTGTCCAATCCCCCGAAGGTGAAACTCTCAGGAAAATGTCGGCGCATCATATTGCTTATTTAAGGGGAAAATTAGCCGAAAGGGGGCTGCACTGTATGGGGATCGATTCCCCGGTTGTTCCGCTGCTGGTGGGGGATGAGAAAGTAGCGCTCATTGCCAATAAATTAATGTTTGAAAAAGGTGTGGCGGCAAATATGATCGAATTCCCCGGTGTTCCTCTTGGGAAAGCCCGGTTCCGCTTGCAAGTCATGGCAAGGCATGAAGACGGGCATGCCGATAGGGCCGTCGATATAATCGATTCTTGTATTAAAGATGCGACTGAAATCGTCGAAAAATATTTTCCCGGGTAATAGTCTTCCGCTTCTTGATTATTTCTGCCCAATAAAGTATAAAGGGGTTTCAGGAGGTCACATGAAAATTACTGCAGCTATTTTAAGTCTATTTATCATTATATTCTCACTCACCGGCGTTCCTTTACCCGCGGTGGAGAATATAAACGCCGGCGCTTCAGACCCGCTTTTTACTTCCTACATCGCCCCGTACGAACGAAGCAATTACTTCGTGGACGAAGGCTGGCGCCTGGTCTATTACAACGACCACGAACCCCTCAAACTGGTCAACGAAAGCTCCGGGGAACTCAGCCTCGCCTTTAAACTGGGTAACGTGACGGTCTACAATATCGCTGATTTCTATAAAAAACCAACCGTCGCCTGCTCTTACCCGGATTCCTTTATACTGGAAGCCGAACCTTTTGTGGGCCTGAAAGTGGTCCTGCAATTTGCGGTTTATTCTTCCTCCACCGCGTTGGGCGCCATCGATTATAAAAATGAAACCAAAAACGATTTGATGCTCTATTTTATCTACGGCAACAATTATCAAAAAGTCCAATGCACGGATGTTAACCCCGGCGAAAGCGTTACCATCTCGTACCGGGAACCGGGCAAAGGGAATTACTTTCAACAGGACGCCCTGGAGGGCTTCCGGGAAAAAAGGATTTCCACTTTCCGCTTTAACAAACGAATCTACTCCTGGGGCGCTTACCCGGTTTATAAAAATATGACCGCCGCTGAAATCGCCGATAAATATGAATACCTTAACGGTTCGACTTCCGGCGAATGGTCCGAATTGGCATTGAGTTTCGCTCTGAAAGAAAAGAACGGCCGGTTTAAGTTTTCCAAAGCCACGGTTCAAGAGGGCGATGACAATGAAAAACAATCCGGCCAACTGGCCGGTAAAATAATGGAACTTTCTTTCGAAGAGGTGCTGGGTTTCAATCGCGAAAAACTGGGGGGCATCCCGGCTTTGAAATTCAAAGATAACGATGAGAAACTCCTCTATTATGGCGGCTTGTACCTGGGGCGGCAGCAGTTCTTACCCGGGGCCGGTCAGTTTCCCCACCCTTATTATGTATTCTCAAGAGAACCCACCTGGGGTTGGGGTCACGAGGGCCAGGTGTTCCATGAAAGTCTTTCCATGCACAGCATCGCCCTGTTTGACCCGGAACTGGCCATGAATTCCCAGCGGAACTTCATGGCCGTCCAGGGCAAGGACGGGTATATGCCTTACCGGGTGGGGGCTTATTTTACCCGGACCTTCCCTGCCAACGGCGAAAAAACTACCTCCGCACCTTTCTACTGCTGGACCAACCTGGAAGTCTACAAACTGGCCAAACAATCCGGGAGGATCGATGATAACCGCTTAAGAAAATATCTCGAAGACTCTTACCGCTCCGGGCAAAAATTCATGGACTACCTATACGCCGCGCGGGATAAGAATAAAAACGGGCTGCTGGAGTGGGGCGGTCATACCTTGCTGGAATGCGTCAGGGACTATTTGAACGCGGTGTTCGACTTGCTGGGCGAGGCGCCGGAAACCCTCAACCAACTGGAAGCCCTGGACCTCAACTGTATGGCGGTGAAGGAGATGGCTTCCCTAAAGGAAACGGCGGAAACCCTGGGCCTGAAAAAAGAAGCCGCGGAATGGGACGTCCGGGTCAAGGCGGCGGCAAGTTTAATCAATAAATATATGTGGGATGAAGAAACCGGGTTCTATTACCATGTACATAAAGATACCATGACCTTTCAAACCCCCGGCGGCGTCTCTTTGAAGAGAAAGGAAATCATCGGTTTCTTGCCTATTTGGGCCGGGGTGGCGGGGAAAGAACAGGCCGAAAAGTTGCTAACCCATTTAAAGAACCCGGATGAGTTTTGGAGAAAATTCGGCATCCCCACGCTTTCGGCCGGGGATCCGTATTATGACCCCCAGGTAACCGGCTGCTGTCGCTGGAACGGTCCCGTGTGGATCACCTGGGTTTACCCCGTGTTCCGGGGGCTGCTGGATTATGGGTATAGGGATACGGCGGAACAGGTTTTAATGAGAATGGAAGAGGCCATGATCTTCCAATTGAAACGAAACCACCGGTTATGGGAAAGTTACTCCCCGGATTTCACCCAGTTGAATTCCCCCAAGAACTACATCTGGGATACCCTTATTTCCAGGATGATTTACCTGGTAAGAAATAAGGAATAAAAAAGTAAGGAGTAAGCATCTTTACGGCTTACTCCTTACTGTCTACGGATCTACGGTCTACTGCCTATGCGTTACTGCCCGGGAGGTATTATTCACCCTTACCCATTTTTTCCAGTTGGTCTTGCAGTTTTTTCCTTTTCAGTTGTTTTTCGCTTAAGTCTTTGGATTTATCGTAGGCTTCTTGCCATTTAGCCATATATTGATCATTCTTTAAGGGTTCGGCCACGATTTTCTGGCGCCAGAGCAACCCGATGAAGCCATATACCTGGTAATTATCGGGTAGGATTTTAAGACTGTCGTTACAAGCTTCCAATCCGAGGTCGCACGTTTGCAGTCTTTCTTGCGGGGCCATCATTTCCGGGGGAGTCTGGTAACTTTTATTCCAGCATACCGCGCCCAGGGTTTGATAAGCTTCAGCCAGTTTATTTTTCTGTGCTTCATCCAGTGCGTTGATCTTGGTCCACTTATTCCTGAGGGCGGCATCCACCAGCGCTTGTTTCTCCGGGATCGATTTAGTTAATTCCGCCAGGAATTTGAACTGGTTCAGCCTTTGTTGGGCTTCATCCAGCAGCCTTGTTTTTTCAGCTTGATCCAGGCTCTTGTGCTGTCTGATGGTATCCATGTTCTTGTTAATGGCCGTTACCTGTTCAAGGTCTTTTTTCATTTGATCGATGTCGTTCCGTAACATAAGGGTATCCGGGTCATAGATAGCCAGGATTCGCTTCTGATGGTTATCGATGGATAAATCCCACAATCTACGGTCGGATCCGAAGCCGGCAAAATAGAGGTACCCGTCCGCCGCCTTGGGGTCCAGTGCGATTCTCTTTTCATACATGGCCCTGGCTTCATCGTTTTTGCTGTACTTGGTGTAAAAATCAGCCACGATATAGTAGGATTTGGGTTCATTGGGGCTCTTTTCAAGGATTTTCAAATAGTATTTCTCAGCCTCTTCAAAATTTCCCATCTTATCATATATATCGCCCAACGCATAAATGATATCGTCTTTCTCGGGATAGGCCGCCCTTGCCTTGAGCAAATACTCAGCCGCTTTGTCTCCATACTGTTTATTCCTGTCATCCGACTTGCCGGGCTTAAACATTGCACTGTAGCTTGTTCCCAGGTAAAGGTATAAGGATTTTAACTGGGGATTAAGTTTCAGGGCCGCTTCATATTCATCGATGGCTAATTTATACTTTTCATCCGTATAAAAGGAATTCGCCTTAATCAGATGCTGATTGGCCAGCAATTTATCCGGGAGTATTTGTTGACACCCGGTAAACCCAAACATGAAAGCCGCGACGACAAACAGTAATAAAATCGAAGATGCATATTTCTTCATCAATTCCTCCTGTAAATCTAATTTATAATTTAATATTCGCAAAAAGTCAACCTCTATGTCTATTTTATTGTGTAAAACCACATTAAAAGCAACCATAACTCCTGGATGTACGGGACTGCTTTATTGTTCAAATAGAGCCTGGTTGTTTCCCGGTCATCCACCAAATCGAACAGCTCATGTAACGCCTGCGCATCCCGGGGATAAAAGCTGGCGTATACTCTCTGGGAGTCGCCTTCGCCTTCGCCTTCTACCAGGAAGTAAGGGTTCTTTTTGGCCAGTTCGAAAGCCTGATCAACCTTTTTGATCGGATGTTTTTGAAAGCGGATGGTGATTTTGAACTCCCGGTTTACCTTCGGGGGGTGCAATATGTTCATCAGCTTTTCTTCTTCAATTTTCTTCTTGGTGTCCATTTTTTCTGCTTTTACTTCTAAGCCTATATTATAATATAAATTTCAAAAAGTGCAAGTAAAAAAAACCAGGATTTCGAATTTTACCGGGAAGTACCCGGACAGCGCGAAGGTTTTTTACTTACAGGAATGTGACCGGGACGATGGAGGTATCGATGGTTTTTTCTCCTTTTTTGGCGAAATGCACCACATACCGGTCCTTATCGATGGCGGCGATAATTTTTCCCTGTCCGAATATGGGGTGCTCCAGGTACTTCTCCTCCAGGACTTGCGGCCCTATCCCCATTCCGGGCAAGGGGCGTACCGGGCTTTCACTTTCGAAAAGATCGTCGCCGGAATAGATCGTCGTATATAGGGACCGGCTCACATCGGCCAAAAAACGCGAGGGTTTCTCGCCGCCCACGGACACGATCAATTGCTTGATGGCCCGCGTGGCCGCCACATAAAAAAGTCGGCGCTCTTCTTCGATTTCGGCTTTATCCTTTCTCATAAAAAAGGGCATGTAAGACGCATTGATGCCGGCGGCAATAACCGTGGGAAACTCCAACCCTTTGGCATTATGCATGGTCAATAAGTAAACAGGGCAGGTGATTTTATTGTTCTCTTTTTCTTTACCGGATTTGGCGTCCGCATCGAGGGTGATACGGTCCATCAAGTCGGCGATGGATTCCCCCGGGCTGTCGGTTTCCCACTTTTCGATAAATTCCAGCAACTCATCGATATTCATTCGCCGGCTTTCTTCCCCCCTGTCTTCAAGGAATTCGAGGTAACCGGACGCTTTCAAAAGCCGGGACAATATTTCGGAAAACGTGGGTTCTTCTTGCTGCCGTAAGCGGGTTTGAACGTCGTAAATAGCGAGGAATATTTTTTTGTCCCGGAATTTGTCGGGCATACTTTCTTGCAGGGCTAGAAATAGGGGAAGATTTTTCTCCACGGCATGGTGCGATAGGGTGTCCAGGGTTTTGGGGCCGATGCCCACGGAGAGGAAATCGATAACCCTCAGGAAGGAGATATCGTCGCCCGGGTTGAGGGCCAATTTAAGAAGGGCCAGGCTGTCTTTGATCTCCTTTCGTTCGAAAAAGCGGAGCCCTTTGATGATTTTAAAGTCGATGCCTTGCCTGGCAAACTCGGTTTCAAACATGAGGGATTGGGAGTTAATGCGATAAAGGATGGCCAGGGGAAAAAGTTCGGGGTGCTCATTATCCCTTTGCAGCCGTTTAATGATATCCGCCACTTTTTCCGCTTCATCCTCTTTTGAGCGGGTATCCAGCAGGTACACGGGGTTACCGTCCCTCTTTTCCGTCCACATGGCTTTAAACCGGCGGAGGGTATTTTTGGTAATCAGGCTGTTGGCAAAGTCCAGCACCTGGGGTGTGGAACGGTAATTTTGTTCCAGTTTGACGATATGGGTGTTGGGAAAATCATCCTCGAAATTGAAAAGGAAACGGATACTGGCGCCGCGCCAGGAGTAGATGGCCTGGTCGTCGTCGCCCACGATGGTAATGTTTTGATGGTCCCCGGCAATGGACCGGAGCAGCTCGTATTGGTTGGGATTGGTGTCCTGGAATTCGTCCACCACCACATAACGGAACTTTTCGGCATATTTTAAGCGGGTTTCCTCGTGGGTTTGAAACAATTTGACCGGCAGGGAGACCAGGTCCTCGTAATCCCACACTTTGTTGGTCTTCTGGAAATTGAAATATAGGGAATAGATTTTTGCTTCATCTTGGTTAAAACCTTTTTGGAATAGGGATTCCCTGTTATTGGGATAATCCAGGTCCATTTTGGCGAAATTGATTTTCCGTTTAAGGGCGTCCCTCATATCGTTGGTAAAGTAGCTGAGGTTTTCTTTCACCAGTTGGTCCAGTATTTTTTTTTGATCGCCGTCGTCGATCACCTGCCAGTCCCTGTCAAAGCCAACGGTGGAACCTGATTCCCGCAGTATTCGCAGTCCCAGGGAATGGAAGGTGGAGATATTGAAAAAGCGGGCATCGACGCCGGTGAGGCTTTCGATCCTGGTTTTCATTTCGTTGGCCGCTTTGTTGGTGAAGGTTACTCCCAGTATATTGTAGGGTGAATATCCTTTCTCGCGGATTAAATAGGCGATTTTATGGGTAATTACTTTTGTTTTCCCGGAGCCGGCGCCGGCAATAATAAGGAGCGGCGAGTCGAGGTAAAGCACCGCTTGTTTTTGAACCGGGTTTAAAGTCTCCAAAAAGTCATTTTCCCCTGTATCATTCAACTCACTTGCATTCTTCATTCATCATCCCTCATTTTTCATTTTTCATTTTTCATCATTCATCATTCATCATTCATCATTCTATTCTATTATTACCGTTCTTCGTTTCCCCTGATTAGGGGTACAAATTGTGCGGGGATGAGGTAAGTTTTTTTCAATTCCCCGTCTTCTTCTTTTTCGATCATAATCAATTCCTGGACTTTGGAGGAGTAGCGGACCGGGATAATCAAACGGCCGCCCACGGCCAACTGTTTAATAAGGGGTTCGGGGATATGGTCTTCTGAGCAGGTGACAATGATGCCGTCATAGGGGGCGTATTGTTCCCAGCCTTTGTATCCGTCGCCGATTTTGAAGTGGATGTTTTTGTAGCCCAGGGAATCCAGGAGAGTTTGGGCATCCTTTCCCAGTTTGTCGATCAATTCGATGGTATAGACATTTTTCACCAGTTCCGCCAGGATGGCCGCGTGGTATCCGGAGCCGGTGCCTATTTCCAGGACTTTTTTACCGGGTGTAGGGGCAACCGCGGCGGTCATGACCGCGACAATATAAGGTTCGCTGATGCTTTGCCCTTCGCCGATGTCCAGGGGGGAATCGTCGTAGGCATGGGCGCGCAGCGCCGGCTTGACGAATAGGTGGCGTTTCACTTTCTCGAAGGCGGTCAACAACCGTTGGTCTGTTATGCCCCGGCCCACAATCTGTTCCGCGGTCATTTTTTTTTGAAGCAGGGCATAATCGGGTTCCCCGGCCTGTAAAAGGCAGGGCAAAAGGCAAAAAAAGATAAGTGCCGGGATCATTAAGGAATATGTCGGTTTCATCCCGGTATTCTACCAGATATTTTCTTAATCGTGATATTCACCTTCCTTAAAGTATTGGTATCGCGATCGATAAATTCCAATTCATACTTCCCGATAAAACCGGGACCCGGGGTCCAATAAAAAATACCCCTTTCCCTGTCCAACGTGGAACCGATGGGAAGCCTTTTCAACGGCGCCAGGGGAACATTGCCGAAATCGATAACCACCCGCTCCAATTCCCGGATAACGACATCGATAATACCGGACTCGCCGGGATAAACCGGTTGCGGCGCGGTATCTTCTCTATATCCTTTTAAGACCCCCACCGCCCCATACCGGTCAGGGTTGGGCGTCCATGCGGCAGATTTGGCCGAACAGGGGGTAAATTTGGGCGAACACGGGGGTTCGCCCCTACGATCCGTATCGGAACCGGTGTTTTGAATGGCAAAATAGCGGCTGCCGATGCCGTCGGAATTTCCCCCGCTGTCTGTCGCAGTCCAGGAGATGGTGTGCACGCCATTGTCGAAGTCCGTGGCGTCCAGGTTAAAATAACCCACGGCATTGTTGCTGTTGGCATAACCGGGGAAAAGGGAAGCAATATCCTCCCGGTAGAGGTTGTATGTGGGGTGGCCTTCGCTGACGCCGTCTATATAGACATTAATTGTGGATCCGTTGGTGGGAATGTGATTGGGCTGCGGGGTCAACACCCAGCCCCAGTTCATGGAGAATTTACCCGACGCGGTCCCACCCTGCGCGGGGGTATCGATAGCGCCGAAAGGTTTCACTGCATTAGCATTGTCGCAAGTAATGGTTTTAGAACCTAACGTGGTCTCATGTCCCGCTGAATCCCCGGCTTTGGCGTAAAGTGTATACGTTCCGTTTCCGCCGTTGGGAAGGAAATATGTCAGCAGCATATAACCCCACCCCGCCCGGCTGTTGTTGGGGTAAAGTGGGTGTGCGGCCTGCACATCCGGCCGCGCGCCTTCCACCAATACCGCATCCCCAACATAAGCGCCGCCGTTATAAATTTTCACGTATTGGACTTCCACATCATCCAGCGCCCAACCGGTCACGGCAATACTGCTCATGACCGTGGAACCTTCATCGGGAGAATCGAAGCTGCCGAAAGGCGCCTGGTCCGACGATGCATTTTTTACAGTAAGGTTAACGGTCAGGGTTTGGGGCGAATTGGAAGCGTCGGGATCGCTGATGCTAATGGTCCCGGTGAAACTGCCGGCAGCTAAACCGGATGGGTCCACGGATACGGATATAATACCGGGACCGGTCCCGGAAGTGGGCGTGCAACTTAACCATGAACTGTCGGAAACGGAGTTCCAATGGAGCGTATCGCCCCCGGTATTTTCGATCCTTACTTCTTGCGCCCCGGTGACCGGCCCTTGACTGACCGCTCCAAAATACAATTCGGTGGGATTTAATGATATTTCCGGCGGGTTGACGGGGTCGGTAACGGTTAAGGTAATGTTTACGGTCCGGGGGGAATTGGCGGCGTTGGTGGAGCTGACTGTTATGACGGCGTTGTAAGTGCCGGCGGCTAAACCCGCCGGGTCCGGGGAAACGGTTATCACCCCGGTTTGGGTCCCGGAGGTGGGAGAACAATCGAGCCAACCGGCGTTATCCGCAACCGTCCATTTCAATGTGCCGGTCCCGGAATTGCTGATGGTAAAATTCTGGGCAGCGGGCAGTGCGCCGGAGATTTCGTAATTAAAGGTCATCTGGGTTTTATTAAGTCCGATAACCGGGTTCGTGGTCACACCGCCGCTCCAGCCGGCGATTCGCGCCAGCATCCACCAGTAAGCTTTGGCTTTGTTTTCGCAGCTTTCGAAAGTAGTATGACCCGCCTCGTCGCCGCTGTAATGGGGATGTTCCATGGGTAGTGAGCCGTCTTTATGCTGCTGGCCGTTATACCAGCAGTCCAGGTCGCCGAAATCGAACAGGACTTTATTATTTGCCCGGCAGTAATTGCGAATCTGGTTATTCCTGTTTTCGCGGTTCGGTTCGGCGCTCTGGGCATTGCCGGTCATGTAAACAAATGTGACCCCGGGATATTCGCTTTCCAATTGGGCCATGGCGTCCAGGTAATCCTGCACCTCTGAAGAACTGGAGTCATCCAGTTGGGTGCACCAGGCCCACTCTGAAATTTCGAAATTATAGTTATTTAAAACGTAGCGCGTGATATCGATTCCGCTGTATTGCCAGTACAATTCGGGTGTGATGTAGGTTTCGCAGTAATCGGTAATGTACTGGCCGTCCATTAATCTTAAGGCGTTGGCAGTTCCCGGCACGGAACACTCCTGGGATGAATAGCGATACTTTGCATTGGCATCGGCTAACCGTTCAAGTCCGGTGGTGATTTGCGATCCGTGGGAGGTATGGGCGTAATGAACCCGGAGCGTATTTTTAACCTGGGTTAGCCAGGAATCCGGGATTTGCGTGATATCCGTGCAAGTGTGATCGATAACGATTGCCTGGGAAAACACGGGCGTTGAAAGCGATACTAAGCCGATCGCCAATAAAATAAATAGGGTATATTTAAAGTGTTTCGGTTTCATGTTGACCTCCATATTTTTAATTTTCCATTTTATTTTCATGCCTGGAATTATACCAATAAAAAAGTAATGAAACAATAGTTCCATCAGGTGCCTCGTTGGAACACAAATTGGTAGGGAACAGGCAATGCCTGTTCCATCAGGTGCCTCGTTGGAACAGGCATTGCCTGTTCCCTACCGGTATTAGTCCAGGAGCGACCTGATTTTTTGGGATAACTCCATCATAGCAAAGGGTTTTTGGATGAAACCTTTGCACCCGCGCGCCAATATTTCGGCGGCCTCGCCATCGATGCTGTACCCGCTTGCAAGAAGGACCTTTACCAGCGGATCGATTTCTTTCAACCTCTCAAAAGTCTCCCTGCCCCCCATACCGGGCATAATCACATCCAGGATCACCAGGTCGATTCCATCCTTATTTTTTTGATAAATCTCCAGCGCCGCTGCCCCACTTTTTGCCCTCAATACACTGTATCCCAGTTTCTCCAATAACTTTCCCCCGACCTCCACAACCTGTTCTTCATCATCCACCAGGAGAATCGATTCCCTACCCTTTAAATACAGTTTCCCGGGCGTTTTCTTTTCCTTTACCTGTTCCTTTTGAGAAGCCGGGAGATAAATGGTAAAGGTAGTCCCTGCGCCTTTTTCGCTGTGGACCTCGATTATACCGGCATGGTTGGAAATAATCCCGTAAACGGAAGCCAACCCCAACCCCGTTCCTCTACCCAACTCCCTGGTGGTAAAGAAAGGTTCGAATATTCTCAACCGGGTCGCTTCATCCATGCCCACCCCGGTATCGGTAATAGAAATCCTGACATAATCGCCCGGTTTCAGATCATAAGGTTTCACCGCATTCTCAGTCAGCGTAACGTTTTCAGTTTGGAGATAGATATTTCCACCGCCGGGCATTGCATGCCAGGCGTTGACAAAGAGATTCAACATCACCTGTTCGATCTGCCCCCGGTCGACTTCCACCGGCCAAAGACCGGGTTCATATTTCCCATAAATGACGATTTCTTTCCTGGTACGATTAAACATTTTAGAGCTATCATCGATTAATCGGTTCAAATCGGTGGGGACCGCTTGATATTTCCCGCGCCGGGCAAAGCCTAAAAGCTGGCGTGTCAGGCCGGCGCCGTTTTGAACGCACTGCTCGATGGCCTTTAATTCACCCTCGTAGGTGCGGCTGAACTCCTCGTCCGAGAGTATGAGGGACACATTCCCCAGGATGCCCATGAGCAGGTTATTAAAATCATGGGCAATACCGCCGGCCATTGTACCGATGGCTTCCATTTTCTGTGCGTGCAGGAGTTGGGTTTCCAGTTCCTTTTTCAGGGTTATCTCTTCCTGTAAGGCCCGGTTGGCCGTCACCAGTTCCAATGTCCGTTCGCGAACCCGTTTTTCTAATTCGAGATTTATTTTTTCTACTTTTTCTTTTTCTTCTTTTAACTGGTGGGTGCTTATCCTGACCTTTTCTTCCAATATTTCATGCTGCTTTTCCAATTGTCTCACCCGGATTTTAATGAAAGCATAGATACTCCCAATCACGAACACCGCGCCTATTAAATAAAACCACCAGGTCTGCCAAAACGGCGGGGCTATTTCAAAATAAAAGGAAGCGGGATTTTTATTCCACACACCGTCGCTGTTGCAGGCTTTTACTTTAAATGTATAGTTCCCGGGCGGTAGATTCGGGTAATTGGCATAAGACCCTTTCCCGCCAGGCGCCCAGAAACGGTCAAAACCTTCCAATTGGTAGCGATACCGGACCTTGCCGGGTGCGGTAAAGCTTAGACCTATGAAATCGAAGACCAGGTAATTATTATCATAGGGCAGCCTCAGGTCGACCGGCAAGCCGTCTTCCCGCGAAATACCCTTTGCATAATCGGGCAGACTCTTTCCCCCAGCTAAAAGACGCAAACCGGTAATGTGGGTAATAGGTTCTACCGTATTGGGTTTTTCATTGAAGGGATTGTAGCGAAGCGCCCCTTTAATCGTGCCAAACCATGTATTGCCATGGTGGTCTTTACAGATGGAATTGTGAATACACTCGATGCCGGCAATCCCCTCTGCCGGTCCATATGATTTGAATGCTTTTTGACCTGTTTGTTCATAGGTCTCGGTATCGAAACGGCAAATTCCTTTTTCAGTACCGATCCATAATTTACCGTGGTTATCGAAAGACAACGATACCACGTTATCACTAATCAACCCATCTTTACTGCTGAAAATTTGAAAGGCGCAATCCCGGTATTTAATAATGCCATCGCCATATGCGGCAAACCACAGGCCACCCTTTGGGTCCCGGGTAATCGAATAAATATTTTTTTGTTTGAGGCCGCATTTTTTAGAAATATCGCTGAAGGTTTTCCCATCATACACAGCGACGCCGTTTAAGGTGCCGATCCAGGTTATTCCCTCCCGGTCCGCGTCCGCCACGATGGTTGTAACCTGGTTATCCGGTAAGCCATCTTTCATGGTGAAATTCGTAATGGTTTTCCCATCGTATCGATCGATGCCGGCCTTATTGGTTCCAAACCACATGTTCCCGGCCTGGTCCTCGAATATTGCCCTGATGACCCTGTCGCTCATGCCGTCTTTTTGGGTCAGGTTAACGAATTTTTTCCCGTCAAATTTGCTGACCCCGTTATAGGTCCCAAACCAGAGATTACCTTTGTGGTCCTGGAATATGGTGAGGACAAAATTGTCGGCCAGGCCGTCTTTTTGGCTGAAATTAGTAACGGTTTTGCCGTCGAACCTGCCGACGCCCCCCCTAAAAGTACCGAACCAGAAATTCCCGGCGCGGTCCACCAGGATCGACCGGATCACATCATCCCCCAATCCATCCTTCGAGGAAAAATAGCTAAAGGCATCGCCGCTGTATTTATTTAAGCCGCCCCTGTACGTCCCGATCCAGATATTCCCTTCCCGGTCCTCCAGTAATGACCAGATCACATTACTGGTCAAGCCGTTTTTTTCGGTCATATGGGTAAAAACTTTTCCGTCAAATTTGCAAATCCCGCCCCCATCCGTGCCAAACCAGAGACAACCCTCTCTGTCTTCCAATATCGTTTTTACGGCATTACTGCTTAAACCGTCTTTTACGGAAAAGTTCCGGAAAGTCTGCCCGTCATATTTGCTTACTCCCCCATAAGTCCCGAACCAGAGGTTTCCTTTGCGGTCCTCCAGGATGGAATATACGGTATCGTTTGCCAGGCCCCCGGGGGTTGTGAAATGAGTAAAAGTCGCACCGTCATACCGGGCGGCGCCCCCGGATTCGGTCCCGAACCATAAGTTGCCTTTACTATCCGCCAATATCGATGTTATAACGTCGTCCGGCAGACCGTCTTTCCGGGTAAAACGGCGGGATGTTTTCAAGTCATATTTCCAGGCCCCGGTGTCGGCGCCGATCCAGATGTTGCCGGCGTTATCCCGGCAGATGGCCCTGACAACGCTGTCGTTTAAAACATTCCCCACATCGGGGCGCTGAAACGCTAACCCGTCGTATACACATACTCCTTTATCGGTGCCAAACCACAGTTTGTTCTCTTTATCCTCGAAAATTGTTCGTACCTGGTTGTCCACCAGGCCATCCTTTGTGGTGTAATTGGTAAACGTGACGCCGTCGAATTTCCCGACGCCACCCCCTAAAGTACCTACCCATAGATAGCCATTCCGGGCCTGGTAAAGACAATGAACCTGGGATTGCGGGAGACCGTCCTCGACGGTATAATTTTTGATATTATAATGCTCAGCCGTGACTATGAAAGGGAAAACGATAATGAACCAGGCCAGGTAAAGATATCTATCTCGTTTTTTGTTAAAATTCATTCTTGAATTTTAGAATAAATAATTTGGATTTTCAAGTTCGCCAAAATTTTTTAAAATAAATTGTTATGATAAATGCCCTTGGAGTGCAAACGTATGTGGTAAATCCTTTTAATAATCGAGGAATCGAGGAGTCGATCGGATTAAAATAAAAAGTAAAAGGTAACAAGGAAACCCTTTGAATATGATTGAAAATGAAATGATTCCAGGCTTCCGGGACACCCTGGCAGCAATTCTCCGACATTGAGACTAATAAATTAGTTTAGGACCCGAAGCATGGATCAACAAAGTTCCTTACTTCCTGTTTTTTCGTGGGCAGTTTTTGTTTTGAATTTTGAGCTTTTGAATTTGGGACAACTACTTCTTGCTGGAATTGGAACTGGAACGGATACTAAAACAGAATTCGATTCCGAACCTTCATCCCTTGCATCCCTTGATGCGGATAACTCCAATTTACCCCAAAAAAAGAAAAGGGGGCGGCAAAAAAAATCAAAGTCATTGAATCTCTTGATGAGATTAAAGGGCTATCAAAAGGAAGCTCTGGCATTTATGTATAATTTTGAGATACCTTTTGATAATAACCAGGCTGAACGCGACATTCGCATGATAAAACTCCGTCAAAAAATATCCGGAACTTTTAGAACTAATCAGGGGGCAACCTTTTATTCCTATCAAATAGCCCTATAGCCTATAGCCTGACCAGTTACAAATCGCGCACATATGGGTATTAGAAAGGGTATAGAACCGATCCTGGGTTTTGAAGGAGAATAGATAGCTACCATACGAGCTTGTCGTGTTTCAAAATTAGAATTGCTGGAAAAAAATATTTTTTCTTGACAAACAGATTTGAATTTGTCAAAATTCATCTTTCGAATCGTTAATAAATGGGCATAAGTTTCATACAATTTTATCGCGTAAGGAGGTACGACTAACATGAAAACTTTCAAAACTTTTCTTATTTTCGAGGCCAAACGTTTCTTTTGTTTACGGAACTCCATTATCATTTTCATGATGCTGGTCCTGTCCTTGATTTTTGTGCTGGTGGGGGTCGCCCGCTACAATAAAGCCCTGGACAAAAAACAAAAATTCCAGGGCATTGAAAAACAAAAGGTCGAAAAATATATCACATATACCCAGTACGGGACATATGGCTTCAGGTTTTTGTTTATACCTGATTCGCTGTCCATATTATTCACCAATTCCGGGGTAATTAAGGATATGGAAGGGTTTGTGGATTCCGGCGAGCGGTTAAATATATACATGCCGCTGCTGGGGAAAAATCTCTTCGCCTCCAACAGGAAATGGCCGGTGGATTTTGCCGGGATGATTCTCTTTTTCGGTAGTTTACTGGCGGTGCTCTACGGGATCGATTCCCTCTCCGATAAAGAGTATCTGCGGTTCCTGGAAACGCTGGTGGGCCCAAAACACGTCTTTGGCGTCATGACAGCGGCCAGGTTGAGCCTGCTGCTGTTGTTATTCCTGGCGGTTTTCGCATGCGGTTTGGGGGCGGTTTCCCTTAACGGGATTGCGTTGGCCATCGGTGGTTACAACCTGTTTTATTGCCTGGTAATGTTTATTATCGCGGCCGGTTTTTTTGCCGTCGGGCTGCTGTTGGGTACGCTTAAATTTAAGGGCGACGCGGTTAATTGCGCTCTTTGCTGCTGGTTTGTTCTTCTTTTTGTCATTCCCATTTCCATCGATTTATGGGTGGAAGAAAAAGCCGACGAAATCGTATCGATTTATCAATTGGAAATGGAAAAATTTAACATCGTTATGGATTTCGAAAAACGGGCCATTGCCGAAGCCGGGACCTTTAACTATGGGAAAACGCCGTCCGATCGGGACAGGGAATTGATGACGGCTTACCGGGAAAATGATTTTGAGAAAATCCAGGCCCTGGAGGAGAATTTGAAAAAGCAAATGCAGGAAAGTATTTCGCTTTATCACCGGCTCGCCGTTTTGACCCCGGCCGGGTTTTATTTTTCCGTGTGCAATGAAGCCGGCAGCGCCGGGTATAAAAACGCCATCGATTATTTCGACTATGTGCGGCGGTTAAGAAGCGAATTCGTCCAGTTTTACATTACTAAGATTTACTTTGAGACTTTTACCACTGTCGTACCTTTCATCAAGGGCGAAGAGAATGTGTATATTGCCCGGCCGCGCCTACCCGGGTATTACGCCTGGGGATTGCTGTTCAATGCCCTGTATATCGGCCTGTTTATATGGGCCGCTCATTGCCGGTATAAAAAAACATTGGTTGTCCGCGACAGCGACGCCAGGCCGGTAAAAGCAGCCGCTTCCACTTCCACTCCCACTCCCACTTCCGCTTCACATACATTAAAATTGGCCAAAGGCAATTTTAAAGTCTGGGATGTGCGGGGCGACCACTTCAGGAGTCAATTATACAACTTACTTTCCGGTAAGCCCGCCGCCGCCGCCGCGGGCAATGAACCGGGACTGCAAATAACCATCGACGACCGCCCCCTGGGCGTCACGGGCGCCGGTCGGCAAAAGGAAAATTTTCTCTATTTATGCCATGCAGCGGATTTACCGGGCAGGGTTAGGGCCGGGAATTTCCTGTCCTTTTGCGACGGTCTGCTGAAGACGTCCGAAGGTCGAGCCGGTGTTCGCCAGGCCCTGCTTAATAAAAATATTAATCCCCGCAAAAAGATAAAGCGCCTCAGTGAAGAGGAACTGGCCGGGCTCCTGGTTTGCCTGCTGGAACTAAAACCTTTCGATATCTACCTGGTCAATGATATCGCCAGGGGTATGACGCCCGAATTTACCTTGCTGCTAACGAAAAAATTCGAGCAATTAGCCGCCGCCGGCGCCACTGTTCTTTTTATCAATACGACGGGTCAATTCTGGTTAAGAAAAAGCGCCTCGTCCCGGTACTTTATTGAAATGCCGACCTGGAGAAAAGTGGTAGACAGCCTGGTTGAAAAATAATGTCTGTAACGCTTTACATTTTTAAGATTTTAGCTATAATATAAACCATGTACAGCGGTCATAAAATTACAGGAGATCCAGGGCACAAAAAATGGCGATATATGACTTAAAGGCATTTGGAGAACGGCTCAGGCTGATTCGAAAATCATTATTCTTTTCACAAACCGAACTGGCCGAAAAACTCGACCTATCCCGGAGCTTTATCTCCGAAGTGGAAAGCGGTTCGGTCAGGTGCGGGTACGACTTTATTTTCAAACTGGCGGAACTCTTTAACGTGAACCTTTATTATTTGATACGCGGCGAAGGCGACATGTTCGGCTTCAAAATTCCCGTGCCGTCCCTGGGCGGGAAGAAGGTCGGCGATCCCATCGAATCCATACCGGAATTGATCTGGTACCTCGAACGTTCCGCGCTCATGCGTTATAACCTCCTGTTCGCCGCCACCCGGCTCCTCCTGGATGAAGAGGACCGCATCGCCAAAGAAATCGAAAAATTCAACGCGAAAACCAAAAAGGAGGAACATGAAGATGAAACAACAGTTTAAATCAACGATTTGCAGCCAGGCAATATATATGACAGTATTGGTGTTTTTTTTTGCGGCAAACGCATATCCGCGGATTATCGCGAATCGCGGTCACGCCATTTTCGATATTGCCGCCGGGAGTGGGGGAGCGATTCAATCCCATATCGAGGCAGGGGCCGGGTATTTTTTAAATTTCGGCTCGGATTACCTGGCGCTGTTGAATAAAATCGAGATGGCCGACAGCGGCGGCGGCAGCGATTACAAAGACTGGGCGCAAACCTGCGCCAATGCTATCGCCAACATGGAAAAAGCCTCGGCCACTTACCTCAACTTGAAGCAAATTTTGACGAATACGCATTATATACCGGAAATGATCGAGCGCCTATCTACGTTCGATTATGACGGCTATCAAAAAAAGAACAACTTAAACCCAGGGGTATTCGAGGAAGTTAAGGCGTATCTCGCCGGTGGGGATGTGCGCGGTATATTCGACCGTATGCGTGATACCACCACGAAAATCCTGGCCGCTTTAGCCAAAATAAAAGCCGCCATCGACGCCGGGATCATTCCCGGACTGCCCACCCTGTGGCGCTTAAACGATGAATTTGCCGAAACTCTTTTATTCGGCCAATATGCGGCTGAAATATTCTATGAAATCACTTGAATTGCCGCCTCGGGAAAATAAATAAGCCGCGAAGAACGCGAAGATACGCCAAGATTTAAAATCCGAAATCCGAAACAAATCCAAATGACCAAACCCCGAAGGGCAAATTACAAATTACAAACCACAAATTACAAACAAACCACAAATTCAAATATTTAAAATTCAAAACAAAAGCCGGGCGGACTTTTTTTATTTTCCAGTAGACAAAACCGTCGATTTATACTACAATATTGTGATGAAAAAAGAAAATATATTGTATATAGGAAATGATTCAGATAGGGCACCGGTGGAACGGCCATTACCTCTCAGTAACCCGGCCACTCCCTGCGCGGACTTAGTCACGGCGTCTGCAAACACGGCGCCGGCAGACTTAAACACGGCGCCGGCAGTTTTAAACATGACGCCGGCAGACTTAAACACGGCGCCGGCAGTTTTAAACATGACGCCGGCAGACTTAAACATGGCCCCGGCAGTTTT
>Ga0315278_10000839_pt1 | contig 26580 bp, 20 predicted proteins | sample YL17G06_0_MG_FD_203880 | JGI IMG/M metagenome (GOLD analysis project Ga0315278, IMG submission 203880) | Sediment microbial communities from Yellowstone Lake, YNP, Wyoming, USA - YL17G06_0 | ecosystem: Environmental > Aquatic > Freshwater > Lake > Sediment | place: USA: Wyoming | collected... | reverse complement strand
TGCCAAGGTCACGGTGGTAGGAGTGGACAGCCAAGGGCGGGTCGACCCGGAGGAAGTGCGCCGTGCCATCACGCCGCGCACGGTTCTCGTGAGCGTCATGCACGCCAACAACGAGGTCGGGACGATCCAGCCCATCGCGGAGGTCGCTGCCATCGCGCGCGCCGCTGGGGCGCTGATGCACACCGATGCTGCGCAGAGCGTCGGGAAGATCCCGGCCCGCGTGGATGATCTCGGCGTCGACCTGCTCTCGGTGGCAGGCCACAAGCTCTACGCGCCGAAGGGAGTGGGCGCGCTCTACATTCGGCGGGCGACCCCCATCGAGCCGTTCATGCACGGTGCCGGACATGAGTCCGGCCGCCGGGCCGGTACCGAGAACGTCCTCCTCGACGTGGCGCTCGGTGCGGCTTGCGAGGTTGCGGGCAGGTGGATCGGGGTATCAGCGGTGAGCGCGCTACGGGACCGATTCGAGGTGGGGCTCCGGTCCATCTTCGGCGCCGGGATCACCGTCAACGGTGGCGGGGCCGAGCGGTTACCGAACACCTCCAGCGTGAACTTCGTGGGCCGGTTAGGTGCCGAGGTCCTGGCTGCGCTGCCCGGCGTGGCGGCCTCGACGGGCTCTGCCTGCCACGCAGGCTCCGTCGAACTCTCCGGGGTGCTGACGGCCATGCACGTGCCCCCCCGTGAGGGAATGGGCGCGGTGCGCTTCACCCTCGGGAGGACCACGACCTGGGCCGACCTGGAGCGAGTCATCGACTTGTTGCGCGGGATGCGACCCTGACTATGCCTCGGCGTGTGGGTCCGAGCGGTGCCGGGTCGGATCGAAGGGCTCGAAGAAGGCCCGTCCGATCACGAAGAGACCGCGCTGCGGAATCCAGAAGTCGCCCAGGTGCTCCTGCACCGGCAACGGCCCAGGGTCACCGACGTCCATTCCATCGATGCGCGCACGGCTCGACGGGATTGTCCAGGCGACGAGTGGGTTCGCGATGAAGTGTTGCCCGCTCGGGACCCGCCCCGCGAGCACCATCCGTCCGGCTCCGAGCATGCGGTTTGCCATCGATCCCATGGCGCGCAACACGGTTTGGTTGTGCCACAGCGCCTCCGGCATCATGCTCGCCATCACGTTCATCGCACGGATGGCGAGAGGCGCAGCAAGCCGGACATCCCACTGAATCGCCCGTCCGCCATCAACCTCTACCGAGAATGCATGCGATTCCGTCCAGCGAACCTGGACGGTCCTTACCAGCGCCCGGCGGAGGCTTGGTCCGAAGTATCGTGAGCAGGCTTGCTCGGGGGAAACGTCCTGGTAGAAAGTCCACTCGCCGGAGGGTGCGCGGTGCCAGACAGACGTGTATCCAGGCCCGATGGATGATGACGGGAACCGCCTCAGACAGAGAACGTGTCCGGAGCGGAACGGCAGGCCCATGACCCCGTACCCCGAAAAACGCTCGTCCGTGCCCGTCGGAAGCCCCCGCTTTGCCTCGGCTCGCTCGGCGAGTTGGCGTGGGTTCGTCATGGCGTCCTCCAGCGCCCGGGTGTAACCGGGAAGAGGGTTCGACGCAGCCCGCACATGCAATCGGGAGAGACCCGGGTGTACCAAGCGGTACACCTGACCGTACCGGGCCGTACGCAGTCGAGTCGCGTCGCACGCCAACCCACCGAAACTCCTGTCGGTCAGAAGCGGCACGGGGGTTGCTGAAGGAACGGCCGACCCGCATGCCGCGGCCAGGTTGCGACGCCGAGTCGCGCATCGAGAAGAGGCGGAAACATGAACGCAGCAAGAATCACCTTGGGAACGATGCTCATCGTTGGACTGACCCTGTCAGCCGCTGATGCGGCTGCGTGTGGGCACGGCGCGATGGCGATGGAGACTCCGATGGCAGCCACCATGGTGGCCCCGATGGTCGGCCACGCCATGCCGATGACGGTGCCGGCGGTCGGGTTGACCGTGGGCGTCCTCCCGCCGGGCTTCCTCACGGTGACGGTGAACGGCGTGCCGTTCTTCCGGGCGGGGCCAACCTGGTACGGGCAGTTCCAGGGTCCAAGTGGACCGATGTTCCGCGTCGTTCCCGCCCCTCACGGAATGTAGACAAAGGAAGACACTGAGATGAAGACCGCACTGACCATTGCCCTGGCCCTGACGCTCGCCGCCTGTGGCTCCGCCGGCATGCACGACTCCGGAACCAACTCTGGAACCAACGCCGGAGCCATCGCCCTCGACCAGGCAGCGCAAGGCGTCGCCACGACGGCCTCCGCCTTCCAGGCGGGTACTCCTGCGCTGGGCACCGTCCCCGATTGCTCTGCAGCGGCCCAGCGCTACTCCGATCAGATGAAGCCCGTCGTCGACCAGGTGAACCGGGTCGCCGGCCAGATGGACTCCACGCTCGGGTCGATGGGCCGGGCCACGCACGCAGACGTCCAGTGCAGCGCAGGGGCCATGTCGATGGAACTGGCTCGCCACATGGCGGTGGTCTGCGGTGTGCCGGACATGACCGCAAATCGCACCGAGGTCGAGCAGCACCTCGGAGCCATGCAGGACTTCGCGAATCACATGCGAATGCGCGCCGCCGAGGTGAACGGGCTCAGCGGCTCGGGGATGTCCGGCATGGGCGGAGGAATGGGTGGGAGCATGGGCTCGGGCTGGACCATGCCGGGCGGCGGCATGATGAGCTGGGATCACCACATGCCCGCGTGCTCGCCGGACGGCATCGGAGGCCCTACCGGGCCCACTGGCGCGACAGGCCCGACGGGTCCAACCGGAGTGACCGGCCCGACCGGCCCAACCGGGACTTCCGGGCCAGTCTTCGCCGATCCTCCCGCTGCGGTGACGACGCGAAACGGCAACGTCCTCGACGTGTCCATCGAGGCGAAGCCCGGCACGAGTGACCTCGGGGGCACCTCGGCCACTTTCCTCACCTATGGTGGCGGATTCATCGCCCCGGTGATTCAAGCAAGGCGGGGCGACGTGCTCCGGCTGCACTTCAAGAACTCGCTCCCGGCCGGAACTGCGACGAATCTCCTCGGCCATCCCCGCTACGAGACGAACCTGCACGTTCACGGACTGCACGTCACCCCTGGCGTGAACGCCGACGGCGTCGCTGGTGACGATGTGTTCCGCTCGGTCGCCGCCGGGGGAGGCACCCTCGACTACGAGCACGACCTTTCGTTGCAGGCGGCGGGCTCGATGGGGCTCTACCACCCGCACATGCACGGCGCGGTCGCGGAGCAGATCTGGGGGGGGATGATCGGCCCCATCGACATCGCCGACGAAGCTGGCAGCCCGCTCGTTGCCTACGAGACGCACGTCATGGTGCTGAAGGACGTCTCGCTGTCCGGCGGGGCCCCGACCCCGTACGACTCGATCATGGACTACGTGATGGGCAAGCAGGGCGATCTGGTGATGGTGAACGGCCAGGTGAACCCGATGCTCCCGATTCGCCCCGGCCAGGTCCAGCGGTGGAGGATCTTCAACGCCAGCACGGCCCGCTTCTATCGCCTGGGTCTCGAGGGCCACTCGCTTCAGGTCATCGGTACGGATGGCGGGCTCCTCGACAAGCCGTACCCCATGACCGAGATCCTGCTCGCTCCGGCCGAGCGCATCGACCTCCTTGTCCAGGCGTCCGCCGCCACCGGCACCTTCCGCCTTCTCGCGCTTCCGTATGACCGGGGCGGCATGGGGATGATGGATGGTGGCGGGACGGCGTCCGGCCAGGTGACGCTCCTGACCGTGAATGACACGGGAGACGTGGTCGCCGACGCCTTGCCCTCCCAGGTGAACCCCTCCGCGAAGCGCATCACCATGGACCTGGCCTCCCTGCCCCGGACGCGCTTCGTCCTGGGCATGATGATGGGGAAGGGAACGATCAACGGCGTGAGCTTCTCCGAGGCGGCCGACGGGACCGTGACCTCCTATCAGCACGACTCGAAGGTTGGCACCTACGAAGTCTGGGAGATCGTGAACCAGACCGGGATGGACCACCCCTGGCACCAGCACGTGAACTCCGCCCAGGTCATCTCAGGTAGCGGGATCGACCCAGCCTTCGGTCCGTACGCCGACCTCTACACGAACGCCCCCGCCATGAAGGACACGGTCATCGTCCCCAAGGGGGGAAGCATCACGCTGCTCGTTCCCGTCCTCGACCACGCCGGCAAGACGGTCTTCCACTGCCACATCGTCGAGCACGAGGACATCGGGATGATGGGAGTCTGGAACATCCGACCCTGAAACGACCCGATCCCGAGGCCACGGTCCGGCGGCGCCCTTCACTCCGGGGCGTCGTCGCCGTGGCTCACGAGGAGCGAGTAGAGCCGTCTGCGGCTGACGCCGAGCATTCTGGCCGCATGGGACTTGTTGCCACCCGCCCTGGCCAGCGCTGCGAGGATGACCTCCCGCTCGAATGTGTCGAGGTTGAAGCCCTCGACGAGGACGTCGGCCGGCCCACGAGTGCGCGTGGCGGAGGAGTCGAGCCCCAGGTGGTCAGGGAGGATCTCGCCTTCGCCCGCGACGATGAGGGCCCGTTCCAGGGCATTCTCCAGCTGGCGCACGTTGCCCGGCCACGAATACGCGAGCAGCCGGTCACGCGCAGGGAGTGAAAGCTTCTCGGGCGGCAGGCCGCGGGCGGCCAGGAAGCGCTCCGCGATGGGCACGACGTCTTCCCGGCGATCCCGGAGCGGCGGGGCCACGATCGCGAACACGTTCAGCCGGTAGAACAGGTCCTCACGGAACGCGCCGGAGGCGACCGCCTCCGGCAAATCGCGGTTCGTGGCAGCCACGATCCGGACGTCGACGCTTCGCTCCTGGGTCGATCCGAGCGGCACGAAGGTTCGCTCTTGCAGGAAGCGAAGGAGCTTCACCTGCGTCGAGAGCGTGACGTCCCCGATCTCGTCGAGGAAGAGGGTTCCTTCGTCCGCCGCGGCGAGGTGTCCGGCTTTCCTCTGCGAGGCGCCGGTGAATGCGCCCTTCTCGTGGCCGAAGAGTTCGCCCTCCAGTAGCGTCTCGGGGAGGGCCGAGCAGTGGACCTCGACGAGTGGGGCCCCGGAGCGTCGGCTCAGGTAGTGGACGGTCCGAGCCAGCTGGCTCTTGCCTGTGCCGCTCTCGCCGAGGAGCAGGACGGTTGCGTCGGACGCCGCGACCTGGTGGGCGGCTGCGAGCGCAGCCTTCATGGCCGGGCTCTCCGCCACGAGGTCCGGGATCAACCTTCCCAGGAGCCGCCGGCTGCGGGAGTCCGACTCACGCTGCAGGGCGAGGCGCCGGACGCGGAGCCGAAGCTCGTCCATCGAGAAGGGCTTGGTGAGGTAATCGGCCGCCCCGGCCTTCATGGCCTCGACGGCGTTCTCGGCCGTGCCGTGCGCCGTCATGAGCACGACCTCGGGTGGAGTGAGGAGCGCCCGCGCCGCTCGCAGGACGGCCAGACCGTCCACGCGGGGCATGCGCAAGTCGGTCACGACCACGTCGAACCGTTCGGCGGCCAGGCGAGCCAGCGCCTCGCCCCCGTCCTCGGCGCGAACCACCGTGTGTCCGTCGAGCTCCAGCATCTCGACGACCATCCTGCCGAGCTTCGGCTCGTCGTCCGCCACCAGCACCCGCCCCATGGTTCCTCCTACGTCGCTTCGAGGGGTATCCGGAGCTCGAATGTACCGCCGGGCCGGTCCCCATCCACGAGATCCAACGTTCCGCCATGGCGGACCACGATCCGCCTCGCGATGGCGAGGCCGAGGCCGCGGCCACCGGCGCGCCCCGACGCGAACGGCGCGAAGAGATGATTGCGCAGCTCGGCCGGAACGCCGGGCCCGTCGTCCTCCACGCGGAGGCGGGCCTCTCCAGCCGCGGCCTCCCCGCGGACCTGGATGACGCCGGCCCCCGCCTGCGCCGCGTTCTGGAGCAGGTTGCGCAGAACTTGTTGGAGACGCACCGGGTCCCCCAGGACAGGAAGCCGAGGAACCGCGAGCCGCACCTCGACCGACGGGAACGAGATAGAGAGGGATTGGGCAGCTTCGATGGCCACGCTGGCCAGGTCGAGCGGGATCGGATTCAGCGTTGGCTCCCGGGCCACGTCGAGAAGGTCCTCGGTGAGTCGCCGGAGGCGCTCGACCTCCCCGAGCGCGTCGCCGAGTGCGTTCTGGTCGGGTAGGGTGAGCGCTGCGCCGCTGCGGGCCCGGACGAGCTCCACCGCTCCGCGGATCACGCCGAGCGGGTTGCGAATCTCGTGCGCGGCCATGGCCGCCATGCGCGCCAGAAGGTCCCCTCGCGCGGCTCGCTCGGCCGCCTCCAGGCGGTGCGCTTCGATGCGCGACCAGCGAAGGGCGATGGCTCCTAGCGCCAAGGCGGCGAGGAATGAGAGCGCGATGCCCGTGAACAGCGCGTGGCGCAAGGCAGTCCTGGGGGCGACGAAGGTCTTCCCGGCCTCGAGCGCAAGGACGGAGGAGATCTCCCCCTCCGGGGCGCGAACCGGGAAGTAGCCGGAGGCGACCTCCAGGTCGCCGAAGGAGAAGCCGAAGTCCACGGAAGGCTGTCCCTGGAAGGCGCGAGCCACCCGGGCAGCGTCCACCCGGAGCAGGTCGACGGGCTGCCCGGCCCGGCCGGTGGCGTCGGCCTGGATGCGCAGGGACGCGGAGACGAGGTACGCGCCCTCCAGGCCGTTCGCCTTCATCACAGCGCGAAGTGCTTCCGGGGTCGGGGGCACCCGGCCGAGGAGCTCCGCGGCGGTCTCGCCGGCGCTCTTGAGCCGCGCCTCGAGGACCCCGTCGACGGCCGCCGCCGCCGTCGCGTGGAGGTAGAGAGTCACTGCGAGCGAACCCGTCAGGCCGACGAGCGCCGCCACGAGCGGAGCGATCGTTCGCCGCACGCCCTACATCCCCGTGGTAAACGAAACCCCTATCGTCGGGGCGATGCGGAAGTAGCCGTACTGGGACACGTTCGAGAGGGCCCTCCGCGCGTCCAGCGACACCCAGAACGTCCACTGGAGATTGGGGTAATACTCCGCGACCACCGCCCCGTCGAGGTACACGTCCTCGCGAACGACGCCCAGGGAGGGGGCCAACGCACCGTAGGTCCGGAAGATGGCGCCCGCTTCGAAGACCATGCGCCATCGAGGAGCCGGTAGCCAGCGGAGCACTGCCCTGGGCCCGTGCTCGAGCCAGGACAGGTAGTCGAACTGGACCGAATCGGTGGTCAGGCCGTAGCCAACGGTGAGCCAGGAGGTGCGCCCCAGGCCGAAGGCGGCCTTCAACTCGGCGTGCTGAACCGCTCCGTTGAAGGGCTCATAGGCCACCGGCAGGTAGGTCTCGAAGCGAGCGAAGTAACTTGCGGTGAGCACCGCGGGCCCAGCGGTCACCCAGCCCGAGGCGCTCAAGCGGTTCGCCGAGAGGTACGGAGCTCCGCCGAGGGTTCGGAAGTCGTAGTCGTAGCCCAGCACGAGCGCGTTGCCCAGCCGGCCGAACTGCCAGCCGGCCCCCGCCGATGCGCCCAGCATGTCGAGCGAGTGAACCTGGAATTGCTCGCGCAGCAGGCCCGAGCCGCGAAAGTACGGACCGCTGTCCCCTCCTGGCCGATAGATGGCCGCCGCCCCGAGATCGAATGCCCCGTCGCTCGCCGAGGCGAGCGGCGTTCCTCCTGGCGCGAGCGTGGCATTCGAGTCCCAGGCCACGTCCGTGAAGGCAGAGAGCACCAGTCGCTGGTTTCTCCAGGCATACCGGGCGAGGTCGTTCGCCAGCGCCGCGACCTCGGGGCTGGCGGCGGCCTGTTCGAAGAGGATCGCCGCCTCGCGAGGCCGGTCCTCGGAGATGGCGATCAACCCCAGGTAGAACCGGGCCACCGCCGCGTGGTCCGGATTGGCTTCGGCCGTGCGCAGGAGGAGTGAAGCGCGCGGGCTGTTCCCGATCTGGAAGTGGGAAACACCGGCGAGGAGTGCGGTGGACGGGTCGGAGCCCTCCAGCAACGCCTCGTCGAACGCCCCCGCCGCGCCACGGAAGTCTCCTGCCTGCATGAGCGCGAGTCCCCGGTCGAAGGCTCCGGATGGGGTTGCAGCTCGAGCTGCCGTGCAGAGCTCGGCGAGCGCCTTGCGCGAGGCATGGTCTGCGGGGTCGAGAGCAGCGGCCCTGCGAAACGCGGTCGCCGCAGCGTCCGGATTGCCTGCCGCGCGCTCCTCTTCTCCAACGCTCCGGTACAGGGTGGCCGCGGCCGGATCGGGCGCGGGGTCGGAGGTGATGGGCGCGCAAGGATCGATCGCCCCAGCAGCGAGAGCGGTCGCCGCGACGATCCAGGCGATCAACGCCCCGCTCCCTTCCCCTGGGCTTGCTTCAGCCCCTCTGTGGCGCGGGCCTTCCCGTATGCGTCGGCGCGGCGGGCGGCAAGATCCGCCGCCTCCTTGCAGTAGGCTGCGGCGAGGCGAGGGCGGGCGGATCCGGCGCCGGTGCATCGCGCCAGGTACCAGTCGATGGTCTCGGTAGAGGGCTCTGGCCCGAGGATTGACGCGATGGCTGCCCGGGTACGCGCCGCCTGTTCCGACATGCCGGGACCGCCCTGAGGCGCCACGCCCGCGAGAAGGCGGTCGGCGCAGTGGTAGAGCTTGGCGTCGTAGCAGGCCATGGCGCGGTAGTAGTCGAGCAGCGGATCGCCCGGAGTCGTCTCGAGCCCGAAGGCGTCCAGCGCTTCCTCCGGGCGTCCGAGCTTCACGAGCGCTGCCGCGGCATAGGCGGCGGCATCCGCCGCGCCGAGCTTCTGGGCCACCCGGAACTCGACGAGCGCCTGGTCGAAGCGGCCCTCGCGGAAGGCGCTGGCGCCGGCGATCAAGTGCCCATCCACTTGGCCCGGTCCGGCCGACAGCGCCAAGCCGAGGAAGGCGATGATTGCGACCGTGTTCAGTGGCCGACCTAGGGGTGCCCAGGCATGGTGCCGCCAGAGCCGGAGCCGGGCATCATGCCGCCGTGATGCGGCGCATCGGTGTGCTCGGGGTCCATGCCCATCGTGCGCATGGTCCCGGCCGCGTCCTGGCAGTCACTCCCAGGGTGCGATGTCGATGAGGAAGCGCCGTTGACCGCAGCACCGACGGCGGCGCGGTTGGCGGCGTCGGCCCGGATGCGATGCGCGTCCCGTGCTCCCTGGCCGACTGCCGCGCTCTGGGCGGCGTGAGACATGGAGTGCCCCTGAGTGGGTCCCGTGGCGCCGGGAGCCTGTGGCCCGGGCGCCACGGGCGACTTCGGATGCGAACCCGGAGATGGAGCCGTGCCGGGAGGCGAGTCCTTGGTGGGCCGGGGCTCTCCCTGGGAGCCGGGGACGAGAACGGGCAACACGGGAGGCGCAACCGGTCCGAGCGCTCGAGCCGCCAGCGCCTCCCGGACCAGCTCCCTCGCCGGCGTGGCCCTGTCCTCGGCGCGCGCGACCCCGGCGAGCAGGCCGAGGGCGATCGCGATGGACAGGGCCCGTGTCATGTTTCGTCTCGTTCTCATCCCAGGTTCCGGTACTCCCAGTATGGTGCCGGCAGTTCAGGCGCGCCAGACCACCTTGGTCAGTGCATCCCGGTCGACTCGGGATGGCACACAGGCCAGGTGGTCGGAGGCGGATGGGTTCCTCCGGTCGCTGTTCCGGTCGTCCCGGCGGCCGTGTGATCGGGATCGGGGTAGTGGGTCTGCGTTCCGGCCTGGGTGAACGTGAAGGTGCCATCGGCATTGGCCTGGCAGGCGAAGGTGCTCTCGGTATGGGCCTGCATCATTCCCGACATCGCCGCCATGTCCTCGTAGCGGACCCTCTGGTGCTCCAGCCACTGGACCATGGTATCGGCGTGATGGCTGGCCTCGGCGTGGTGGGACGCCGGATCGGTTCCTGCGCAAGCCTCGGCTCGATGGCGCGCCAACTCCGCGGTCATGGCGGCAGCGACGCACTCGAGATCGGCGGCGCCATGGGAGCCGAGCTCGGCCATGTGCTGATCCATGGCATGGCTCTGTTCGCGCATCTGGGACACCAGCGGCGCGGCCGCCGCGTCGTACTGATGGTGAGCAGACTGGCACGCCGCCTGGGTGGTGGTCGCGCTGGCCTGGACGGCGTAGGTCTGGACGGCGGTGGCGAGACCCTGGCCCGCCGACTGGTAGGCAACGAGTTGCGCTTCGGTTGCCCCCGACTTGCTCGATACGCTTCCCCCGCAAGCAGCCAGGCCGACTGCCAGCACCCCCACAGCGATTCGACGCATCATGGATCTTGGTCTCCGTTCCTAGGCCGCGACATGCGGCAAGCATTCATCGAGCAACGACCGGGCCAAGGAGGGATTGAAGGGATTGCAAGGGCTTGCGGCGGGTGGTGGGCTCACGGGTGTACCTGCTGGTACACCATCGTGTTCCGGCCGGTACGGTCCGCATCTGTCAGGAGCCGACCAGCCAGCAGGTCTCACATTGATCCCGGGAGGGTCGGGGGCTAGGATGCCGGCCTCTTGCGCCTCCTCCTCGTCCTTTTCATCATCCAGGGAATGGTCCCCGCCATCGGCGAGGTCGGCGAGGCCGTCGTGCACTACGCGACGACCGGACACCTCGCGCACACCGATGCCGATGAAGGGGATCTGGGAGAGCAAGGCCACGAGCATGGGTGCAGCCCGACGGAGCATCGTTGCGCCTGCTGTACCGCCCAGCCGGTTGTGACGGCACAGCGCGAGAACGTTGTGCCACGACCGCTCGTCGCAGCCTCGTCCGCCAGGGCGAGCGCGGGGCGGTGTCCCAGCCGGGCGCAGGAACCTCCGTTCCGCCCTCCGATCGCCTGATCAACCGGTGAACTGCATCGCGGGCCGCTTCACGGCCGGCGTGCGTCCTCCATCCGTCCCGCGACGGATGGCCCTTCCCGATCTCAGGCTTTCAGGAGGCTCCTCCGATGTCGTCGAGGATCAGAATTCTGTCGTCATTTGTCGTTGTATTTTCCTTCGCGTCGACCGCCAGCGCGGCCGAACCGGTGCGCTGGGCCGACGTGGTGCAGCAGATGGAGCAGAACCCCCGCTTCACCGAGGCCCGCGCACGCGCCCAGGCGGCCGCCGCCGGAGTGAAGGCCGCATCCCAGGTGCCGAATCCCCAGTTCGAGGTCACCGGCGGTGAGGGGAGGAGCCAGGACGGGCTCCAGCGCCGAGGGGAGTGGTCGGTCTCCCTCGCCGTCCCGCTCGACTGGCTGGGGACGCAGGGACCGCGAGTGGACGGCGCCCGTTCGGCCGCAGTCGCCGCGGAAGCGGAAGCCGCGGCCGTTCGTCGCGAGGCGCTGCTCCAGCTCCGCCGGCTCTTCGTGACCACCGCCTACGAGCAGGACGTCGCATCTTCCATGGCCACGCAGCTCGCCCAGACCGAGGAGCTCGCCCGGCTCGTCCGGCGAAGGGTCGAGAGCGGGGAGGGTCGTCCCACGGAGCTGCCGCGCGTCGAGGTGGAGGTGGAGCGGACCCGCGGAGCCCTGGAGCAAGCCCAGGCGAGGAAGGAAGGGCTGCGGGAGCAGCTCTCCCTCTGGATGCGGCGCCCCGTCATTCGGGTCGATGCAGAGCCATCCAGCGAGACCGAGCTCCCCCCTCTCGGCGACGTGCAGGCTCGAGCGAGGGAGGACAACCCGCTCGTGCTCGCCGCCCGGGCTCGGATCGCGTCGGCGCAGGCGGCGTTGCAGGTCGAGAAGAACCAGAGGATCCCCGCCGTGAGCGTCGGCGGGTACGCCCTGAGCGAGCTGGACCGCAAGGCAGCGGGAGGGGCCATCGGCATCTCCGCCCCGATCTGGAACTGGAACGGCGGCAAGATCGAGCAAGCCGAGTCGAACGAGCTCGCCGAGGAGAGTCGCCTCGCCGTTGCGAAGATCGAAGCTGCCGGTGCCGCCACGCAGGCGTGGTGGATGTGCCGCCAGGGGCAGGCCGCCACTCGCCGGTACCGCGAATCCATCCTTCCCCGCGCGGAGCAAACGGCCCGCACCCTGGAACGATCCTTCCAGCTCGGCGAGGCTTCCCTGCTCGACGTTCTCGACGCGCGGCGTGTGCTCCTCGAGGCTCGCCGCGACGCGCTCGCCACATGGCTCGAGCGCGAGACCGACTGCGCCACCCTTCACTACCTGTTTGCTGGAGACTTCCGATGAACCGCGCCACTGCGTTGCTCGCCGTCGTCATCGCCGCATCCGCCTGCCGCCCGAGCGGTGGCGCTCCACCGCCGCCCCCCCCCGCCAAGGCGGAACCCGCAACACACGAGGAACACGGCGACCACGGGGAGCAAGGTGCCGCGAAGGTCTCGGACCTCGACCGACCCGTGGACGATCTCTTCGCCGACTCCTGCGAGCACGGGAAGAAGACGCATGAGTGCGGCGAGTGCCGTTACGAGGTCGGAGTGGTCCGCGTCCCGGGGGACCTCCTCGACGGCGGGCTTGTGAAGACGGCCAAGGTCGGGCGCGGCCAGCTCGAAACCCCGGTGCCTCTCACCGGGGAAGTTCGCTTCGCCGACAAGCAGGTCACGCATCTCACCCCCCGCGCGGAGGGCGTCGTTCGAGCCGTCCGGGTCGCCCTGGGCCAGAAGGTGGCGGCGGGGCAGCCCTTGCTCGAGCTGGAGAGCGCCGCGCTTGGCGAAGCCGAAAGCCACTACCTCGAGTCGGATGCATCCCTCCGGCTTGCGCGCAAGGCATTCGAGCGGCAGGCCAAGCTCCGGGACGAGGGAATCTCCTCGGAGAAGGAGTTTCTGGCCGCGCGACAAGAACTGGAGGCGGGCGGCATCCGCACCCAGGCCGCGGCCGACAAGCTCCGTCGAATGGGTCTGTCCGCCCCGGAGATCGAGGCCCTTGCCAAGGCAGGACCCGCTGGCGCCCAGGGGCGTCTCGTGATCCGCGCCTCCGCGGCAGGGACGATCCTGGAGATGCATGCCGTCCCCGGCGAAGCCGTTCGACCGGACCAGAGCGTGTTCACCATCGGTGACCTCTCGTTCCTCTGGGTCATGGCCGACGTGTACGAAGGGCAGGTCCAGAAGGTGCTCTCCCACGAGGGGCACGGGGACATGCGGGCCACCGTGACATCGAAGGCGTTTCCGGAGGAAGTCTTCCCGGCCTCCGTGGACTACCTCTCCCCGTCCATGGACGAGAAGACCAGGACCCTCAAGGTCCGGGTCGGCGTGAAGAACCCGAAGGGCAAGCTGCGGGCCGGGATGTTCGTGAACGTCCAGCTCTTCCTGCCATCGGGCGAGGAGGCCGTCGTCATCCCAAAGGCGGCCCTGCTCGCCGACGAGGGCCGGTCCTTCGTCTTCGTCCATCATCACGGCGAGTACTGGGTGCGGCGCCCCGTGGAAACGGGGCGGTCGTCCGGTGACCGGGTGGAGGTGACGAAGGGGCTCGTCGGCGGCGAAACCGTCGTGACCGAGGGTTGCTTCCTCCTGAAGTCGGACGTGCTGCGCTCGAAAATGGGCGCAGGCTGCGCGGACTAGGGATCCCGACATGCGAGCCATCCAGTGGGTCCTCGGTAACCGGCTTCTCGTCCTCCTCGTCACGGCCGCCCTCGCCATCGGGGGCGTCGTGGCCTGGAATCGCCTCCCCATCGACGCCTTTCCCGACGTCACGAACACCCAGGTCATGGTCCTTGCAAAGGCCCCCGGCCTCGCCGCGGTGGACGTGGAATCCCGCGTCAGCTTCCCCATCGAGCAGCACCTGCGCGGCCTTCCGCGCGTGAAGCAGGTCCGCTCCATCTCCAAGGCCGAGCTCTCGCAGGTCGTCGTCGTCTTCGAGGACGGGGTGGACACCTACTGGACTCGGCAGATCGTGTTCGAACGACTGGCGGCCGTCCGGGAGCGCTTGCCGCGGGGGGTCGATCCCGAGCTTGGTCCCATCTCGACCGGCCTCGGCGAGATCTTCCAGTACACGCTGGAGGGCGACGGCCTCTCGCCCATGGACCTGCGCACCATCCAGGACTGGATCCTGGCGCCTCTCCTGAAGCCGGTACCTGGAGTCAACGAGGTGAACAGCTTCGGTGGCGAGGTGAAGCAGTACCAGGTGCTGGTGCGTCCAGAGCGCCTGGTGAAATACGGGCTCACCGTTCGCGAGGTCGCCGAGGCGCTCGAGCGCTCCAACGGCAACGCAGGCGGCGGGGTGCTCGTCGAGGGCTGGGAGCAGACCTACCTGCGAGGCGTCGGCCTGCTCCGCGACATCCCGGACATCGAGCGGGTGGTCTTGAAGGCCCACGACGGCACGCCGATCTACCTGCGCGACGTGGCAGATGTCGTCATCGGCGCCGAGCCGCGCCAGGGTGCGGTCACCCGGGACGCCAAGGGCGAGGCGGTCGCCGGCATGGTCATCATGCTCAAGGGAGAGAACGCGCAGGACGTGGTGGCCCGGGTGAAGGGAGCCATCGAGAAGGCGCAGGCGACCCTGCCCGCGGGAGCCCGCATCAACGTCTTCTACGACCGCACCTCCCTCATCGAGGCCTGCATTCGCACCGTGGTGGACGCCCTGCTCGAGGGCGGCGTCTTCGTCATCCTGGTCCTCTTCCTCTTCGTTGCCGAACTGCGGACCGCGCTGGTGGTGCTCGTCTCCCTGCCTCTCACCTTCCTCGTGACCTTCATCGTCATGGGGAGGGTAGGGCTCACCTCCAACCTCATGTCGCTCGGCGGCCTCGCCTTCTCGGTCGGCATGGTGGTGGATGCCTCCATCGTGGTGGTCGAAAACGTGCGGCGCCACCTGGCGCACCGGACCGACGGCGCCCCCAAGCGCCGGATCGTCGCGGAGGCCGTCCAGGAGGTGGCGCGCCCCGTGGCCTTCTCGGTGCTGGTGATCGCCGTCATCCTCGTGCCGCTCTATGCGCTCCAGGGCATCGAGGGGAAGATGTTCGCCCCGCTCGCCTCGACGATGCTCATCGCCCTGCTCGTCTCCCTGGCGGTGGCGCTCGTCGTCATCCCTGTTCTCTCCGAGCTCGTTCTGAAGCAGGTGCCCGAGAAGGAGTTCGCCTTCGTCCGCCGGTTTCACGCCGGCTACCTGACGCTGCTCGACCGGGCCATCGCCCGGCCGAAGCGGACCATCGCAATCTCGATCGCCCTCCTGGTGGGCGCCGGCGCGTTGACGCCGTTCGTCGGCACGGAGTTCATGCCCGCCCTCGACGAGGGCGCCATCGCCATCAACGTGGTGCGCCTTCCCAACGCATCGCTCCAGGGCTCCGTGGAGGTGGCGCGCTACCTGGAGAAGAGACTCCAGGCCTTCCCCGAGGTGGAGACCGTCGTCTCCAAGACGGGTCGCGCCGAGATCTCGGAGGACCCCATGGGCCCCGAGCAGACCGACGTCTTCGTCATGTTGAAGCCGAGACGGGCCTTTGGCGGAGGGCGTTCCCGCGCCGAGCTGGCGCAGGTCATGCAGCAGGACCTGTCCCAGATCCCTGGCGTCCGCTTCTCCTTCTCCCAGCCCATCGCCCTCCGGGTGAACGAGCTCATCTCCGGGGTGAAGAGCGATCTGGCCGTCAAGGTGTTCGGAACCGATCTCGTGCTCCTCAAGGGCTTCGCGGACCGTATTGCAGTCGCGGTTGGGGGTGTCCGGGGTGCCACGGACGTCAAGGTCGAGCAGGTCTCGGGTCTCAACCAGTACGACATCGTCATCGATCGGGAGGCCGCGGCGCGTCACGGGATCGCCGTGGGAGACATCAACGACACCATCGAGTCGGCCATCGCCGGAAAGGCGGCCACGACGCTCATCGAGGACCAAAGGCGATTTGCGGTGGTGATCCGGTTCCCGCCGGAGAGCCGCAGCGACATCGAGCAGGTTGGCCGGCTGCTGGTGGCTGCGCCCGGCGGGGAGCGCGTTCCGCTCGCGCAGCTCGCCACCATCCGGCTCGTGGAGGCACCGGCGCAGGTCTCCCGCGAGAACGGCATCCGGCGGGTCGTGGTGGAAGCCAACATCCGGGGTCGCGATCTCGGTGGATTCGTGGCGGAGGTCCAGGAGCGGCTCAAGCCATTCGAGAAGGAGATGCCGGCGGGTACGTTCCTGGAGGTCGGCGGCCAGTTCGAGAACCAGCAGCGGGCCATGCGCACCCTGGCGGTCGTGGTCCCCATCGCCCTGGCGCTCATCCTGCTGCTCCTGTTCCTCGCGCTGGGCTCCTTCGGAGATGCGCTGCTGGTGCTGCTCAACCTCCCGTTCGCCCTGGTGGGTGGTGTCGTTGCCGTGGTCCTGTTCCGGATGCCGGTCTCGGTCTCCGCCGCTGTCGCCTTCATCGTCCTGCTGGGCATTGCCGTCCAGAACGGTGTGGTGCTCATCGCCTTCCTCCGGCAGCTCCGCGATCAAGGGCGAAGCGCCGCAGATGCAGTGCGCGAAGGCTGCAATCTCCGTTTCCGACCGCTCCTCATGACCGCGCTCACGAGTTTCATCGGGCACCTGCCCATGCTCTACGCGCAGGGCTCGGGTGCCGACATCCAGAAGCCGCTCGCGGTGGTCGTCATGGGAGGGCTCGTGACTTCGACGCTGCTCACACTCCTCGTGCTCCCCGTCATCTACCTCTCGCTGGCCGTTCGGCGGGATAGTCGAGCCGCAGCGGTGGAAGCGGCCAGCGTGTAGCTGCGTTCGGGAGCAATCGTCATGACGAAACGAGCCGCCAGGGGGCGCGAGAACTTCCTCCATGCCTCCCCGGCTTGGCGGAGTCGTGACCGCCGGTCGGCCTTCGTCCTGGCCGGGTGCGTCGTTGGGTTGACGGGAGCGGCTTCGGTGGTCCGCTGGTCAGGGGCTACCGAGGCTACGGCCGGAGGTGCACTCGCGGTCGGCTGCTCAACAATCTTCGCGGGGTTCGTTGCCCTGCGGCTTCGAGAGGGGGGTATGCGTCCAGCCAGGGCCCTCGCTTGCGGAGGGGTGCTCCTCATCGCGGCTGCAGCCCCTGTACTGGACTCGGTGTTTCCAGGTCGCCTCGTAGCGGAGGGCACCGTCTCGAGGAAGGGTGACGTCATCGAGCTTCCGAGCGGGCTCCACGGTTCCGTTCGCATCCTGGCCTCGGGCGCGCTCCCCGAAGGCTCGTACGTCCACTTCTCGCTGGAAGCGGGCCCGAAGGTGCTGGGCGGAGACCTTCGCCGAGGCGCGACCTGGTGGCGCGCAGGGGAGGAGCGGCGCCACTACCACGAGGACCGCAGTTCGGTGCTCGTTGCCGGAACGCTTCCGCCTGGCGTGGAGCAGCTCACACTGGGCAGCATCGCGGGCCATCCCGTGAAGCTCATGGTGCGCGTATTCGCTCCCATCGTGCCGACATGGATCGTCACGCTTATGGCTCTCTCGACGGGAATGGCGATCGCGGTCCTGGCCTCTCGAATGTCCCGGGCCCAGTTGGCGGTCAACGTGGCGCTCGTCGCCGTGTGCTCTGGGGTGCTTGCTGCAACGGTCGCGAGACCGGATGCCGCCGTCGGGGCGGTGCTGGCTGGTTTCGCCGGCGGCACGCTCGTCGGAGTTCCCCTCGGGATCATGATTGGCGCTGTGTCCCGAGGACGCGGACGCCTTCGCTTCTGGAGCCAGACGAAAACCGATTGACCGTCGGTTTTCCGACATGAGAGAGTCCCTTCCGCATGCCCCCCACCCACCCTCCGTTCCTCGGGGAACTCGAACTGGCCGTGATGGACCACGTCTGGTCCCGCGGCCCGTGCGACGTGAAGGCTTGTCACCTCGCCATCGGCGGGCGGCGGAAGATCACCCACAACACGGTCCAGTCGACGCTGGAGCGCCTCTACCGGAAAGGGCTGCTTCGCCGTGAGAAAGTGAGCCACGCCTTCGTGTACGAGGCGGCGCTGACCCGCGAGGAGTACGGGGCCCGTATGGCCGAGCACGTCGTCTCGACGGTGGTCGGAACGGCCGCCCCGGCGACGGTCCTCGCTGCCTTCGTTGACCTCGCGGACCGGGCTGGCGAGGAGAACCTCTCTCGACTGGAGCGACTCATCGCCGAGCGTCGCGCCAGCAAGGAGCGGCGATGAACCCGCTCCTGCGACTCCTCCTCTTGGCGGCCACGACGGCCGTGGCGTTCGGGCTCCTGGCCGCGCTGGTCGCCGCGCTCGTCTATCCAGCCGTCCGTGCACGCCACGCGAGGCTTCCCGCGGCGGGCCGGGCTCGGCGGATCGCGGCCTGGTCGGCAGCCCCGTGGCTGGTCGGCGGTCTGCTCGTTGCCCTGTGCTTCTTGCCCTCGATGTGGAGCGCCCTCGGCATCGCAGCCGACCATTGCCCCCTTCACGACGACGGCCACGTGCATCTCTGCTTTGAGCATGCACCCCGTGGGCCGGTGTCCCTCATCGAGTTGCTGCTGCTCGGCGCGGCCGCGACCGGCGCCGGGATCGTCTTCGCGAGGGTGGTGGCAGCCCAGGTCGCCACCTGGCGTGCGGTAGTCGCCCTCGTCCGCGGCTCCGGCAAGACCGAGGGTGGCCTCATCCCGTCGAGCACCCCGCTCTCCGTGACCACCGGGCTCTTCCGCCCCCTTGTACTGGTCTCGACCGGCCTCCGTGAGCGGCTCCGCCCCGAGGTGCTCGCAGTGGTCCTGGAGCACGAGAGGGCGCACGCACGCCGCCGCGACCCGCTTCGCCTGGTCGCCGCCGCACTCCTATCGGCCGGGCACCTCCCCAGCACCCGACGCCTGCTCCTTTCCGACCTGGCGCTGGCCTGCGAGCAGGCGGCCGATGACGAGGCAGCGAGCGTTGTCGGCGACCGGGTACGGGTCGCGGAGGCCATCGTGGCCGTGGAGCGCGTCATGGGTTCGACCGGATCTGGGCTCGCCGCCGCGATGGGGATGGACGGGGCCAGCACTGTCGCCCGCGTCGAGGGACTCCTGCGGGAACCGCCAACCAGCGCACCGACCATGCTTCGCGGATTGCTCTGGGGCATCGCGGCCGTCGCCGCGGTGCTCCTCGCGTCCACCCTCCACCACCTGACCGAGACGCTGCTCGAAGTCCTCGCGAGGTAGGTCACCATGCAAAGCCGTTCGGCTTCCCGGTCGCGCACAAGACCGATGATGAATCGGTGTTCCATCCTGCTCGTGCTCCTCTCGCCGGTCATGGCCCTCGGTCAGGTGACCGAGGAGGAAGCCGTCCAGCGGGTGCTGGCACGCCCCGAGGTCCGGGACATCGTCGAAGGTGAGATCGACGCAGCCAGGGGCGACGCGCTCAGGGCGGGGATGTGGTCGAACCCCACGGCCTCGTACAGCCGCGAGCAGGTGTACGGAGGGCCGGCGGCCTCCGCCGAGAACTACGTCGAGCTCTCGCAGGCGGTCGACATCTCCGGGCGGCGGTCCCTCCGCGGCCAGGCGGGCGACCGGCGGGTGGAGGCGGCGCGGGAACGGGGCTTCGCGACGCGCCTCGGCCTCGAGGCCGACGTGAGGATGAGCTTCTACGACGTGGTCGCCGGGGAGGCGCGGCTCGTTGCCCTGCGCGACTCGCTCGTGCGCGTGGAGCGGCTCGCGGAGGCGACGGTCCAGCGGGAGAAGGCGGGCGATGCCTCCGGGTACGACCGGATGCGGCTGGAGCGCGAGCGGGAGAGCGTCGGCGCCCGGGTCGCCGCGCAGGACGGGCAACTGGAGCGATCCCGGGCCCGGTTGGAGGGTCTTCTCGGAGCGAAGACCCCGGTTCGGGTGGTCGGTACGCTCCTACCCGCCGATGCACCTCCTCCCACGGAGACGCTCGTCGCCAGGATCGGGGCCCGCCCTGATCTGAAGGCGCTCGGCGAGGAGGCCGGCGCGGGTGACCTCGAGGTCCGAGCGGCCGGTCGCTGGTGGATCCCCGACTTGACCCTCACTGCTGGATACAAGGGAGTCGGTGTGGCGGGCGAGCAACTGAACGGCTACGTCGCGGGGATTGCCATCCCGCTTCCCGTCTTCGACCGCAACCAGGACGAGGCGGCACGCGCCGAGGGCCGGTCGCGCCAGGCCAGGGGCCGGCTCACGCTGGAGACCGACCTGGCCTCCGCCGACGTGCGTGGACTTCGCATCCAGGCCGCCCGCCTCGCCGACGCTGCGCGCCGTTTCCGTTCCGACGCTTCCGCAACTTCGGCCAGGCTGCTCGTGACTGCCGAGGCGGCGTACCGAGGCGGCGAGCTGGGGGTACTCGAGCTCGTCGACGCGCAGCGGAGCGCGCTCGACGCCGATCTCCAGGCCATCGACCTCGAATCCGCTGCACGCAGGGCCCGCATCGACCTCGTACTCGCTTCCGGAGGCGCATCCCGATGAGACGCAGCAAAGCAGCCCTCGTGGTGGTTCTCCTGCTCGCCGCCTGCCGCCCTGGAGGGAAGGAAGAGTCCGGTCACGGAGCAGAGGCACGGGCCGAGTCCTTCACCCACTTCGGCAACACCACCGAGCTCTTCGTCGAGTTCGAGCCGCTCGTGGCGGGGCGGGAGACGAAGATGGCCGCGCACCTCACCCGGCTATCCGACTGGAAGCCCCTCGGGGAGGGAAGGGTCACCCTCACCCTTTCAGACGGCGCCAAGGACGAGCGGTTCGAGGTTGGGGCGCCCTCCACGCCGGGCATCTTCCGGCCCGCTCCCAAGCCAGCCGCAGCCGGCAAGCGTCGGCTCGCCATCACGGTCACCACCCCGGCGGGCACCGATGTCCACGACCTTGGCGAGGTCGTGGTCCACGCGAGCCCAGAGGCCGCTGCGAAGGCGGCTGCGCCGGAGCCGGAGAGGGGCGGCCAGATAGCCTTCTTGATGGAGCAGCAGTGGCGGACGGACTTCGGCACGGCTGCCGCGGAGGAGCGCCCGCTTCGCCCGTCCGTGGTGGCCAACGGCGTCCTCCGTCCCCGGTCGGATGGTGACGCTCACCTGGTCGCGCCCGTCACCGGGCGCCTCGTCTCCGTGGGGCAGACGTTCCCGCACGTCGGCATGGCCGTGAAGAAGGATCAGGTTCTAGCAACCATCGCCCCGCGGCTGGGAGCGGAGGCAGACCCGGCCACGCTGGAGTCAGCGGCGAGCCAGGCGAAGGTCCGCCTGGATCTGGCCCGGAAGGAGCGGGAGCGGCTCGAGGGGCTGTTCGCCCAGCAGGCGGTCTCCGAGCGCCGTGTTGCCGAGGCGCGCAGCGCCGAATCGCTCGCCAAGGAGGAGGCCACCGCAGCGGCCCGGCGCCTCGCCCAGTACCAGGGAACCCAGCGCGCCAGCGGCGAGGGTGCCACCGGGAAGGTCGAGCTGCGTTCGCCGGTGACGGGGGTCGTCGCCGCCGTGTCCACGGCTCCCGGCGCATTCGTCGAGGAAGGGAAGGATCTCTTCCACGTCGTCGACCCCGACAGGCTCTGGCTCGAGGTGCAGGTCCCGGAAGCGGACATCGGCCGGATCGGCAAGCCATCTGGCGCGTGGTTCGAGGTCCAGGGGTTCGACCGTCCCTTCACCGTAGACCCGAAGGCCGGAGGCAAGGTCGTCGCCTTCGGCGGAGTCGTCGATGCCCAGTCCCGCACCACGCCGCTCATCTTCGAGGTCGGGAACCCGGGGCGTGCCCTGCGTGTGGGGATGTTCGCGAAGGTGCACGTCCTCTCCGGCCAGGAGATGAAGGGGCTCGCCATCCCCGCGTCGGCCGTGATCGACGACGGCAAGCAGGAAGTCGCGTTCGCGCTCGTCTCCGGTGAGGCGTTCGAGCGGCGGCCACTCAAGCTCGGAGTCCGCGACGGCGAATGGGTCCAGATCCTCGACGGGCTCTCACCCGGCGACCGGGTGGTGACACGAGGAGCGTGGCAGGTCCGGCTCGCTGCGGCGGCCGGGGCGATCCCCGCGTCCGGCCACGTTCACTAGGGGCCGCCATGATCGACGGCGTCATCCGCTGGTCCCTCAACAACCGCCTCTTCGTGCTGCTCGGCGCGGCGCTGCTCCTCGTCGCCGGCAGCTACACGGCCTGGAACATGCCCGTGGACGTCTTCCCCGACCTGACCGCTCCCACGGTCACGGTCATCACGGAAGCCCATGGCATGGCGCCGGAGGAGGCCGAGACCCAGATCGCCTTCCCCATCGAGACCTCCTTGAACGGCGCGCCGGGGGTCCGCCGGGTGCGTTCGGCATCCGCGGTGGGGATCGCCATCGTCTGGGTGGAGTTCGACTGGGGCACCGACATCTACCAGGCCCGGCAGATCGTGGCCGAGAAGCTCCAGCTCGCCGCGGCCTCGCTGCCGCCGGGAGCCGACCGCCCCACGCTCGCGCCCATCTCCTCGATCATGGGGGAGATCCTCTTCATCGCGCTCACGTCCGACAAGCACGACGCCATGGAGCTGAAGACGACGGCGGACTGGGTTCTGCGGAAGCGACTCCTCGCCGTTCCCGGGGTGTCCCAGGTCATCCCCACCGGCGGCGAGACGAAGCAGTACCAGGTCATCCTCAGCCCCGAGCGCCTGAGCTCCTATGGCATCGCCGTCGACGAGGTGGTCCAGGCCCTCAAGTCCACGAACGAGAACACCTCGGCCGGCTTCTACCTGGAGGGCGGACAGCAGTACCTCATCCACGGGGTTGGCCGGGTTCGGCGGGTCGAGGACATCGGAGAGACCTTCGTGGCGATGCGCGGCCGCGAGCCCGTGCTCGTGCGCCAGCTCGGCGAGGTCCGCATCGGGCCCGCGCTGAAGCTGGGCGAGGGCTCCCACGACGCGAGGCCGGCGGTGGTCCTCGGCATCCAGAAGCAGCCTGGAGCCAACACGCTCGAGCTCACCCGTCGCCTCGATGCCGTGCTCGACGACATCCAGGCCACGCTCCCCAAGGGAATGGAGATCGACCGCCACATCTTCCGGCAGTCGGACTTCATCGAGGTGGCCATCCGGAACGTGCTGGGCTCGCTCCGCGACGGTGCGGTGCTGGTCATCGCCATCGTCTTCCTGTTCCTCGCGAGCTTGCGGGCCACCGGCATCACCGTCCTCGCCATCCCGCTCTCGCTCGTGACCGCCGTGCTCGCCATGCGCGCCTTCGGCGGCAGCATCAACACCATGACCCTCGGCGGCATGGCCATCGCCGTCGGCGCGCTCGTGGACGACGCCATCATCGACGTCGAGAACGTGGCGCGGCGCCTCCGCGAGAACGGGCAGCTACCGGAGAACCAGCGGAAGGGCGCGCTCGCGGTGGTCTTCGACGCGAGCAAAGAGATCCGCGGCTCGATCGTCTACGCCACGATCATCATCGTGCTCGTCTTCCTCCCGCTCTTCTTCCTGTCGGGGGTCGAGGGCCGGCTGCTCCAGCCGCTTGGCTTCGCCTACGTGGTGTCGCTCGCGGCCTCGCTGGTCGTGGCGCTCACCGTGACGCCCGTCCTCTGCTCGTTGCTCCTCCCGAACTCCCGCGCCGTCCGCGAGAACAAGGAGGGCGCCGTGGTGCACTGGCTCAAGGCCCGCTACGCGCCGATCCTCGCCGCCGTCCTGCCACGGTGGAAGGGCGTGCTCGGGGCGTCGTTCGTGCTTGTTGCCCTTGCAGGAGTCGGGCTCGCCGTCGCAGGTCGTGCTTTCCTCCCCGACTTCAACGAGGGGACCCTCACGCTCTCCGCGGTGACCCTGCCGGGAACGTCGCTCGAGGAGTCCAGCCGGCTGGGCCGTCTCGTCGAGGAGGCGCTGCTCAGGCACCCGGAGGTGGTCGCCACGGCCCGGCGCACGGGGCGGGCGGAGCTCGACGAGCACGCGCAGGACGTGAACTCGGCCGAGATCGACGTCGGGCTGAAAATGGGGACGAGGTCGAAGGAGGACTTCCTCGCCGCACTCCGGAAGGACATGGCCCTCATCCCCGGAATGAACGTCATCATCGGCCAGCCCATCTCGCACCGCATCGACCATATGCTGTCGGGTACGAGGGCCAACATCGCCGTGAAGGTGTTTGGCGACGACCTCCAGGAGCTCCGGCGGCTCGCCGAGCAGGTCCGCGGAGTCATGGCCCAGGTTCCGGGCGTCGTGGACCTCTCGATGGAGCAGCAGTCGGACATCCCCATCCTGACCGTGCGCTTCGACCGCGCCGCCATCGCCCGCCACGGTCTGCGCATCCGGGACGTGGCCGAGGCAGTCGAGACCGCCTTCCAGGGGTCGGTCACGTCGCGGGTGCTGGAGGGGCAGGCGTCGTTCGACCTCGTCGTCCGGTACGACCCCTCGGCACGCAAGGATCTCGCAACCATCCAGGCGACGCTCGTCACCACTCCCGGGGGAGCCAAGGTGCCGCTCGGGTCGCTCGCCGACATCCGCAAGGACCGGGGCCCGAACGCGGTCACGCGGGAAAACGTTCAGCGCAAGCTGGTCGTGATGAGCAACGTCTCCGGTCGGGACATCGTGAGCGTCGTGGGCGACATCCGCGACCGGGTGGGCAAGACCGTCCAGCTTCCACGGGGCTACCACATCGAGTACGGCGGGCAGTTCGAGAGCGCCGAGCAAGCGTCACGGGCTCTGACCCTGCTCGGTATCGGGGTCATCCTGGGCATCTTCCTCGTGCTCTTCGTCGCGCTGCGCTCTGGCCGGGACGCTGTCGTGGTGATGGCCAACCTGCCGCTCGCGCTCATCGGCGGGGTCGCCGGAGTCTGGCTCTCGGGTGGCGTGCTCTCGGTCGCGTCCATCATCGGATTCATCACCCTCTTCGGGATCGCCACCCGGAACGGGCTCATGATGATCTCCCATGTCCACCACCTGGTGGAGGCGGAGGGAGTGACCGATCCCCGGGAGGCCGTGCACCGCGGCGCCATGGAGCGACTTGCACCCATCCTCATGACCGCACTCGCGACCGGCCTGGGGCTCGTCCCGCTGGCGCTCTCCGGAGGAAAGGCCGGCAGCGAGATCGAGACGCCGATGGCCATCGTGATCCTCTGTGGCCTGCTCACGGCAACCGCGCTCACCATGCTCGCGACCCCGGCTCTGTATCTCCGGTTCGGTGGTGTCAGGGAGCGGATCGCTCGCCTCGCCGGGAGCGGCACGGCGGGGTAGCTTTGGACATGCCCTCCGTCCCTGGTCTGCCACGAGGCGTGGTGAGCGGCCTCGGGGCGGCCGTGCTCTTCGGGCTGAGCACGCCCCTTGCGAAGCTCCTGCTTCCTTCCAGCGGGACCTTCATGCTGGCCGGGCTCCTCTACCTTGGGGCGGGGATCGGCCTGACGGTCATCGCGCCCCTCCGCCGAGCCGGGCGCGAGGCGCCCCTCCGGGGGAATGACCTCCCGACCCTGGCGGCCATGGTGATCTCCGGCGGCATCGCCGGGCCACTCCTCCTGCTCGCAGGTCTCGCCCGGCTCCCTGGTGGCGAGGCGTCTCTTCTCCTCAACCTGGAGGCCCCATTCACCATCGGCATCGCCGTGCTCTTCTTCGGCGAGTCCCTGGTTCGGCGGGAGGTGCTCGGTGCTGCGGCCGTGATCCTCGGAGGCGTGCTCCTGGCATCGGGACCGAGCGAGGGCAGCGTCCACGTCGTCGGCGCTCTGGCGGTGGCGGGAGCGGGCCTCGCCTGGGCCATCGACAACAACCTGAGCCAGCGCCTGTCGCTCCGGGACCCGGTGGCCGTCACCCGCGTGAAGACGCTCGTCGCCGGCACGGTCAACGTCGGAGTGGCGCTGGCGATGGGGGACAGGCTGCCGTCGGCGGCACCGCTCGCCGGTGCGCTCGCGACCGGCTTCCTCGGCTACGGGGTCAGCATCGTGCTCCACCTCATGGCCCTCCGGCAGATCGGGACGGCCCGCCAGGCTGCGTACCTCGCCACGGCTCCGTTCGTGGGCGCGCTGGCGGCCATTCCGATCCTCGGTGAGTCGCTGACCTGGAAGGGGGCGGCTGCCGGCATCGTCATGGGGGTCGGCGTGGCCATCCTCGTCCGAGCAAGGCACGGACATCGGCACACGCACGATGCCGTGGAACACGACCACGCCCACGTCCACGACGAGCACCACAACCACCACGACCACGGTGAGGTACTCGCGACGGAGCCCCACTCTCACCTGCACCAGCACGTGCGGCTCGCCCACGACCACGCGCACCAGCCCGACCCGCACCACCGCCATCGGCATTGATCGGTCACGTTCGAGCCGCGGAGATGTGACGTCGAAGGATGTCCCGTGGGACGAAGTAACCTGGACAAGCCTGGAAGCCTGCTCCGCTGCGCGGCGGAGGGCTGCCTTGACGTCACCGAGGTGAGCACCGGCGTCAACGTCATGGCGAGCCACGGTAGCGCCAGCAGCCACGAAGAGTTCGGCGGTGAGTCGTGGAAGTCCGGACAGGTCCGACGCGTCCAGCGGCCTTGTGACGCTGGGTGCGGGGTCGCCTGGAGACGCATAGGAGCCAATAAAGACAGGCGAAGTGTCGCCTTTAGGTCCTGCAGGGGTCACGTCCAGCGCCGAGATTCTGGTCCTGTAAGTGCACAGATCGCCGAGTCAGTTCGCACTTCACTGTAAGGCAAACGCATCTGACGTAATCTGCCGTACGATGGCGCCCCAACGGCACGACCTGTCGTCGCCAGTCGCCTCGCCTCGAGGAAATCCGCCCACTTGTCGCGCCCAGTCGCACCGGGAAGCGACCCATACCGACAGTGTTTCGAACCCGGCTTACAGGGCGGCTCCGGCATTTGTACTTGTCACCCCAAGGAGTGGTTCAACCGGGAAATTACGACACGGATGTCGCGTTTCACGTGGTTGAAAACTGATCCGTCCGCGGCCGGCCCCACTGTCGAGGGCACCGCCTCCCCGTGTTCGCGTCCTTGACCGCGCATCGCCGCCGCTCTACACCCGCAAC
>Ga0315278_10000838_pt1 | contig 26601 bp, 12 predicted proteins | sample YL17G06_0_MG_FD_203880 | JGI IMG/M metagenome (GOLD analysis project Ga0315278, IMG submission 203880) | Sediment microbial communities from Yellowstone Lake, YNP, Wyoming, USA - YL17G06_0 | ecosystem: Environmental > Aquatic > Freshwater > Lake > Sediment | place: USA: Wyoming | collected... | reverse complement strand
GCAATCGTTCTCATTTCTTCTGGGCCTCTTCTCGAGAAGAATTCAAGAGACGCTCGAGCTCCGCGAAGCTCTTGGCCTTCAGAACCTGATCGGTCTGTTCTTTTACGTCCTGTTCAATCAGCGCGAGCTTCTCGTCCCGTTCCCGGATCGAGCTCCGCAAATAAGACAGTTCGACTTTTAGCTGGGTGATTCTCTTTTGGTCATCTTCCACCCGAGCCAAAGCCTGAGCTTCTTCGAGCTGAGTGCGCCGCTTGAGCTCTACGGCCTGCAGGAGCTTGAGCTCGTTTCGCAGTGCCGAAGCTTTTCGATAGAGAAAGATCAGAAGAAGCCCAGAGAGGGCGGCAAGGAACCAGAGCCAAAGTTTTTTTGCATTTTTTATCATGCCGGTTCTATCCAAAACGATTTAGAATAAACACTCAACATATTACTATAAGTATCCACAACCTCAACTTGAATAACACTAATTGTGTAGTAAAGATACCAAGTAGAAGAACGTACCGTATTCGAAATGGTAACGTGAGCAATCGTCGGATTCAACTGATACTGTGTTGCGCCATTAACAGTAGCATTGTAATGGTTGATAGGCGCAGGGTCTTTCGGATCTTCATAAACGTCTACATGAATAATGTAATTCGTATAAGTCCACGCCGAGGGTTGCATTTGTGTAGAATAATTCACATAGAATTTTTTATTACCTTCATCCTGAAGTCCTGCTCCCGTCATTGAAGGGTAGACACCGCCAGTAAGACCGTACGAACTGGTTCGATTCGGATTGTTGTTTGCATCTTTAACCCCGTGATTCTGATAAGACGAAATCGTAATCGATGAGCCGTCTGGGATCACTCTCCCCTCACATTCGATTCTGAGACTCCCAACCCCAATATTCTCAGTAACGGTTATTGGCCAATCGGTCCCGCTACCATACGTTACTGAATACGCATCGAACGGCGGGCCCAGTTGCATATCTGCCATAGTTCGATCGTAGTTAACTAGGAATGAAGCCAAACGAGCTTCTTGGGTTGCACTCAGCAAATCAGGATATGTACCCCCGCTTATATGTTGATGCTGATCCGCTGTCAGAGGATTGGTATTTGGATCCCGCGGTCCGTCTATGCTAACTTGAACCAAATCTCCACTTGGATCGTCAGCATTCGGAGGGTTGGTTCGATTCTCACAAGTGATCATGACTTTCGTTGTAGGAACATGATCCACGAGAAACGGAGGAACTCCACCATCAAGCGGCCAGCTAGCACTGTTGAACAAAACCAAATAATTGCCCGGAGTCAGCAGACCCGTTTCTGACATCACTCGGTCAAAAGTGATCAAGAATTTGCGATTTTCAGCCTGTTTTGCGACAGCCGTGACAGTTGGGTAGTCTCCTGTCTCCTGCGAAAATGTCGTATATGACGGATGAATCGGATTCACAATCGCATCTAGAACATTTGAAACTACAATCTGAACGGTTTCCGTATTACCTGGCGGCGGGTCTAAATCAATACCAGTTACCGTGATAATCGTCGGATTAACTTGCTTGACCGTAGGGCTCCCGTCCCTTGCCCAACCGGAACCTCCGTGGGTCAAAACATAATTAGCAGGATCTGTCAATGCTGCACTATTCAACAGTTTTCGATTGAAGTTCACATCGAATCTACGAAGCATGCTGTCCTGTGACCCGCTGGTCAATCGATACGCGTTCTCATCCCCTACACTGTTCCAAGTGTCATAGTTCGGCGACCCCAGGTTCGCTCCGAGCCCAAGCCCAGTTCCACTGGTATTCCCGTAACCATTGTCGTAGTAGAACAACCCGCTCGCGTGCCCGCCTGCTCGGACAATATTCTCCCAGATTGCGACTTTGTCCCCACCACAGTAAATGCCGTTGTAGTTCAAAAGCGCCGTATGGTTTGTCTTGGTGATCACGTTCCCCGAGATCGCCGAGAAACGTTTGTTGTCCGGCGCGGTCACCGAAGTCAGGAAGCTGATCCCATGGTCAGCAATCGTTGCAATGGCTTGCATGATGTTTTCACAAAGCACCACGAAACTAGCCATATTAACTGCACTCGATCCCGAAGTAAAATAAGCCCCTCGATAGACATTGTGAAAATTGTTCCCCGCAATTACCAAATTTTTAGTAGCGGAAGAACACTCAAAATGAACGCCTGATGCATCCGCCGAGCTTGATGCGTACACATTATTTCCACGGTACACCAATCTTTGAGCCCCAGAGAAATAAGCGCCGTACTTCGCTGTAAAAAAAATATTACCAGAGATCACCGCATCCGAAATGTTCCCACTAATGCTGGCCAACGGCTTGTAGATAAAATTCCCCGCAACAACACAGCCAGCGTAAGAACAGACTATTCCCCAGCGATTCGACTGTATTCCAAAACGAATTGAGTTCCCCGAAATAATGCAATCTGCTGTATTGACCCCAATCCCTCGAACTCCATTGCCAGTGCTTAGGGGAACAATAAGATTGCCTCGAACGATCGCCTGGTATGCCTCAATTCCAGAAGCGCTATCACTCCCTCTGATATCCAATATTACATTTCCACTAACAATCGATTGAATCGTTGGTGACAGGATCTGGACCCCCTGCACTGGAGCATAGCTTGTGCTATTCATTCCTCGGAGGTAGTTTCCCAAAATCAAAGAGGATGCGCCGTTGCAGCGAATGCTCGCCCCTGCGTCAGACCCGCCGTCAATCAAATTGCCCGAGATGATGACGACACTAACTGCCGCAGCTTCAGCCACGATTCCTTGCTTCAAACGATATGTATCCCGATTCGCAGTGATCAGTTGATTATTCCGAACCAAGCTGTAAACCGCTCGGTTAGTGATCATTCCATAGCCAGAAGTACTGGACTGATCAGTCCCACCCGTAAAAACATTGTCCGTTATCAGAGCTCGTTCACAGGCCACGAAGATCGGGATCAAAGTGCCAAACGTGGTGACCTGATTTCTCGTGATCTGGCACCACCCAGTGGTCGTTGTCGGCCCAGTAAACTGAATCGCAAAGTGGCTTGAATTAGCTACATCGGGAATCGTCCCAATGTCGATTGTGTTCCCAGAGACGATAGCCCCGCCGCAAGTTGTCAATCGGCAAAACTTGGCGTATTCGTTAGCCACTCGGGTATAAGCCGGGTAGGAATTGTTCAACACCCGAGCCAGCGTCGAGCTCCCGCCATCGACATAGATCAGAGCCTGGATATTCGCGTAGGCCGTCGCGTAGCCGCATTTGACGAACTCGTTCCCCACGACATCGACATTCTTGACGTCCGTGCTGCTGGCATAAACGATCGCCCCAGCGTAAGTGAACTTGCAGTTCTCGATCGACACTGAGCCCTTGGTCAAATTCACCACGGCATTCGTGTCGGTCGCCGCCGACGAATTGGCCAGAATGCAGTCATGAATCAGCGATCGGTTCAGGGACGACTGATTCAGGATCAGTGCTCGGCTCGACGCAAGCGACTGGAAGCGGCAGTTCCTGAACTCCACCACGGCTTGAGGATGTCCTGCTGTCGTCGCAAACACGACTGGGTACGTTCCGCCTGATGAGGCAAAACGAATATTTCGAAATGAGATCTTCGCTTGCAGCACGCAGTCAGAGGCGATCTGGAGACAGTAGGTCGAAGCGTTCTGCCAGACGACTTCTCCATTGGTCGGAGATACGTCGTCCTCGCCCATACCGACGAACTCGATCGGATGCGCGACCGTCACTGAGGCCAGATTGATGGCTTCGGTGTACGTCCCACCCTTGATATAGATTGTCCCACCGGTCGTCTTGACAGCGTTCAGCGCAGCAGCAATAGTCGTGTAGCCTTCTCCAGAAACTTGGCTCACAAGCACAAAGGGCCGAGTCTCGATCGCCTCGAGCTTGTGGTAGTCCGCCGTTACCTGCTCATGATGAATCTGCCGATTCCAGATGTAGTGTATCTGGTCAGCAACATACCCACGGCTCAAAGGCGAATAGGCCTCGACACCGATCTTTGACGCCCCGTGATCCGCCCCAGTATCGTCGGTCAGATGGTTCAGGAGCTCCTGCAACTGAGAACGAAAGTTCCCCGGAGTCAGTGGCGATATCGGGGATGCTCCTGTATAGGTCGAATAGACCAGAGATGCCCCTTTGCCGACTTCCGCTTTCCCAAGGTCCGTCAACTTGGTCAACTGAGAGTGGATAGTTCCCAAGGGGAGCGAAATCAGCGTTGAAGACTTCGCTTGGGCCCCCACCATAGCGTCGCCTTCCAAAGGATCCACCGGATCCTGGAGCTCCGCGCGCAAGCGGCTCTCTTCCGCCTGGCTGTCCATGAACCGCTCGTCGACTCCCTGACGAAACGAACGACCATTGAAGAAGTGCAAGTTGCCGTTGAGCATCTTGCAGATAGGGACCGTACCCGTGCAATCACCAATGTTCCGAGTGTCCCCGGGCAAACTCCCTGGATGAACGGTTCGCAAAACCGAATACGGGTAGATATCCAGATCGTTCTTGAGCCGCTCCTTGGCGCTCAGGAAGTCGAAGACCAGAAAGCTTCCTTCTTTCAGACGGTTGGTGTAGGGAAACTCAAAGTAGTTCATGAGCTGTTCCCCACTGATCCGGAATGCTTCGTCGTCAATGCCTCCAACACAGCCCGCAGAGGAGTAGAACTTCGTCCGGGCCACTTCGGTCAAGATCGTCCGGCTACCGCCTTCCAGGACTTCAGCCGTAACGATGGTCAGGGCTGCCGAATGCAGATTGATCGCCGAGACGACTGACGAGATGGTCGTCGTGTTGTTGTAGGCAATCTGCACACAGATGGTAATTGGCCCGGACTCCGGATCCGGACTCGAAGGGTTCAGCGCCCCCTCGATAGAGACGATCGGAGTCGGTGGGTTGCTGTTGGCGACCTTGAAGATCTTGATGCACAGGTTCGAAGCGCCCTGAGCGACCTTACGGCTCGCACCCTCGACCTGAGGGTAAACCGCGAATCTACCCTCCTCCCCGTCGTCATAGACGTACTTGGTCAGGATCGGTGCCGTGGGGGTAGTCTCCGGGAACGTGGCCGAGGAGACGATAGGGAAGAGCACCAGGTCCTTATCCCAATCTCCCCACCCACCGTCCGAGCTGATCCGGAATCCGTACCCACCATGGGTGTCTCCGTACTCCTGGAACCAGATATGTGCCCCGATGTCGCTAGCGACAATCAGCCCGCGGTCCGACCGACTGAGAAGATCCTGAAAGTCGCTGGCCCTGCGAGTCACCTCAGTCCGATTCCGCAAGTTCTGCAACGGACGGTTCAGGATGAACTTGTCCGCTGATTCCCCATCGTCGTAGGGCTGAATCGCCGATTCCAGCACACTACCAGTGTCCGCCTGATCTTTGTAGAAGTTGAGTGGCATACTGGTTCCTTTGATTAGACAGTATCGTACATGTTCACAGCTGCGACGTTAGAGACAGGGGTCCCGCCAGCACTAAAGCCCAAGCCGAAGTTCGTCGCCGCAGGTCGAATGGGGCCATTCGTGCCATTGTCTGCAAAGTAGAACGTACCGCCAACTTTCTTATGCTGAATGGCATTCCCCGCGCAAACCACACAAACGCAAGCGTCGTTCGTATCTGCATCGATCGCATACGTCGTCAATTTATTGCTGTCCCCACTGATCGAAATGACATTATTGGTGATCGTAAAAAAACGCTTTACCACATTGGTCATCTTGACGTCGATCCCAATCGCATTGGCCAAATCTTTCACCTCAATCCGATTCCCCGAAATCATGATGAACTGTGACGTATCCGCCGGATTGACTTTCACACCGACTTTGGGCAGGCTAATGACGTTATGGGAGACCACACATTCCGGGTCGTCGACATAGACACCGATCGTATCTCCGCTCGCCGACGCACACGCAATGATGTTCCCAAGAGCCTGACATTTGACATCGCCTAGATTGATCCCCGTATTGGTCCCACCCAACGAATAGAACGTCAAATTGCAATCTTGAACAAGAGAGCTTGGGGCACTGAGCGTAACCGTATTGGCGTACCCTTTGATTCGATTTCCTTTGACAATGTTTTGTCCTACCGAACTTACTGGAAGAACATAGATACCGTTGGTTGCTGAAGTACCGTTCCCGTCCAGAACATTGTCAGAAATCGTCGTCTGAGTAGCAGAGACATAAATTCCCTGCCCACCACCAACTGTCGAAATAGCATTTCCGCAAATCGCCCCACAGGAGAGTCCATTAGGAGTCGCAGTCGAGACGATACCATTTCGCGATTTGATCCGATTGCTCGACACGACCATTGAATCGTGAAGCTCGTCCGAATCAAAGTAGATCCCGTAAGAAAGAGCGTCATCTGTGGTTTCGAGATAATTTCCACGAACCACAGAAGCGTCCCCGAGCAACTGCAGACTCTTGATGTTATTCAGAATCACATTCTCCGAGATCCGCGCCAAACCAGAAGCTTTTACTCCGTACGGGAAGTAATCAGTAGTCAGTTTCGACTCCAGATAGTTCCCCTCAAGAATCAACTGTCCATAAGACGCATCGAGCATGATCTCTGTTCCAGAAGCAATCGAACCAGGGAAGCGCATATCGGTAAAAGTATTTCCAATCACGAAGTTCTTCGAGGTCACACTCGACCCGAACTGGATCGATCCGCATTCTTGGCAAGTCAAGAACGAATTGTTCTGGATGCAAACAGCTCCAGTGGACCCAGCAACACTGATCAAATACGGCACAGATGTAGGGGATCCCGAAAGATCGATCTTCGGGTACATGACGTTCTGGGTGATCAGAGAGAACTTGTTGACGTTGACATAGGCAAACAGCGCGTTTCGGTTACTCCCATGAGGTGAAGCGAAATCAGGGTAAGTGTTCCCCACCAGGAACAAATTGTCCACGTTGTGGAGCGAGAAGAGATACCCAGAGGCCAACACAGTGAAATCCTCCGAAGCCCCGCATTCGAGAAACTCGTTGTATGTTGCTGATACAAACCGCGAGGTATTCGGTGATTGCATCAAAACGATGTTCCCACAGTGGTAGAACTTGTTCCGATGGAGCTGGAGCTGAGCGCCCTTGACCTCGATGGCCCAAACGCCGGCCAGCGACACCGCGGTGCTCTCGAAGTAGCAGTTCTCCACCACCACGCGGCAGGCATCCATGAAATTGCAGAAGCGGCCCGTGGCCCCATTGTGGAAGAAGCGACAGTTGTAGAACTCGATCTTGCCCGCCTCCGAGGTCGTCTTCCCCAGAATATTGAAGATCTTGTCGTTCGAAGTATTGACGAACTTGATGTTCTCGAAGGTCAGCGTACTGCTGAAAGTCGCTTCGAAATCGGTCGAGAAGTTGACCGTGCTTGGGGTGGTGTGGTTGGTCCAGACCGTCTCCCCGAAACCGATAAGATGCAGCGGCTCCGCAATCGTCAGATTGCCACCCGCATACGACTCGATGTACGTCCCCGGGTAGATGAAAATCGTCCCACCCGTATCCTTCAGAGCATTGATGGCCAGCGTGATCGTCGAGTAATCGCCACCCGTCGGAGCGACGATGGCAAAGGGCTTCCCCTGAATATCTGCCAGCTGGTGATTGTAATCCGACCCATCAAAGTGATTGACCATTCGATAGATGATCTCCCGAAGCTGAGAAGAGACCGTACCGGGCCCGATCGTATCGCCGCCGTGCTCGTACTCAGCCGCGCCGATCCGGCTAGCACCGTCTTCCCCCACACCAGCCTGATCGGTGAGCTGGGTGATCAACTGCGACAGCTGGCTGTAGATTGAACTCGCCGTCAGCGAGATGCCGCCCGCGGACAGATCCGCGGATCCAACCAGGTTCGACCCGAGCCCACCAGTCGACGAACCGATCCCCGCGAGCTGTACAAGCTGTGAATCGACCGTGCCAGTGTTGAGAGTTAAGCAAGTCGACGGCTTCTCTTCGGCCCCGATCATGTCGTCGCCCTTGCCGGTCGACGACAGAAACAGGTCCCCGCGCAGCGACGAATCAGCGATCTTGCTCCCCATCAGGTAGTCCGCGACCTCAGGCTCGAAGCATCTGCTATTGATAAAATAGCAGTAACCTCCGAGCATCTTGCAGATGGGCACAGTTCCCTGAGTCTCCGCGATGTTCGTCGTGGTCCCATCGGCCGGAGTCGGATGAACGGTCAACAGAGTAGGTATGCTCGAGTAGCTATTGGCCAGACGATCTTTGGCTGTTGCAAAGTCCAGAATCAGAAAGCTCCCATCGATGAGATGGTTGTTCGGATCAGTGAAATGGTCATCGATATCGAGCGCGCCGCGAATCCGGAAACACTCGTCGTCGATTCCCGCGATGCTCTCGCTAGTGGTCGTATCTTCGTAAAGACGGACCGGGCCCATCTCGACACTCAGCGTTCCAGCCACAACCCCATCCGCAAAGACGAGCTTGGCCGCACCCGTGTGGAGATTGATTGCCGACACGGCTTGAGCAACCGTCGTCGATCCGTTTGCCGCAATCCGCAGAGCAACAGTCATTGGACCCAACTCAGGATTAGGGTTCGACGGCGTCTCTGTCCCCTCAACGTCCACCGCGCAAGAGTTGACCCCAATTTCCTTGTAGATCCGAAACAGAATATTGTGCGCTCCCTCGGCGACTTTGCGTGCTACCCCGACACTTTTCTGAGACAACAGAGAGAACTTCGACGTACCGTCGAGATGAATGAGCTTCGCCCGGATCGGCGCTGTCCCCGAGATCAAAGAAGGCGAGACGATAGGTCCAATGATCAAGTCACGATTGGAGAGAGTGTCGGACCCAGCCGTATTCACCCGGAATCGATAATGCCCCACGCCGTCTTCGGTCAGGAAGATCTTAGCGTCAATCGCGCTCATCATGATCAAGCCGCGATCCGAACGCCCCAGGATCTCCTGAAAGTCGACCGCCTGTCGGATCACCTCGGTCCGGTTGCGCAAATTCTCCGGAGGTCTAACGAGATGCTCAGCGTCGAGCGGCTCCCCATTCTCGATAGGATGGATAGATTCATCCAGCGCACTGCCGGTATCTGCTCCAGTCTTGTAAAAATCCAAGGGCATGGGTCTCGCTCCTATTAGACAGTGATTTGATACCGCCAGATGTAAGTAACAGTAATGGAAGCCGTTTTATAGATTTCGCCATGAATCTGCCGGGCCATCATGACCGCCGAAGTCGAAAGGGTTGGGTCATCGCTGTTCCCGCGGCTGAACAAACCCACCTCCCGAATGTACTGATCAACGTGGTCAGTCGTCCCGAAGGTCACTTCGGCCTCAGCGATCCCCGAAGTCGCCTCGGGAGAAGCAATGGTCATTGGCTGGTTGATCGCTCGCTTGGTCACGTTCGCGCCCTGCAGGGCAATCTGACTACTGACCGGCACAGCGTCACCATCGCCCACGTAAATCCCCCAGATGCGATTCTCATTGGCATCCGTGCCGGATATCTGAGCTAAAAGATGGGCTACGACACCCTTGGTCCCTTGAACTACCAGGTTTGGCTTGTCTTCTCGAAAGACGATCCGACCCGTCTTCGCGTCCCGAGCGGTGATGGTCAAGAACCCTTGGATTTTGATCTGGCTGATGAATGCGGTCATGGTCTCCTCGATCCTCAAGGATAAGGTGCAACTTTGATTTGAACTGGCCAATCACCGTGCTTCGAAACACCATCCTCGATATTCGTCAAAATGAAATTTCGCGGGTTGACCCCACTTGCCATAATTGGCGTCTTCCCGTCTGCATTCCACCCAGGCCATGGGTTCCCAATCGAAATTCCGCCGGCCGTGTACTCATAATAATCGCCGACAAAGGCGCCTTCACCAAGGATCAAATTTTCTCCGACAACGACTTCGGTCGATTCCAGAACATCACCGAACGAGACTGCGATCATTGCCAGGTACTCGATCAGGAGCAGTTCGTCAGTGAGCGGAATCTCCTGCTCGGTAAACAGGTAGGTGTAAGCCGATTTTCCTACAAATACAATGCTTTGTAGGTCAGTGGTGAGTCGCTTGAACAGCATGTCCCCCGAGACCAAGATCTCCGTGTCGACCTCGATCACGAAAGTGTGATGCCGCAAGAAGCGTTCGAACATGATGTACGAGAAAAGATGCCGGTAAGTGGGTCGCCTATCCGGAGGGGCCCCAACCAGAGGTGGAACGAACCCATCATCGTCCGCACCAATGAAGACGCCAGGATCCCCAACTTTGACCAATCCCGGGGGATTGTTCACCAAATTTTCGTAAAGTATTGGCCGGATAGCGCGACGATCTCGCGACTCATCCGGAAGCAATGCTAGGGGGATATTTTTTTCGTACCACCAGGACCAATTGTTGAGGGCATCATGAATCTGAAATAGTTCTGTAAGGTGCTCAAAAGAATGGAAAGTAAGAGCGTTATCCGCTCCCACACTGTCAGCCCAATTCCCAGAATCAAGGATATCAGCTCGTAAAGGGACTCGCGTACCGAATTCATAATTCCTCGTATTGGTCACCACTGTTTGGGTCTCGTCCGAAACAGTCACCCGCAAAAGGTACTCACCATCGTCTCGAATAACCGGAACTCCACAAATGACGTTGAGGGCACTGGTCAAAATGCCAGGTGTTGGCCCGAGAACGAAGTAACGAGCAACCCCCTGAATGAGAGCTCGGTAGGATTCCGAAGAGGGCTCGAATCTCTGGATCAAGTAGCCAAAATTCAAGTAAAGATTGAAGCTGTCCTTCTCGCAATCGGGAATCCAGAAAGCTAACTCCCGTTCAAGTGTCGTTGTTCCATCGTCCTGCGCGACCTCAACCGTTCGGTACGCTACCCCAGGGACTATCTCCCCAGTGCCATCATTGTTCCAATCGAATGGATTTCGATGGAACAGCAACAGATCCTCTTCACCATCCAGTTCGATTATAAAGTGCAAATCTTCTTCAAGAATGGTTGTCGGATCCAGAATCTTGTTCTGCAGAAATTTGAACGCCTTTATTGCATAGGGGGTCAAGTCGAAAGCGAAGCGCCCATCGATCCGCTTGGAGATCAAGTCCTCCCGAATTGGGAGCAGTTTGAAAAAATCGCGTCCAAATACTGGCGCCTCTCGAATCGATAGATTCAGCACGTTCTCCATCAGATCGAGATACGACTGCCCCATCAGAATGCTATTCGCCGAATAGATTTGCTTGAGCTTTTCTCGATCCGAGAAGAAGCGATTCCAAAGATCGCTCAATCCGTGGAGAAAATTTACTGTCTGATCGCCGAACGCGGGCATCGGTTCTCTCCCGGTTACAGCTGCGTGAACGAAAGCAAATCCGGCAACGATAGATAACAAACGGTGTTCGTGCTCACCCCAAGACCCAGAGGGTCTTGAAGAACCAACTCGGACCGCTCACCTGGATTAGGAATGAATCCTGTATCCGGATCGATACTGTAGGTCGGATCAAGGACGATCACATCGCTGGTCTTGTAATAGATCACTCGGCCGTCTGGGGCTAGCAAGTTGTAATAGATGTCGAACGGCTCAATGTACCCAAGCACCGAATACGTACTTCGCAAGAAAGACATGATATCTGACATGTCGAGCGGATCAACAGAGCTCGAGTTGGTAATGTAATCTGCTAGAGCCTGCTTGGCGAGATCATGGTCGATCCCCTCAGTTGCATTCTTCGATAAGCTGTAACGGATCGAGATCGAAACATAAATCGGATGAAGTCCGCGAGGGATCACACTCCCGCAAAGAATCCGCTGATCCCCGCTGAGCATGTATGACCAAACTGCATCGTAGCCAGTCAGTGTGTCGTATGTCACTCGCAGCGACTGACCGTTGAAATAGTTCTTGGTCTCATAAAGTTCTCCACCGTCCGGCCAACCAATATCAATAAGCATCCGCTGCCAACCACTCTGGGCCTCTTCTGGATTGGAGCAGCGAACCCGGTACTCAAGCTGAGAGAGTTCCGCAGGAGTGTAGTAGGCTGGTTCCTTGTTTACCCGATGCAAAAAATGAACCCGACCGTCTGTGCTCTTGTACTGGCTGAGCGCATCGTAGAACGAAACATCTTTTACCAGGTAAATCGGCTCCCCTGGGAGCATCACACACCCATCGTACTGAACGATATTGGTGAACTCACCTGTGAAACAGCGAGAGATCTTGTTGTTGAATCCGGGAGAATTGTTTCCCACGCTGTATTCGACGACCTGGGTAAGCAACTTCCAGTTCAGGGGCGACTCAGCCGTAAAGACCGGGTGGGAGCCCGCAGCATCGATGAGTCGAACAGTATACTCATTCAAGATGGCCTGAATCCGCCAGGTCCCAATGTTCCCGGGGTTCGTCGCATCGTAAACTGCGATAAACTTCTCATGGTCCGTGCTCGATAGCAGGTTCCAGTCGAGGAAGTTCTCCGTGGTCCAAGTCGGAGGGACCCCAGTCGAATCACGGAGCTCAGCCGCATAGGCCGGAGCGCCCGTGACCGAGACGATCTTCCAGATGCCATCATTACCAGAACCGCTCCCGGTGACCTGCAGCCACTTGCCGACATCCCCATCGATAAACTGATAGGCGTCAGACTTGAAAGTCGTCTCGTAGATCACTACCCGACCGTCATCGACGAATCCTGTCTCGATCGTAACGAATGAATGCCCCGCTGAGGCGAACTCTGCGTTTCCACCCTCCACCGAGCCGTCGTCGAAGGCTCCTCCAATCGTCGGCCGCGCAGCAGGAAAGGCTGAACGAGCGGAGACTTCCAATCCATGGGGCTGAACGATCTTCACCACATAACGATTCGGCTCGCTCAGAGGGAGGTAGTTGTAGATTTCGATGATGTCCCCAACTTCGATGCTCCCACCCGGGAGATCAGTGAAGTCAGTGACCGTATCGTCACGAAACGACGTCAGCGCTGGCCGGATATCAGTGAACTCGCCCCCAACCAATCCTGTAAAGGTCTTGTTCTCGGTGATCGGCATACGCAGGAAAACATCTACACACCCCCCGGCATGGATCCTGGTCCCCGTCGCGCCCTCGGCGATAAGGTCTCGAGCCATCTCTGGGTCACCGTACCCAATGACGGTCATCCCATCGATATTGCTGAAGTTATCCCGTAGCGTCGAATCGATAGAGCGCGGACTGTTCAGATCACGGACCGAGATTGCCGTCGGGGAACGGTCGAGTAGATCCTCGGTCGACTCTACCCCTGCCCCTCCAGAAAATGGGCTCCTGTTCTCGGCGCGAAGGACGTAGGACGAAAAACGCGTATAGTCAACGAACGAACCAGGATCAATGTCGTAGTCTTCCCCTACGTCAGCTGCAATCGCAGGAATATCCAAGGAGTAAGATGAAATCTCGCCATTCGAATTGCGGATGGGCATCAGATCGTCAGTGCCATAAGTCAAGGTCGTCGACGAATTCGGTAGGAAAGCAATCGTCGAAGACTGATAGAACATTGTCGTGGTTGGGATGGCTACGTCCACCGCGCGGGAGAAATAAATCGTAATCGTCCCAGTCGCCTTCCGCCCTGTCTTTCTCGAGATGAACCAGTTGGAAAGAATTTCATCGACTGCGTCGTCCACATCGGTCCCGGTGAGCGTGCCCAGAAGAAGCAACGATTGCCGTGCCCGAATGTAGTCTCGCTCCTTCTTCAAGTAAGCGAACGTGTAGGCCATCGCGTTGATGCAAAGATCCCGAAGCGCGCTTCCCTTGGAGAAATCCGAGTTCTCAGCGAAACGATCGACCAGGAACTGCTCCAGAATATTTTCGGCTTCGACCCGATCAGCCTCAGTTATCGTGATGGCGTCAGCCATGGAATCTCCTGGTCACCTTTTTTTATGCGGTTTGAGCCAATGGGAATACAAATTTGGCCGAAGAGCCTTCGATGCTTCGTATTGAAACGTAGATATCAACCCCGTCACCCTCTGTCGTCACAACGATTTGCAGCACCTCGGCGGACATTAACCGCTCAGAATCTTTCAATGTATACAGTGAATCATATTCTCGTAATTTTTCAACTGTTTCGTTCACTGCCTGGGTAGCCAGCATGGCGAAGTCACGCGTGTCGCCTGATGAACCCATGTACTGCATGAGCGTTGTCCCGTAGTTCGGATCTGATAGATCGGAGCCACGAGGAGTGAAGAAGCATTTGGTAAAACGCGAGATCAGCTTAGAAAGGCCCCGAACTGCCAAAACCTGATCGTAGTCCCCGAATGACAGGAACTCAATCTTCAGATTGCTAGGCGAATTCTCGATGTGAAGATCGTAGCTCATGCAATCTCACCCTTTACCCACTTTCCAGTTTTGAAATCAAAAAAATTGGAGAGGGACTCTGGCTTCAATACAGTAGCGAAGGCCAACTGCTGCTGTCTTGCTAGCTCCGCCCGAACTTGCGACTCCATCTGCATTCTCATGCTATCCGAGATCGCCATTGCGACTTTATCCGAAGCCATTGAAGCCATTGAAGCGACTGTACCCAGTTGCATGTTAGCAACCCCCGCAGATCGGTACATTGCAGAAACCTCTGAAATCATCGTGCTTAGCTGAACCTTATCTCCGGGTGTCGCCGGAGTGAATGATTTTTCAATGGCGATCAGATTCTCCTGGATGTTCTCTCGTGGGTCAAATGGCGGCTTGTAATAATTAGTGGAAACTTGAACTTTAGGGATCAACGAGATCAAATGGCCATAGTTGAAATTTCGTCCCGGGTCCAACTTCTCTCCTGGACGAATCTCCGAATGCCCGACAATCTTGATCCTGGCCTTGGCAGCGAAGTTCGGATCATTGAAGTTCGGCAAAAATCCGCTGATCGCATGCAGTGTCCGGATCACTTTGGCCAGCGTCTCATATTGAGCGGGGTAGATCGGAGAATCAATCGCTCCGCTGAGCTCTACCCCAGCACTATTGTAGTTGAAGGCGTTCTTAGAAGTCCCACAGTGATAGGCCATATCATCCAGATCGACCATCTGAATGAGAGCGCCGCTCTCGTCGATAATGAAGTGGGTCGAAGCTTGTCGATCCTCGGTCGTGAATGCCCCAATGGTCGCTAGGGTGGTCGATGCCCTGGGCATCAGCGATGGGCGATGAATGACAAAGTATTTCATCTTCTCGACTGAGAAAATCCCCGGGGCATATCTTTTTGGGGCTGCCGGAATAAAAGCGGCATCCGACAAAATTTTCTTCATGGTCTGGGCTTTGCCCTTATCGGACAACGGGCGCTGATTGACATAAGCCCAAGCATTCGAGGCCAATTTATCTCGGTAAGAAGTCAAAAATGAAGTATAGGCCTTGATACTTTGAGGTGTCCTGTCCGTCGGAGGGACCGAAGTAACATCAGGGATATACTGATTCTTGGTCAGCATGACTCAGCTGATCCCCCCGCCCGTCGTGTCATTGATCCGATCGATGAGCAACCTCTTCTGATACGAGAGCTGCCCCTGCGTAAGTTTGGTCTTCTTCATGAGCTGATTGTTGGTCAAGATCGGAGACCCACCGTAACCAGTCGTGTGCTGAAAAATAAACTTCTGCTTGGGCGCCAAATCATTATAAATAAAATCAATGACTTTGGCATCGTCACTCGGCTGATCAAAGATAGGAGCAGTCCCTCCGCTCTCGACGAACTCCGAGCGCATGGTCCTTTGGAATTTGGATAGGTACGGCTTGCTCCAACCGAGCTCGTCGGTCATCTCCTCAACGGTCGGGGCCCGGCCGAACTTCTCCTCGAGCGAGATCTCAGCGTTCCGATAGGTGTTGTACTGTAGGGTTTGGTACTCGGGCGTGCGCGCGGCGGCTTGATGGGTGTAGTTCAACCGACTGAGCTTCTTCAATCGATTGGTCACATGCGTTCCCAGGGCGGCCCCGACGTTAGGCCGATAGGACTCGATCGCCTCGGCCGCGAGTCGCTTGGCTTCTAGCTCGACCAACGGGCGGGCTAGCGTACCAGCCTGCTTGTTAACCTCGCTCTGAATGAGCGGATCCAACGACTGCAAAACTTTCTGTAAACTTGAAGCATTCGGATTTTGCTTCCACTCCTGCCAAGAAAGAATGTCTTGTTCGCGACCCATGTTACTCCTCATGAACTACGTGTTTGTGGGCACCTTACCATACAAAAACAAATTTCGGTAGTTCACAAGTCGGGCAGACCAGGGCAATCGGGTTTCGGGCAAATCCTTCGGGGCGGGCTTTATCGGGACACCGGTCTTCGGGTCGAGTGTCGGAGGATCCCCAGGTCCCTCTTTGAAGTTCAGGATTTTTTCGTAAAATACTGCGCCCTTCCCCTGCATAGGATCGTCGGCAGGAATTGTCCCTCGGGCCCAACCCCAAGCACCCCGGAACTTGACGTACTCCTCGAGCGTGCAAACAGGGCGAGAAACATACCGCATGGCGGACTCATAGCCCTCGAACATCGGAGCAAACTCCGAAGCGGGGCGTAACTCGGTATAGCTATCAAGGATCTTATTTTCCGGGTTCGTCCTTTTGGCTTTCATGAACCTGATAAGTCCCATTTGATAGTAATACTCTTTGAGCATCGTCTTGGTGGGCGCAACCTCAGCCTCCAGGGCTGCGTCAAGCATTGACCCTTCGAGACCCGCAACACTCAGCATGGTCTTTATGCTGTCCACTGCCTTCTTGTAATCGCTCTCGAAGTTTCGTTCCAACTCGTCCTGGATCGACTTCATCCGCTGCTTGAAAACCGTCGCGGACGTGTCCTCCAGAACATCCCACAGCGAATATAAATTCTCGTTCCCCGCAATCTTGAACCGAACCGCCTTGAAAATATCGAAAGCGGCTTCTTTGACCTGCCGGGTTGAGATCATCAACTTTGGATTTTCAGTCGTTGGGGTCGTATTCTGCCGTCGGTATCGCTGATTCTGATGAAAAACCTTGGAGAAATAATCCTCTGCCTGGTCCTGATACTGCGTAACCTGGCGCAACACCCCAACCGGATGAGCCGGGGCCGCCGATACGTCATCAACGAAATGATCGATGTTATTCCCGATGCGCGCATCGACGATATTATTCAAATACTCGTCCATGGTCTGACCCATGATAAAAGAGACCGAAGTCCGCATGCCCCGTGGGCTAAGCTGATGCTCAATCCCAGCGACGTAGCCGACGAAATGATTCCCATCTTCGAGGCTATTGAAGAGGATGATCGGGAACCCTACGACAATGTAGGGATTGAAGGCCATGTTCACGGTCCCAGAGCGCGCGCCCGATCCTTGCCGGTAGTACTCATACTGAGCATAGCGACGAACGATCTGAGCCAAAGTAGTCAACTGCGCGTTTACCTTTTTCGAAAGCTGCGCCTGCAGTTGACTGACAGATATAACATCTTCAGTGAGAATGCCCTGAGTCTTCAGCTCATTGATCAAAACCTGAGACTGATTAAGGAGCTCTGCAGAGAGTTGCTCAAATATCTTCGCTGCTCGATCTTCAGAGGTCCCAAGGAGTTGAGCCTGGGCCAACGCGGTCTCGCTGATCGATTTTACTCTCATGTTGATAAAGTCTAGAGCAACCTGTGCTTTCAGCTCTTTATCCGTACAAGAGTTGATCGTTTCGTTCTTCAGGGTCTGGATAATCGGAGGCGTAGTGATCTCAATCGATTGTGGGCCTCGAAAAAATTCAGCGGGCCACACCAACAAATTTTTTGCCGACGTTATGGAATCACTCGTGTTCTTCTGCAACATCGAATCAACCTGCGGAGGGTATGCTCCACGGGTTCTCACGATAGAATTTATTGGTTGTCTCGTAGAAGTATCCAGCATAGTGAACACTTCGCGATTATCAGCATAGCAGCGAGTCGGCTGGGCAGAATAAGACTCCGAAAAATTGATCTCTTCGACCATCGAAGGGAAAACAACATTGCAGGCTGGAGCAATCCCGAACATCCATTGGGGCTTACTGACGTGACTGACCAGAAAGTTCGGCTTGGTGTCATCAACCCACGGAGTTATAAGAGGATTCGGAGGTGTTGTTGCATCAAATTTGTAGCCACCGTACCATTTCGGAGTACCAATTACCCCGCCATAGTTCGTCGAATCGGATTTGAAATCGACCTGAGCAATCGGAGGCGCCAGAATCGTTCCGACTTCATAGTACATCTGCGAATAGACATAGGAGAAAATATCCCAAATTGATACGTTGCCGCCAAGTTGCTGAATCCGAGCGCCAAGAGCATGCACAATATTTTCCCCTTGAGCTGAAGCTAGCAGCGGGAACACATTGTACTCTTTGGTCTTGCTGAATTCCAAGATTGGCGAAGGAATGAACTGATACAGAAAGCGACGCCGCTCGAGCAACCGGATCAAGAAGGCCGCATTGATAATCGATTGATTCTCTCCCAAAGTCTTTGGGTTCAACGAAGCTTGAAAGAAATTGTTGATCAAATCATAGGGCCGCTTCATAAACTTGTTTTCTTTAGCGAAGAGACCACAAAAAAGAATTGACCAAGGACTGAGAAGATCAGGCAAGGTCGCCGTGACTGATCCCACCGATACCGATGGCTGAATCACTGCTTTCACTGCCGACTCTATACCTGACAGGAAAAACATCGTCGTGTCCTGCAGAATCTTCGAGCAATGGGAAACCTGAAAAGACATATTCCTTCCGAAAGCATTGTGAGAATAGGACCACCCTTCGATCGTCCCATCGAAGAGTAGACAGAACTCAGACGGTACGCCCTTCACGGTCGTAAAAAAATTGTCCTTGTAGAAAACCTGCACCTCGACCCGATCTTCCATGCCCAAGCGTGCAAGCTCAGGGTCAGGGGCTAATTGGACCGTAGCTACAGGAAGAGACCCGATCTCGTACCGAATCGAGACCGAAGTCGCTGGGACTTCAATGCCCTGGATATATACCAAGTAGGCATTCTCAAATGCTCGATCATTGGTAAAGAACGTCTGATTCCCTTTCATGTCATTCCTCGAATACAGCGAGAATAGCAATAGCCGCCATCGCACTGACCACCTGAAGTGGGGATGGTTGCCCCAATGTTTTACGCAGTAAATCCTTGGTAGCCCCATCAGGACCGAGCAGCTCCCCAACCGCTCGCTGCGCAATCTGCAGAAAGCCAGCCATATCGTTATAGAAACTGGCCACCGTCGAGCGATCTCCGAAACGTAGCGTGCTCAACGAAGTGAAATCAACAACGGACAGAACTGTTCCGCGGGTATAGGTTCGAGAGGCCCAGTAAAGAAGCGTCCGAGCCTGAATGGTCTTGTCCTTACGAGTCGAACACTTGACAATTAGCTGTCGTCGAAGCGACTCGCAGTTTCTCAAGCGGCTCGCGGTCAGGGGCGTCAAGAGCTGAGTATCAAGTTCGGTCCGGACAAGCCCCGCCATGTCCTCCATGTAGATAGCCACACCAGTCTCGAACGAGCCAATCTGCGTCAGAACAGGATCTTCAGGTTCACCTTCCCTGTCCTGCACATACGAATTGACGATAAAAAGAGAGCCTGTTGGCCACCAGTTTTTCGGAACAAATCGCCAAGTGACCCCTTCCGGCGCATCAGGATCCCCGGAGTGTTCTCCCATGAAGTTTAGCTGGAGTTCTCCATTGACCAGCGGAACGAGGGTTTCGGTCGATCCGTTCAACAAGGGGTGAGTGATAGTGATATTCCAGGTCGATTCGTCGATTCCTTTCATACGCTGTGCATCCGCTGCAGTGACTGTGATCATGTCCCTAATCGGAAAGTCTTTGGCCCCGTCTGTTGGGTAGATCAAGTCGATCGTCGGGGGATCATTGACCTGGCCATAGAAGGATACCGTGTCATGGTCTGGATTGATTGATTCCCCTGAGACGCTGGTGACTTCCGAAGAAATCGTCAGAGTGTAGGGGATCCCCGAGAGCTGAGGGTCAGTGACCAGCAAGTAAGTGTAGATGTCGCCATACTGCTCGGCCGAAAGAACATCAAGAGCCGGTTCGATCGTATAGTTCTCGATCTCGTCGGCATGAAGCACCCGCATGTCGAACCGGATAATCACCTCGGTATGCCCAACCGAAACTGGGGTCGAATTGACTGAGGGAATCTGGGCCATCTGGGTCTCCGGTATGCAATCAGTACAGAGTCTCAAAAACGGCAAGAATGACGATAGATGCCATTGTGCTTACGATATTGACAGGTAAAGGATCCGTCAACAAGGCTTTCAGATCAGCTTTGGTCTCGTCGTCTATACCCCGTAGCTCATCAACCGCGCGCGGCGCGTGAGGCAAGAAATCATTGGCCACCACGAAGAATTCGTCAGTAGTCGGTCGCAAACGAAACTTCAAATCGGCAATGACCCGGAAGTCATCGACCAGGGGCGCAGCAGCCCGGTTCGGGCAGCGGGATGCCCAGTACAGAAGCGTCCTCGACCGGATAGTCTTCTTGGGGCTGTGTGTGCAAATGGGGAGCAAGTAACTTCTCAAGATCTCACAGTTTTTGAGATTCGGATCAGCCAGAGGAGTCCAGAGCCTCCTGTCGAGATCAGTCTCTTCCCACTCGACATTCTCGGCATCGACGACAACCGTCTCGAAGGTCCCCAAGTTCGTCTCGACGTTGGGCATACCCTCGGCGTCCTCGACGTACGACTCGACCGTGTAGGTGCTCGCCTGGGCCCAGAGAAGATTGGGGAGCAAAGTCCAGGTCACCCCGACCGGGCGAAGGGGATCCCCGGACTTGCTCCCCACAAACCCAGCCTGCAGAACCCCGGCAACCACCGGGGTCAGTGTCTCTGTGCCACCCTCGAGCAGGGGCCTCGTGAGGGTGATATCCCAGGTCGTCTCGTCAATGCCGATCAGATACTGCGGGTCGTAGGCCCGGACCTTGATAGATTGATCCAGCCTCCAGTCCTCGTACCCCGGGGGCGGATTGGTCAGTAGGGCTACTGGGGGCTCGTTGGCCTTCCCAGTGAAGTCGACTGAGTCGTGCAGGGGGTTCATCGGGAAGCCAGTGAGGCTGGTTACGTCAGCACTCACGAACATCGTATAATCGACACCTTCTTCGTCCACGCTGATAACGACGATATAACCGTTCTCGACTCCGGGGTCTTCTTCGACTTCAACAACTACAGGATCTGGATCAAACGTATAGTGGGTATGGTCCAGAGCATTGAGGACTGGACGGTCAAATTGGATGTAGACCGCCGTGTGCAAGTTTGGCTTGGGGATCGAAACCCGCGGGCCTGGGCAGATCCCCAAGAAGTCTTGGGTATCGTGATCCTCGTCAATCGGGTTCCCAGCCAGATCGATGACTTCGACCACATTTACCTGGTAATTATCGTCATGCATGAAGCCAGAGACAGTGAGAGTACACTTGGTCTGGCCACTGACGTCCTCGGCCATGACTTCTTCGGTCGTCAGGGCTGTCGGACCCTCGAACGTGTAGTTCTCAGGGTCGATCAAGTTTGCATTATGGACCATCAGCTCATCGAACCAAACGACAACCGTGTCGAAAGCCGTGCAGTCGGCCGAATCGAGCCAGGGCGCGGTCCCGATCCCCTCGAAGTCGGCTTCGTCCACGTAGAGCGGGAAACTACCTGAAGTTTCTACGTCCGAGACGGTGACTGTATATTCCCCACCCTCAGTCATCTCGGCATCAAGATTCAGATCGACGACAGTCGGGCTGGCCTGGACCAGATCGACACTGGTGACGTTGGTCTCCAGGATCGGCCAGGTGAGCTCGTAGTTCGCCGGGTTCAGAGCGTCGTCTGGGTTCTCTGCGCTGGCATGCTTCATCGCCATGTTGAACGTCACCCGAACTCGGTGGTCAGCCTGAGCTTCGGCCGAAGCGACTTCAGGATTCATGCCAGTAAAGCTACCCGTGTCATGACCCGTGTCGATCGGGTTCTCAGCGGCGTCCAGAACCCCGCTGACCTCGACCTGGTACAGACCCCCGTGGGTCACGGCGCCAGTGAAAACTACGTCGCAGTAGGTCACGCCGCCCGCGTCATGCGGGGTGACCTCAGTGGCCGTAGGTGAAGTCGGCCCAGTGATCCCATAGTTCCCCGGAGTCTCCAAGGCCACGTCGTGCTTCATCAGGTCATCGAACATGACCCGAATCTTGCGGGGCTCAATAGCCTCAGCCGTATCCACCTGGGGGGCGATCCCGATGCCGGTGAACTCGGCCTCGGTCACATAGAGATCGTGCCCGCCGATCGTGTGAACGTTCGAGACGGTGACCGTGTATTCTCCTCCGTCGTGCATCTCGGTCGCGAGCAGCAGGTCAACGATCGTCGGGTCAGCCTGGTTCAGCGACACGCTGACCACAGCCTGGGTACCCAGAGGCCCTTCGACCAGATAGTTACTCGGATTGAGAGAGTCGTCCGTGAGCAAGGGGTTCGAGTGCTTTACTTCAGAGTTGAAAGTCACCCGAACGGTCAGACCGTTTGCTTGGGCTACAGCACCAGAGACCTCTGGATTGAATCCGGTGAAGTCGCCAGTATCATAGCTCGGATTGATCACGTTCTCGGCCAGGTCTTTCACATTGCTGATTTCGATGTGATACGAACCCCCATGGGTCACAGCGCCCGTAAAGAAGACGTCGGCGTAGGTGATCCCCAGGATCTCTCCGATACTGATCAAATCAACCGTCGGGGACGTCGGACCGGTCAGAGCATAATTTGACTCGAGCTCGAGCGCGGCATCATGCTTCATCGCTTCATCGAAGTGGATCCGAGTGCAGCGAGGCTGCATGACTTCGGTCGAAGCGACCCGGGGAGAGATGCCGAACCCGGTGAACGCAGCGATGCTCGCGCCCAGGGGTTCCTCGCTGATGCTCAGAACATTCGAGACGGTAACCGTATAACTTTCCCCCAGGGTCATCTCAGCGGTCAACGTCACTTCGACAATTGTCGGCGAAGCTTGAGTCAAAGCGACCGACAGCGCAAAGATCGGGCTGTGCTCTTCCGAAAATTCATAGTTGTCCGGGTTCAAAGAATCGTCAGAGGCCTCTGGGTCAGAATGCTTCATCTCGGTGCTGTAGTAGACCCGGACCTTGTTGTATTCCGTCGCCAGGGCCGCTGAGACACTCGGAGGGTTCGGAAGGTACAAGGGTAGAGCACCATCGAACCGAAGGGTGTCAGACTTGATCGAATAAGTCGGAAATGCACCGTCACGAATTACCATCGCTATCTCCTCTTACCAGACAAGCCCGTTGCCAGCACCGTAGAGCGACTTGACCTCATCACTGGTCAAGAGGCGGTTGAAAAACAAGGCCTGATTGACGATCGCATTTACAACATAACTAATGTCACCAATCGGATACGGTGGATCAGCATCGACACCACCGCTACCGATACGAATCGGAATCAACGGATATGTCGGATTGTGACGCGGTTGTGCATTCGTGGAAAAACCGTATAGCACCCCATTCACGTAAAGAACGACAGTTCTCCCATCGTAGCCACAAGCAAAATGAACCCACGATGTCGTTGCCGCCGGTCCAGTGACATTTCCACCTGGCATGTAGAAACTGATATTATTGGATGAATTTTTATAAAGCATCCAATGATAGTGTTCGTCACCTGTCTTGGTCTCCGTGGTATACTTTGTAAAAATACACTGGGTTGTAGCCGTAATCGTATTGAACTTGACCCAACACGAAAGCATGAACTTGGTCGTACAATTTAGCTTCTTTCGATCCAAATACATCGGATTGATCCAGACCGTATTGCTTGCCCCTGCTGCGAAATCCAAACCTTGACCGACCTTGCCAGCTACAAACGTTGGAGTACCACCAATCGTCCCGTGATACCCATTGCCAGACGAGTCCGTAGCATCTCCATCCAGGAGCCAAGCGCCGCACAGACTGCCGTCCGAGAGGGTCGGATGAGTCCGAATCGAATTGTAACAGGAGAAGCTAGCCGATCGATTCGCGTCATCGAAAGCAACACCATTCTGATCTACCAAGCCAGACGAGGCAATCACTCCAGCGGTGTACGAGCTGCCAGGGGTCATGTCACTATCAAGAGCGATCTCAACCGCATCAAATCCGTATGGAGAAATCAACTTAGGAGTCTTCCCACCACTAACCTCGTAGACCGTTGTACTGGGGTCAGAGTATTTCAGCCCTCGATTGTTGTTGTATAGCATGTTCACTTCTAAATCAGTCAACCCTCGACCGTGGATCACAACCTCATCAATCATACCGTAAAGAGCATACCCACCATTATGGTAAGCTCCTATATTCACATTCGTAGCCACTGAAATCATAGGTCCTGTCCTGGCGGTTTTCAAAACCAACTGATCATCTACCCACAGCTTGACATAAGAACCGTCATAAACCATTCCATATAGATGCCACCCCAAATTAAACTCTGAACCTAATGTAAACACAAACTGAGATCCACCGCCACCATCAGTATTTATTACACAATCTAGAATGCTATTGGTAATTTCCAACGCATAGTGACAATTATCCCCCGACCTAGGCTTATGAACAATGCGAGATTGGGACCATGCGTACTTATTGACCCACGCGAATATCGAGATATAAGAAGGATTCCACAGGGCATTGGCCACACAATCAACTCGCTGAGATCCATTCAGATATAGTCCAGTGTTAATCTTTCCATCCAGATAAGTAAGCGGGCCACCAACTGCTGAACCATTCAGGGCATTGGGTCCACTATCGTTCAAATTTCCGTCAAACTTGTAATGTGCAATCAGCCCAGTAGCCAACGACGATTCGGAAATCCCGAGTCCGGATCCGAGAAGACCATCATTGATCTGCATCGATCGATTAAACTTCACCAGAATCTTGTCCAAGGCTAAACTCGATACACTCAAAACCTTGGGAGCAGGGGCATTGGTTTTCTGACAAACAAACTTGTCAGCGTAGGAGACAATTGTCCCCAAGGCCATAGGTGTCCAGAAATTGTCCGTGGTTCCATTGTACAGATTCCAGCCACCTGTTACCCAGGCTTCGAGAGTGTCTTCATACTGAGCAGTGCCGGTAATAGTGAGTTCCTCCCAGGTATTGATGCCATCGGTCATCTCGACGCAGCTATCAATCCCGCATCCCCGTGCGTTAAACGTCGGACGCTTCCCTTCCGGTAGACTATAATTCTTTCTCAAAGAGACTTTGAGAGTTACCGCTTCACCAGGAAGGAGCGGAATACGAATAGCATTAGCTTTGTTCCCAGAATGCGGACAGTGGACTGCGTATGGAAGCATCTTCATCCCAAGGGATCCATCGATGATTATTGCATTCTCAGCACACAACTCGCCACCGCCACCAACAACTGCACAGACCTTGTTCGGATATTCAATTGCGAACTGATCAATCCCGTTACTGTCGTAGATCTTGCAGTTCACCCACTCATAAGACATGGTGGGAGGCATCAATTGACGATAGGTCGTATTTGTTGGTATATAACCAGCATAGAATGAAGCCACCATCTGAACGCAATACCCCTTAATCCCTGTCCACACCCCACTCGCAGTCACGTTGGTGGGTTTCTTGATCTGACAATTCTCGAACAGTATTCTACCACTAGTTCGAAACCAAATGTCCTCCAAGTAAAGCATGTAGGCATTGGGCGACATCATTCCAAAATTGCAGTTAACGAACTTCCACTGTATGTTAAAAAAAGCCTGCCGACCATCACAGGCACAACGACAGATCGTACTAGCCATACCATCGAAGTCACACTCATAAAACTCCAGATTGCTATACGATCCGTTACCAAGAGCATAAACGAACAAGTCACTCTTCATGTTGGCAAACTTACAGTTCGTCAAGGTCGTAGTAGGAAACACATGACTCGCCAAACTTGGCATTCTGAAGAACGATCCGTAGCAGTGCTGCACTTGCATATCGTTAAAAAGAACTTCACGTCCTTCAGAATCACTTCGCAATGAGAATCCTCCAGGAATCACCCGGGCTCTCATCGAATAAATCTTGAGTCCAAATCCCCAGCGCATGATCATGGTCATGTAGTTGAAGGTTGCATGAGACCGATCCCAGGAAATCCAGGCGCTATCCCATTCCAATGTCTGATTACTCCGGCCATCAGCACTATAATCGCACATTAATCCGAGACTATTCCCGTCATTGGTCATCAACATGTTGTCAACAATCGATAAGTGACCAAAATGAACCATTCCTGTAGCGAAAGCTCGATGATCGTAAGTAAACCAACTCGCCATCTTGAAGATATGCACTTCGTCTAGAAATGGAGCAATCGTTTCGAACCATGGAACCTGACAACCACCAACATTGAAAACCCAAACCCCATAGGTAGGAGCATTGACAATGCAATTCTTAAACTTAGGGACATTTGTATCGGTGAAGCAAAATATCCCTGTCGCTCTAAAAATCTCCTCTAACTTGTTCAGATAGGCCCAATTCACACTGATCGTACCGGCCCAATCGGTCTCAGTGAACCCATCGAGCCCAACCGCTGCGTACAGCATTGGAGATATCTTCATCGTGTCCGCATCCAAACAACCAAAGACCACGTTGCGGGTCTTGTGGATCACGAAGTCCCCAACTACGTGAGTGTAGGTCAAATCGACCGTGTAGGTTCTTGCATCGATCTTGGTCTTGATAAGAACGGTATCCGAACCATACGCTGCGGAAATAGCTGTTCCGTTAAATGGATCAACCGTAGGATCTCCACCGAATCCAATCCAGACCGTATCTCCAACCTGATAGTCCACTGGATCGTCAAAAACGATCGTCTTGTCAG